>Ga0207873_1001291_pt1 | contig 24584 bp, 21 predicted proteins | sample BGWIniCompost_FD_187373 | JGI IMG/M metagenome (GOLD analysis project Ga0207873, IMG submission 187373) | Cellulose adapted compost microbial communities from Newby Island Compost Facility, Milpitas, CA, USA - BGW Initial Compost (SPAdes)... ...
GGCGTGGCAGCGGTGACCGCCGCCAGGAAGTCGAGACCGCGTGGCGGCTGACCGGGTTTGCTCTCTGTGGCGTAGATGTGCCCGGCCAGGACGAAGTCGGCACCCTCGACCGCAGCGCGCTCAGCCCCCTCGACGTCGTGCACCGAGCGCCCGATCAGCAGGCTCTGGCCGGCGAGCGCGCGCACGTCGCGCGGGCTGAGTGACGTCTCGCCGAGCTGGACACCCGCCGCGCCCACGATGAGGGCCACGTCCACGCGGTCGTTGATGAAGAGCGCCGCCCGGTCACCGAGCGCCCGGTTGAGCGCCCGTGCCGCCTCGATGACCTCCTCCGCGGGCAGATCCTTTTCCCGCAGGTGCACGGCGTCGAACCCTGCCAGGACTGCCGCCCGCGCGACGTCGGGGAACCGATCCAGCGGGCAGTGGCGCCGGTCGCTGATCAGGTGCAGGCGCGGCACGGCCCGGCTCATGCCCGCGACCTCAGCCCTGCTTCAACCGCCTGCCGGAGCGCCCGGGCGGCCGCTTCCACGTCGTCCGCCGCCACGACCGCCGAGATCACCGCGACACCGACCGCACCGGCCGCAACGACGGGGCTTGCGTTGCTCGCGTCGATCCCGCCGATGCCGACGACCGGGATGCCGACCGCCTCGACGATCCGAGCCAGGTGCTCGACGCCGACGGCAGCCCCGGCATCGGCCTTGGTGCCGGTGGAATAGATCGGCCCGACACCCAGGTAATCGGCGCCGTCCCGCTCGGCGGCGAGCGCCGCCTCGAGCGTCGGCGGCGAGTAGCCGACGATCATCCGGTCACCGACGAGCGCCCGCGTCTCGGCCACGGGGAGGTCATCGACGCCGACATGAACCCCATCCGCGTCGAGCGCCAGCGCCAGGTCCACCCGGTCGTTGACAATGAACGGAACCCCGGCGGCGTGGCACACCTGCCGCACCTCCCGGCCGACCCGCAGCGCCTCCGCTAGCGGCCCCTGCTTCCAGCGCAGTTGGATCGCCGTCGCGCCGCCTGCGATCGCGTCGGCCACGATCCGCTCCTCGTCCCGACCCCGGGCCAGACCACGATCGGTCAGCACGTAGAGGCGCAGCGCGTCGGGCAGGCGCCCCCGCAACTCCGCGCGTCGATTCGCCGCCACGTCAGCGCACCACTCCCTCCAGCGGGCTGCTGGCCGAGGCGTACGGCTTCTTCGGGATGCGGCCGGAGAGGTACGCCAGCCGGCCCGCCTCGATCCCCAGGCGCATCGCCCGCGCCATCCCGGCCGGGTTCTTCGCCTGCGCGATGGCCGTGTTGATCAGGCAGGCGTCCGCCCCGAGCTCCATCGCGAGCGCCGCGTCAGACGGCGCACCGATCCCGGCATCCACGATGACCGGCACGTTCGCTTGCTCGATGATGATCTGGATCTGCCGGAAGTCGGGTAGCCCCTGTCCGGAGCCGATGGGCGATCCCAGCGGCATGACCGTGGCAGTGCCGATCTCTTCCAGCCGCTTCGCCAGCACCGGGTCGGCGTTGATGTACGGGAGGACGACGAAGCCCTCATCCACCAGCACCCGAGCCGCTTCCAACGTACCCACGGGATCTGGAAGGAGGTACTTCGGGTCGGGGATGACCTCCAGCTTGATCCAATCGGACAGGCCCATCGACCGCGCGAGCCGCGCAACTCGGATCGCCTCCTCCGCCGTGGCGCATCCCGCCGTGTTCGGGAGGATGTGGTACCGCGACCAGTCGATGTCCTCCAGGATGCTGCGACTCTTCGGATCGTCGAAGTCGATCCGGCGGAGCGCTACGGTAATCATCTCGCAGCCCGACGCCTCGATCGCGGCTTGCATCTCCTCCGTGTTGCGGTACTTGCCGGTACCCAGAATGAGGCGGGAGTTGAAGGTCTTCCCCGCGATGGTCAGCGGGGTGTCGACGATGGTCGGTTCGGTCTGCATCACTCGACCTCCTCCGCACCCTGAACGCCGAGCGGGCGCCAGAGCGCGTAGAAATGGTGGACCGGCGAGTGCCCGGCGCCGACGGTGTAGCTGTTGATGAGGGCCTGGTACAGGTAGTCCTTGGCTTCGGCAATCGCCTCCAGCGCCGAGGTCCCCGCCGCGAGCCGCGCCGCGATCGCGGCGGCGAAGGTGCAGCCGGTCCCGTGCGTGTTGCGGGTCTCGATCCGCGGGCTGCGGAGCCGCTCGAACGTGGCGCCGTCGTAGATGACGTCGATCGCGTCGCCCTCCCGGTGGCCGCCTTTGACAACCACGTAGCGCGCACCCAGCGCGGCGATCGCCCTGGCTGCCTCCTCCATATCCGCCAGCGAGCGGATCTCCCTCCCGGTCAGCACCTCTGCCTCCGGGATGTTGGGCGTCACGACGTACGCAACCGGGAGCAGAAGGTCCCGGACGGCCGCGACCGCGTCCTCACGGAGCAGCCGGTCACCACTCTTCGCCACCATGACCGGGTCGACCACGAGGCGCTCAATGTTATGTCGCCGAACACCGTCGACCACCACGCGGACGATCTCAGCCGAGGCGAGCATGCCGGTCTTGGCCGCGTCGGCGCCGATATCCTCCATGACGGCGTCCAACTGCGCCGCCACGATCTCCGGCGGGATCTCATGGACCGCGCGGACACCGATCGTGTTCTGCGCCGTGATCGCGGTGATGACGCTCGACCCGTAGACGTTGAGCGCGGCGAAGGTCTTGAGGTCGGCCTGAATCCCAGCGCCGCCCCCGGAGTCGGAGCCGGCGATGGTCAGAGCCTTGGGTGGCGCAATGGGGCTCGTCGCCACGGCTGCTCCTTCCAAGTCACGCAGGGACGCGCGGCGCAGGCCGGGCGGCGACCAAGAAAAAACCGCCGACCCGACGGTGCGGCGGTACGGTGGGTTCGCTGTACCTCCCGGTGCCGTCCCTTCGCTGGTATTACCCAGATCAGGTTCGGAGGGTTGGTGGGGCAATCCCCACACTCTCAGCGCCACGCGCACCCCTGGCATCCGTCAAGTCCAGCATATCATGCGGGGTACCCGGACTCAACTGCTGGGACGCGCGAGCCGATCGCGAGGGGCTCGCCCCATTCTGCGAGAGCAGCGCCTCAACCGAAGAGGCAACGCCCGTGGCGCTCTCCGGTCCCGGAGGGACGGCCCTGGTCGAGAACCTACCCTGACCAGTTCCGTGCCTGCTCACGGACGGCATCGGCGTCGAAGTCGTTGATGGTGTCGAGCAGCTCGTTGGTGTACAGATCCTCCGAGTTAACCGGCTCGGTGATCAGCCCCTGCTCCGCCATAAAGTCGACGAAGGCCTGATACACCTCCGGATCGCTGTACCCCCACTGCGTCACGCCCTCTTCCAACCAAAGACGCTCCGATCGCGCTTCGAGGATGTGCTTGGCTTGCGCAAACGCTTCTTCCTCGGGCATGCCGGCGGGCTTGGTGTCCGGGTGGCGCTTCCAGACGATGCGTACAGCCGCGTCCGGATTCTCCAGCGTGAAGATGGTGCCCTTGGCGACAGCTCTCGCTACCCGTGCGAAGAGGTCCGGATCCTTCTCCAGGTCCTCATCGCGCGCCAGGAGGCTGTTGCTGGGGAGTTTCGTGAGACTCGGCGTGTCCAGGTAGCGTAGGGCAATCCCCTGGTTCTCCAGGATCGCGTACTGGGCGTCCCAGAGCGACAGGGCGTCCACTTCCCCCTTCTGCACCGCCGCTGCAGCCTGGCCCGACTCACCGATAGCGACAACCGTGGCATCTTCCGGATCCAGGCCGGCTTCCTTGAGTACGGCTTTGATGTTGATCACCCCGGCGCTACCCATGCTGGTCACACCGACGCGCTTCCCTTTGAGGTCGGCGGCAGTCTGAATCGGGCTGTCGGCCGGCACGGCGATCGAATAGATATTCCGCCGGTAGAGCGTGTAGAAGTACCGAATCTGCATGCCCTGGCTTGCCTGGTGCCCGATGATGACCGGTTCTGGGCTCGGTGCACCGATCATCCCGCTCCCCGACGCGACCTGCTTGGTAACGTCGGTGCTGCCAGCGACCATCACCCAGTCAGGTTCGATACCCTCTTCCTCGAAGTAGCCCATCTCTTCGGCAACGACCCAGGGCGCGAAGGACACGTTCCACGCCTGGGCCGCCAGGAGGATCTGGACCCGACGTTTCTCGGTACCGCCCTCACTGCCCGCAGCACCACCACACGCCACCGCGAACACCAGAGCAAGTGAGAGAAGGAAGTACAACTTCGAGGTTCGGGCACGCCGTAGCATCTCCGCTCCTCCTCACTATCAATCGGGGCTACACCATGCCTGGCGAGGGACCACACTACCCCTCCGGCTGGTGCCTAGGCACCGACCACGGAACCCCTGTCGTCCCGTTGCCAGAAGACCACCCTGCGATTGACCCACTGAACCACCAGGTGCAGCGTGAGGCCCATCACCGAGAGCACGACGAGAACTGCGAACGTACCGGAGACGTTCAGGTTGTAGTTGTTGACCTGAATGAGGTAGCCGAGTCCCGCACGGGCGCCGACGAACTCGCTGACGATCGCCCCGATGACGCTGAAGACGATGGCCACGTCCAGTCCGGCGAAGATGAAGGGCAGCGCGCTGGGGAAGCGCACCATTCGGAAGATCTGCCACTCGCTGGCATTCACCGAGCGCAGCAGGTCGATCCGATCCTGATCAACGGACTGTAGACCCGCAATCACATTGACGAGCAGCGGAAAGAACGCGATCAGGGCCGTCGTCACGACCTTCGACGTCATGCCGAATCCGAACCACGTGACGATGAGGGGTGCGAGCGCCACTTTCGGAACCGTCTGGAAGGCCACGACATACGGGTACACCGTCCGCTCCACCAGGCGGAACCGGGTGACGATCACCCCCACCACCAGGCCAGCAACGCTGCCGACTGCGAACCCGAGCAGCACCTCCTGAAGCGTCACCCAGGTGTGCTCGACGAGCGATCCGCTCCCGAGCCCGTCGCGGAACGCTCGCCAGATCTCCGTAGGCGGTGGAAGGATATAGATCGGCACCGCCAGGAGCTTGACCAAGAGTTCCCAGACAGCCACGATCAGGACGAAGATCGCCGGGACAAGGAGGATCTCCGGCCTGTTACGGAGCATGTACCGACGTAGAGAGGCTGCGCGTCTCGGCTGCTCAGCCAGGCTTCGGCTTGCCATACCTCCCCCTCCGTGGATGGCACGAGCGGTACGTCAGTCGAGTCCACCGCGCGCGTTCAGGAGCGCACGGATGTGCGAGACGTATCGGCCGAACTCCGGCGTGTTCATCAGCGCCAGGTCACGGGGACGAGGAAGGTCGATCGTCACCACCTCCGCAACACGTCCGGGTCGTGCCGTCATCGTCACCACTCGGTCGGCGAGGAACACCGCCTCGGCGATGCTATGTGTCACGAAGAGGACCGTCTTCCGGTACGCGCTCCAGATATTGAGCAGCTCGAGGGTCATGTGCTCACGCGTCATGGCGTCGAGCGCCCCGAACGGCTCGTCCATCAACAAGAGGACCGGATCATGAACGAGCGCCCGTGCGATGCCGACGCGCTGCTGCATCCCCCCGGACAGCTCCATCGGGTAGTGATTCGCGAAGTTGGATAGGCCGACGGTCTCCAGCAAGTCGGCGGCGCGGCGCTCTCCATCCCGGCGGTCAAGCTTGAGCACCTCGACCGGGAGCATGACGTTCGCCTTGACGGTCCGCCATGGCAGCAGAACCGGTTGCTGGAAGACGAAGCCGATGTCTGATCGCGGGCCGGCTACGGGCTGCCCCCCGATCAACACCTGACCGGCACTCGCTGGGATCAAGCCCGCGATGATCTTGAGCAGCGTGCTCTTGCCGCAACCACTTGGACCCACAATGCTGACGAACTCGCCCTCGTCGACGTCGAACGAGATGTGATCCAGCGCTTGTACGGTCTCACCGCGTTTGGAGACGAACGTCCGCGAGACACCATCAATCCGAATCGCGGCCTGGGTGGTGACTGTCACATGACCTCCCCGCTAGCTGGGACCTCAACCCTTCAACCCGCCCGTCGAAAGTACGCACGGTGGATGGTCGAGGATGGTTCGACGTGCGCTCGGGCCAATGCGTCAGGACGGCCTACGGGAGAAGGCCGACAATTCCGCACGGTGAGCCACTCCGCCAATCCGTACTGCTCGACGCAGTAGACATCGCGGGTGGCACACCGATATGGGGCGGAGGTGCGCCGCTGAGGGCACGGTGGAATGGACCGCCCATGGCAGGAAAAGAACCCGCCACAGAGACTATAAGCATCTCGCAACACAAACGATGTCTGGAGCTCATCATAGCACGCTGCGGAATAGTGCGCAAGCGCGCCTCGTCCCCCCTCCCCCGCCCCGTTGACACCGGCGCAGGGGAGTGCCTATAGTCGCTCGGCAGCCTGTCACCAACACCGTGCACCTCAGCAGGTGGGAGACCAGGCTGTTGCATGTTTCGACTAGAGTACGTCGCAATCCGTCGCTCCCGCTCCCGGCATCCAGCGGCGCGCCGCCCGCGGACACAGCCGGAGAGCGTCAATGACGGGAAGGGAAAACTGCGCGCTGCGCGCAGGACGAACGAGAGGGGGCCATCCGGTGAGTGCGGTCGAAGATCAGGCCAAGAGCGCGATGATCCGTGAGGCAATGCCGGCAACCTTGCAGTACGCCTATCTCAACACCGGGACGTTCGGCCCACTGCCGCGCGTCGCGATCGAGGCAATGCAGGCGTACCAGGCGGATGAACTGAACAGCGGTCGTATCCTCCGCGACGGGTACATCCGCGCGGCGGAGACGAAGGACCGCGCCCGCGCTGCTCTGGCCCGCCTCTTCAACTGTTCACCCGCCAACATTGCCCTCACGCGGCACACTACCGACGGGATGAACATCGGCATCTTCGGGCTGAACTGGCGGTCCGGCGATGAACTGATCATCAGCGATCTCGAGCATCCCGGCGGCCAGCTCCCGGCCTACAACGTCGCGCGGCGCTTCGGCGTCACACTTCGCGTGGCCCGGCTGGGCAACGGCAGTGGCGATGTGGTCGGCAAGATCGAGCGGCTCGTCACCCCGCGCACCCGCATGATCGTCATCTCGCACCTCACCTGGGGGACGGGCGCGGTGCTGCCGCTCGCGGACATCGTGGAGATGGCGCACCGGCACCACATCCTCGTCGTCGTGGATGCCGCGCAGTCGGCCGGGTCGGTACCGATCGACCTGCCCGCGACCGGCGTCGACGTCTACGCCTTCCCCGGCCAGAAGTGGCTCTGTGGCCCGGAGGGAACTGGCGGTGTCTACGTCTCCGACGAGGCGCTCGACGTGATCCAGCCCACGATCATGGGCTACGCATCGATGGGCGGCCCGATGGACCACCACGGTGGGTATTTCATCCCGGCTCCCGGTGCACGCCGCTACGAGGTGGGCGGGGCGAACGCTCCGCAGATCATGGGGATGGCGACGAGCGTCGAATTCATCCTGGACACAGTCGGCCTCGACTGGGCCTACCGCCGCATCGCCCAGCTCGGCCGGTACGCCTGGGACCGCCTGGCCGCGATCGACGGGGTCAACGTCATCACTCCGAAGGAGTGCATGGCCGGACTCGTGAGCTTCACCGTTGACGGTATTGAGCCACCCGATGTCGTCGAACGACTCGCGGAGTATGGCGTCATCATCCGTCACCTGAACACGCCGACCTGCGCGCGAGTCTCCACCGGCTTCTACAACAATGAGGAGGACATTGACCGGCTTGCCTCCGCGCTTGAGGAGATCCGGCGGGCCGAATAGCGCGAACGGCGCACCCGAAGACCTTGAGAGGAAGGAGCCATTGATGGCCCAAGATACTGGTGCTCTGATGCTGGCTGACCTGTCCTGGCCCGAGATCCGGGACATTCGCAATCAGGTCGAGCTGGTGCTACTCCCGGTCGGCTCGAACGAGCAGCATGGACCGAACCTGGCCGTGAAGATGGACATCGCCGCGTCCACGGAGTTCTGCCGTCGCGCCTCAGCCCGCATGGCACCGCGGGTGGCCGTCGCCCCGCCCGTGCCGTGGGGCGTCTCGTTCCACCACATGAACTTCCCGGGCACCATCACCCTCTCGACTGAGACGTTTGTCCAGGTGCTGGTCGAGGTCATCGCCTCGCTCCACCACCACGGGTTCGAGCGATTCCTGATCGTCAACGGCCACGGCGGCAACATCCCCGCGATGGGCGTCGCCGTCGTCCGCGCCCGCGAGGAGCTGGATGTCCCATTCGTCGGGGCCTGCTCCTATTTCTCGTTCCCCGACCCGGAGATCGCCAAGCGCCACGTCACCTCGGAGGTCACCGGACACGCCTGCGAGGTCGAGGTCGCGACGGCGATGGAGTTGGTGCCCGACGTGGTCAAGCGGGACGCCCTGGCGCCTGGGGAACTGACGGAGTTGGCCCGGGAGTTCCGCCGCGAGGCGCAGAAGTACAACGTCAGCATCCCGTACCGCTTCGATCAGATCACGCGTAACGGTGCGCTCGGAGACGCCACCAAGGCCACGCCCGAATTCGGCCGAGAGCTCGTCGAGAGCGCGCTCGACAACTTCGTCCGCTTCTGCGAGAACCTGATCGCGGCTAACCCGGTCTAGCGTAACGGAGCCATCCCGGCGCGGGCGGGCTGCAACCCGCCCGCGCCCGGACGAGGCACTCAGGCGCCGGGCCAACTACGCATTCTGAAAACCCCTCGTTTCCATGTCATTCTGAGCGACACCGGGACCGGCTGTACAGCCGGTCCCGGCGGAGTCGATGGATCTCTCCATCGTGCACTGGGTCCGATGCGAGATCCTTCGACTTCGCTGCCCGCCGCACCGCGGCGGACAGCTTCGCTCAGGATGACATCACCCCTGAACCGCTCGCCTTGCCCGATCAGGGGGCGCGGAGCGGGTTCCACGGGGTGCCCCGGACTCAGTCAATCAGTTCGATCTCTACCTCGGGAACAAAGCCGAAGGTGGCTTCGACCGCCGCCTGGATGCGCGCGATGATCGCGCGGACGTCAGCGGCACGGGCGCCACCGAGGTTCACGATGAAGTTGTTGTGCTTCTCAGAGACGCGCGCTCGCCCGACCTGGTAGCCGGCCAAACCGAGCCGGGAGATGATGTAGCCCATCGACACCTTGCCGTGCCAGTCGTTCCGCACGCGCTCCTCGATATCGGGCCAGACCGCCAGCACCCGCTCCACCTGCTCTCGCCGGTGGATGTTCTTGAAGACCGAGCCGCAGTTCGGCAGCTCCATCGGATGCCGGCTGTAGCGGTACCGGACATTCGCTTCATACGTTTCCCGCGCCGCGGCGAGACGCTCGGAGTCGGCCGGTTCGAGCGCCAGGGTGGCGGAGAGAACGATCAAGTTGCCGGCACGTTTGACGTAGCTGTCCCGGTACGCGAACGCGAGATCGGCGTGGGACAACGTGCGGACCGCGTCCCCCGGCTCGCCGAGGGCGACGACTTCGGCCGATTCGAGGCAGTCGGTCATCTCCCCGCCGAAGGCGCCGACGTTGCCCCGGACAGCCGCGCCGAGCGTGCCGGGCAGGCCCCCTGCCCATTCCAGGCCCACCAGCCCCTCATCGAAGGCGAAGCGGATCACGCGGTCGAGCACCTCGCCGCCGTAGCCTTCGATCCGACCGTCACCCAGGTGGCAGAGCGACCCGCCGTCGTCGCGCACGACCCGGATCACCGCGCCGTCGAAGTAGCCATCGGGGAAGACGAGATTCGATCCCAGCCCGATCACGAAGACGCGATCCGGGCGCTGGGCGGCAACCCACTCGACGGCACGGCACAGGTCGTCCCGCCCGCGCGCTTCCAGCAGATAGCGGGCCGTCCCGCCGATCCGATACCAGAGCAACTCCGACAGCGCCACGTCGCGCAGGACTTGCATGTGATCTCCTGGCCCGATCGATCCAACCCTATCCCCACCGCGCACCGCCCGCGCCCGGCGCGGGCACGAACGAAAGCATAGCGCAGCCCACCGGGCGCCGTCGCCTTCAGCACCCGCGCGGCAACCGCGGCGTCGCGCTCGATCGGCGGTGCTACCGGGCAAGCTCGATGCGGTGACTTTCCGTCGTGCCTTCCGGCATCCGCCCAGCACCTGGGACACGATCCGGACGCCGCAGGCGATCCGCCCCTGAGCCTTCGGTCACGTTCCGATGGGGCAAAGGCATCGGTCAGCGGATCACGACGGTCCACCGGTGAAACCGGCAGCGCATCGCAGACAGAGAGCAGTGGAGGAGCGGATAGACCGTGAGCACACAGTCTCCCAACGATACATACACCCCGACAGCGTGGCTGCTTGACGGACGCGGTGGGGCACGCCGCCTGAACGCCCATGAGTTGACTGCGTGGCGCCCGTCGGACGGCGTGCTGTGGATCTGTCTCGCTGACTCCAGCGAGCGCGACCACGCATGGCTTGAGGCCGACAGCGGCCTGGATTCGGACCAGCGAGCGGCGTTCCTGCGCAGCCGGCCGGGAGGAGGTTCTCCTCCTGATGCGCGTGCCCGTCTCGGGCGCGGCGCCCGGACACAGCTCGGTGCTTCGTTTCTGGATCGAGCCGACGCGCATCATCACCATGGCCGCGTCAGCCCGACCGGAACTGCGGCACATTCAGGACGACCTTGCGGCCGGCCGTGGGCCGCGAAGCGTCGATGATCTCCTGCGCTCGCGGTGATCGACTACGTCGACGAGGGGAGCCGGGAACTCCGACTGGATCGCCAGCCGTGTCGACGCCATGCGCGACGCCCTCGACAGCCGCACCTCCGACCAGATCAACCGCCGGGTGTATGTCCTGACGATCGTTTCCACCATCGTCTTGCCGCTGTCCCTCGTCACGGGTCTGTTCGGATCCAATATCGGCGTACGGGATGGGAATGTCCTCAGCGCCGGCCATCCGGTCTGGTTCCTCGCCCTGTGCGGCAGGCTCGCGCTCCTGGGCTGGGCAACCTCCGCCTTCGTCCACCGCATCCGCTATCTGTGAGGCGCCCATATGGTGCCCCGGAAGGCCGGCGGTAGCCCAACGTCGAACCCGGTTACAGCCCCGAGCACTGGCCCTCCCGCTCGCCGTTCACGGTGTTACCGCCGCCAGTCGGTGGGGGCGTGTTCTCCTCACACTCGAGCTTGCCACCGACCGTGTTCCCGCTGATTTCCACGCCGCCCGTGTTCTCCTCGATCTCGATGCTACCGTCGACCACGCTGTTGTTGATGACGATCATCCCGGTGTTGTGTTCGAGGTGGATGTTGCCGTCGACACGCGCGTCGATCACCTGCACGCCGCCGCTCCGCTCGACATGGATGTTGCCACCGACTGTCGTCCCATCGAGAAGATTCACCGCCGCAGCCCCCTCGGACAGTACGTTGCCTCCGATGCTGGACCCACGCGCGTGGAGTGTCGCGTCGCGGGCGAGGATGACGTTGGGGCCAACCCGGGCGTTGTCCAGCGTACAGGTCTCCCCGGCGGGCACGCGGACATCGTTGTCTGTCGAACCGCCCGCTAGCTCGGCGCAGTAGTCCTCCCGACCGCCCGCGACCGTCCCGGGGGTGGCTGTACCGCCGGCTGCGCTTATCGCCGTCGGAGTCGGCTTGGGTGGTGCTGTCGGCGTCGTAGCAGTTGCGGCTTCCGTTGACGCGGTGGTGGCCGTCGCGGGTGCGCTGGTCGGGGTTGGAGTCACTCCCCCATCGTCGCCGTTGCCGCCCGCGTTGGGACCGGAGCAAGCAGCCAGCACGACAGCAGCGATCACCAACACGACGGCGCGAGACGTGACCCATGACCTCACCATCGTGGAGTCCTCCTCACACGTACGCGGGGTGCGGAGCGGTCAGGGACCCCTCGCGCGCCGCCGACGGCAGCCTTGGCATCCTGCCACTTCCGGCTCTCCGCTCTGCCCGGAGGCTCCAGGGGTCCACCTGCCCTCCGAAACCTCAGTGGTAGAGCCGGCAGTGCAACGCGGAACACCTGGCAGTCGTCGCAGAATTGCGACCAACGGGGCCGACCCAGAGGTATCCAGGAATCTCGCTCCTAGCCCCGCCGGGCCCGAGGCGCCGCGGCTCTTGCCCCTGTGCCGCTCCTGTGTTGTCATTCGCCCAGTCCACGGGGTACGGCGCTGCCGGGGAGCGTCTTCTAGGCAGGCATCCGAACCTCTCGGCATGCGCGGCCCATGCGTGGCAGGCGACCAACGATTGACCTGAAGACGGAGGCGATTCGATGCAGACTGGCGATCAGCACGCTGGTATGGGTACGCCCCACCCTGACCGATCCACCGGCGGCGATGTCGTGCTCGTCAACGGCCACGTCATGACCGGCTCGGGTTCGCCGAGTGCCGCCACGGCCGTGGCGGTCCGTGGTGGGCGCATCGTCGCGGTCGGCCAGGATGCCGACGTCCGCGAGTGGATGGGCCGGGGCGTCGAGGTGATCGACCTCCGCGGCCGCACCATCACCCCGGGCTTCAACGACGCCCACTGTCACCCGATGTACCTCGGCTTCGGGCTCCAGCAGGTGGACGCGGCCACCCCGCCGAACCGGTCGATCGCGGACATCGTCGCGCGAGTGGCTGAGCGGGTGCGGTCGGTCCCGCCGGGCACCTGGGTGCGCGCCCGCGGCTACGATCAGGCCCGATTGGCGGAACAGCGCCACCCCACCCGGCACGACCTCGACCCGGTGTCACCCGAGCACCCGGTCCTCGTCGTCCGCGCCTGCGGGCATATCGGCGTGGCCAACAGCCGGGCGCTGGCCCTGGCCGGCATCGACCGCAACACGCCGGACCCGGAGGGCGGCACGATCGACCGCGACGCCCACGGTGAGCCGACCGGTGTCGTGCGTGAGGCGGCCCTGACTCTGGTGCAGCAGGCGATCGGGGCCCCGACCCGTGAGCAGATCGCCGACGCCCTGCGCGCGGCCGGGCGCCAGTTCCTCTCCGAGGGCATCACCAGCGTGGCCGAGGCCGGCATCCGCACCAGTGACGAGATGGGCGCCTACCTCGACCTGGCCCAGGCCGGCGAATTGCCGGTGCGGACGTATCTCATGATGATGATCGACGAGACGCTCGGCCCGCTGTCCGACCTTGGGCTGCGCACCGGCTTTGGCGACGCGTGGCTCCGGATCGGTCCGGCCAAGATCTTCCTCGACGGGAGCATCGGCGGGCGCACCGCCCGCATGTCCCAGCCCTACGAGGGGGAGGACGACAACATCGGCCTCTGGATGCAGGACCCGCAGGTGATGAAGGAGAAGATCAAGGCGGCGCACCGGGCCGGCTTCCAGTGTTGCGCCCATGCCATCGGCGACGCCGCCATCGAACTGCTCATCATGGCGTTTGAAGAGGCGCTGGCCGAGCAACCCCGCCCCAACCACCGCCATCGCATCGAGCACAGCAGCATCCTGCGGCCGGACCTGATCGACCGCATCCAGCGACTTGGGGCGATCCCGGTGCCTGGCACGACCTTCCTCTGGGCGTTCCACAAGGCCTACGTCCAGAACCTCGGCATGGACCGCATCCGCTACGCGTACGCCATGCGCACCTTCTTCGACCGTGGCATCATCGCGCCCGCCAGCAGCGACGCGCCGGTGGACCCGACCAATCCGATGATCGGGATCCAGACCATGGTCACCCGCCGCAGCGAGGAAGGGGTCGAGATCTGGCCGGAGGAGCGCATCACGCTGGAGGAAGCGATCCGCGCCTACACCTACAACGGCGCCTACGCCTCGTTTGAGGAGGACATCAAGGGGACCATCGAGGTCGGGAAGCTCGCGGACATAGCCGTCCTCGAAACCGACCTCCGCACCGTCCCACCCGAAAACCTGGCTCAGGTGCGGGTCGACCTCACCATCGTCGAGGGTCGCATCGTCTACGACCGCGGCGCCGCGGTCTGAGCGGCCTGAGGGTTTGTTACCAGGAGCGCCGGCACCCTGCCGGCTCCCGTGCTCGCTGAGCGGCACACAGAGGCGAGCGAGATGCCGGCGCTCCTAACGCGGCTCACCCTCCTTCGCCACTTCCTCCGGCGGCTTTACGCGGGAGAACATCGCGAGCAGCAGCAGGTCGTACACACCCTTCAGCACCCCGGCGATCAAGAGCGGCCAGCCGAATGTGGAAAGGCTCAGCAGGTACCCGGCCAGGAACGGGCTCCCGGCCGAGGCCAGGCTGCGGGGCACAGACGTAACGCTGGCCGCGGCCGGTCGCTCCGCGGGCGTCACGACCGCCATCACGTACGAATTCCGCGCGGGGACGTCCATGTGGGACAGCAGGCTCCGCAGCAGCAGGAACAGTACGGCCAGCGGCAGGTTCGGCATGAACGGCACCAGCGCCAGGAACACGTTCGCCGGCAGGTGGGTGAACACCATCGTCTTGACCAGACCGATCCGCTCGGCGAGCCACGCCGAGACCAGGTAGGACAGCGAGGCCAGGACGCCGGTCCAGAAAAAGATCGCCCCGGCAGTCGCGGCCGACAGGCCGAACCGCTCGAAGAGCCAGAGCGCCAGCAGCGACTGGACGACGAATCCGCCACCGAACGAGTCAAGGCTGAACAGGGCGGCCAGCCGGAGCACGGTCTTCCGTGACTCCCGCAGCGGCGAGTGCGTCACGCCGGGTGGCGCCTCGACGCCGGGCGACAGCCGCCGGTAGAGCATCAGGGCCACGAGCGCCAAGAGCGCGTAGAGCAGGAACATCCCTTCCAGCGCGTGCAGGAAGCCGAGTCCGGTCTGGTCCGAAACCACTCCCGGCAGCCCCGCAGCCAGCGCGCCGACCGCCCCGACGAGTGAGGCGACGAGGCTGTAGCGGGCGAAGAGTGCGGTGCGCTGCCGGTTGCTGACCGTCTGGGGCAGTAGCGACTGCTCCAGCGGGAGGAACACACTCACGTCGCCCGCCGACGGGTTGAGCGTGCCCACGAAGGCAATGAGGAGCAGCGGCCAGAAGTCGTGCACGAACACGAACGCCACCCCGGTCGCCGCCATAACCAGGGTGCCCGCCATCAGGAGCGGGCGCCGCCGCAGGCGGTAGCTCACGAGCCCGACGAGCAGTGTCGAGATGGCCGACCCCACCAGCGTCGCCGTGGTCAGAGCACCGATGCGGACCGCTGAGAACCCCAGTTCGCCCAGGTAGAGGGGCAGGAGCACGCTGACGAAGCCGTCGCCGAAGGCCCGCACGCCCCGCGCCGCGATCAGCAGCGCCGCATCCTGCGTCGCGTCCGCCGGTAGGAATCGCACTCGCGAACCCTGCGCCGCCTGCCCGACCCTCATCGTCCCGCTACCCCGCGACAATCTCCCCGGCTCCGACTACGGTTATGTGTTGCACCGGCTGGCCCGGTGCAAGCCAGGAGCGCCGGCGCTCCGTGCACCGCGAGCAAGTCTTCTTATTCAAACGATTCCTAGTCCGCCGCCCGCTCCTCCAGGGCGTTGACCCCGAGCAACTCAATCAAGCGGGAGCGGCAGCGGGCGACGTGCAGGACAAACCGCCGGTCGCCGATGAGGGGGCGCAGGATCGCATCGGGAGCGGGGATCGGTCCCTGAGCGACCAGCGCAACATCTCGGTCGTAGACTCGGTCGATGAAGCGGACGAAGCGCAGGGCGTGGTCGACGTCGTCCAGCACGTCGACGCGGTCAACCTCGATCGTGTCGACCTGATCCAGCCAGGCGGCGTCGTACATCGGGTGGGTGGCGATCAGGAACTGGAGGAGCAGTTCCCAGGTGACACGGAGACAACGCGGCTCGCCACCTCGACGCCCCCGTTGTCGGTTCCCCAAGGTGAGCCGCCGGTCGACGCCGTCCACCCGCAGGATAGTGAAGGCGCTCGCGATCTCCCCCACTTCTCTCCGGAAGTCGTCGCCCGTCAGCGCACTGTTTGAGCTGCCCAGGGGGTCGGCGTTGGCAGTGGCGATGATGCGCGGGGACCCGGCCAGCATGGCGCGCAGGAGGGACACGAGCAGCATGATGTTCGCCGGGTCGCGCAGGTCGATTTCGTCGATGCAGACCAGGCGCTGGTTGGCCAGGAGGCGGCTGAGCCCCGACATACCCAGCGTGCCGGCGGCCGCCGAGAGCTCATCGAAGGTGACGAACAGGCGCGGCTCGGACGCGGAGTTGAACGCCGCGGCCATCAGGTGCGTCTTGCCCACACCAGGCGGGCCGTCCAGGTAGAGACCGCGCGGCGTGGAGTCCGGAGCACGGCGGAACAGCCGCCGACGGGGCGGCTCCGGGTCAAGCATGGCGCGGACCCGCGTGAGCGCTTCCGCCTGTCCGGGGTATGCCGGGTCAGGGCGGTAGTCATCGAGCGACGCCGCCGCGAAGCGCGCCGGCAGCCGGAACTGTGGCCCGCGCACCGCGGCGACGTGCGCTCGTAACTCCGCCAGGCTCACCTCGGGCACGCGGCCCCCCGTGGCTCAGCGTCGGTTGCCACGACCTGATCTACCGCTCGCTCGCGACCGCGGCGAGGTGCCGCGTGATCGCCTCGTTGAACTGCGGCAGGTCGGAGGGGATGCGCGAGGTAATGAGGTTGCCGTCCTCCACCAGCGCCTGGTCGACGTAGGTCGCACCGGCGTTCTTGACGTCGTCGCGGATGCCGGCCACGCAGGTGACGGTCCGACCCCGCAGGACATCGGCGGAGATCAGGAGCTGTGGCCCGTGGCAGATCGCCGCCACCGGCTTGCCCGACTCAACGAATGCGCGGGCGAACGCCACCGGCGCCTCGTGAATGCGCAGGCGCTCCGGGGAACCCCCGCCCGGGATCACCAGCGCGTCGAACTGATCGACGCTCACCTCGTCGAAGGTCGCATCGACCTCAAGGGTCGCACCCTTCTTGCCCTCGACCGTCCCGCGCTGGAGGCCGATGACCGTCACCTTCGCACCCTGGCTTTCCAGGTGCTGCTTCGGCTCGATCGCCTCGGAGTCCTCAAAGCCGGCCGCGACCACCATTGCTACTCGCTTGCCATCGAGCGTGCTCATCGATAGATCCTCCTTTGGTTGCTACGTCGCACCGGGCCGCGCCGTCGCGCAGCCACCTCCCAGCATAGCAGAGGCGACGGACAGGGTAACTAGCTGCACCCGGCGTGCCGGCATACCGTCGCACCATTGAGGGCACCCGGGGGAGGCCACCCACTGGCCAACCCGACCCGACAACAGTCGCCTCTGCGTACTTGTGAACACGCCCACCCCCTGGCACGGGGATGGGCGTGCGCACAGCAGTGCCGTTCTCGGTCAACCCAACGGCAGAAGCCGCGGCCTTACTTGTCGAGCCACGTCTCGCGCAGGTAGATGCGCGAGAGCGACGGAATCGCCTTGTAGCCCTTCACGTAGGTCTGGGACGGCAGGTACTGGTAGTAGCAGTAGTAGGCCAGCACCGGCACCAGCTCGTCCGCCAGCAGCTTCTGGACCTCGTCGTAGATCTTCTTACGCTCCGCCTGATCCGTCTCGGCGCGGCCGCGGTCGAGCAGCTCATCGACACGGGCATCAGCGAGTCCCGAGGCGTTGTTGAGCGACTGGCTGTGGAAGAAGTTGTAGGTGTAGCCGTCCGGGTCCGGCTGGAACGTGTAGATGATGTTCAGCAGGTCGAAGTCGCGGGTCTGGTTGATCGTGTTCAGCAGGTTGCCCCACTCCACCTGCTGGATCTCGACGTTGATTCCCAGAGGCCGGAGCTGGCTCTGCAGCACCTGCGCGTTAGACACGTCGAACTGGTACTGCGGCGAGACGGTCAGCGTGACGTTGAAGCCATCCGGATAACCCGCCTCGGCGAGCAACTGCTTGGCCTTCTCGATGTCCTGCTTGTAGCTCGCGTACTCCGAGACGGGCAGCGCCCAGTTCTTCTCGGCCGCCGGGATGACACCGGAGATCTCGCCGTCACCGAACACCGCCGTGTCGAGGAACTGCTGGCGATCGATCGCGTACGAGAGTGCCTGCCGCACCCGTGGGTCGTTCAGCGGCTCGCGGCGGCAGTTGATGAAGGTGAGGGTGTACGAGGTGCACAGCCCCTTGTACATCTGGTACCCCTCACCCTCCAGCAGGTCGGCGTTGGTCTTGTCGAACAAGCGGGTCATGTCGATCTGCTGGGCCCGGATCGCCGCCATTCGGGACGCCTCGTCCGTGGTGATCTGGAGCACGAGCTCGTCCACCAGCGGCACATCCCCGCGCCAGTGGTCGGCGAAGCGGGTGAAGTTCCCCTGCTGGTTCGTGATGTACTCCTGCAACTGGAACGGACCGGTGCCCATGGCGACGGCCGTCAGGTCGTTGTTGTTCGCCTCGGTGAACGCCTTGGACACGATGGCGGCACCCGGCATCGCCATGAACCCGATCAACGGGGCGAACGGGTTCTTCAGGTAGACGACCAGCGTGCTGTCGTCCTTCGCCTCCAGGCCGTCGATCTGGTTGAACCACACACCACGCGTGCTCTTGACCTCGGGGTCGATCATCCGCTCATAGGAGAAGATGACGTCCTCGACGGTCAGCGGCGAGCCGTCCTGGAACTTGACCCCCTGCCGGATCTTGAACTCGTACGTCTTCTCATCGATGACGTCGAACGACTCGGCCAGCGAGGGAACCACCTGCAGGTCCGGCGTGAAGTGGAACAGCGTGTCGTAGATGTGCTCGTAGAACATCTGCGACGAGAAGGCGGTAGCCAGGTGCGGGTCCAGGCCCACCGGGGCCGTGTCGATGGCGAACGTCAGCCGGCCGCCCCGCTTGACCTCACCGCTGGACTCTTCCGTCGAGCCGCCCCCGGCGTCCGGCGTGCCGCTGGGCGCCTCAGTGGCACTGCTCCCGCCGCTCGACTGGCCACCGCCAGAACCGCCCTGTTGCGGCGGTGGGGTCGGCTCGGAACCGCAGGCCGCGATGAACGCGCTAATAGCCGCCAGGCCGACCCCGCCACCGGTCAGCCGAGCAAACTGGCGCCGGCTGATCCGGCCCTCCTTGCGGAGCCGGACGAGCTGGTCGAGCAATGCTGTCGTACGGTCTTCCACCGAATCATCTCCTCCACGGGTGACTTCGATACCACTTCGCGGCAAGGTCGTCCATCACTCCTCGCCGCGCCCGGCGCTGACGCGCCTGGTGCCCACGTTTGGATCAACGGACGGTCCGCGGGTCGAGCACGTCCCGCAGCCAGTCCCCCAACAGGTTGAACCCCAGGACCGCGATCATGATGGCGAGCCCGGGGAAGATCGCCGTCCACGGCGCGATCTCGACGAAGCGCCGGCCGCCGCTGAGCATCGCGCCCCAGGAGGGCGTCGGCGGCTGCGCGCCGAGGCCCAGGAAGGAGAGCGCTGCCTCGGACAGGATCGCGAACGAGAGCGCGATCGTCGTCTGGACAATCAACGGCGCCGTCACGTTCGGCAGAATGTGCCGGAAGAGCGTGCGCAGCGGGCGAGCCCCGATCACCCGGCTCGCCTCGACGTACTCGTTGTGCTTTGCCGAGAGGACCGGGCCGCGCACGATGCGCGCGAAGGAAGGCATGTAGACGATGCCGATCGCGATCATGACGTTGTGCAGCGCGGGCCCGAGTACCGCCAGCAGCGCCAGAGCCAGAAGGATGTCCGGGAAGGCGAAGACAATGTCGAGGATCCGGCTGATGACGGCGTCGACCCATCCCTCGGCGTAACCCGCGACAAGGCCGAGCACCCCGCCCACGACCAGTGCGATCGCGACCGCGATCAGGCCCACCTGGAGCGAGACGCGCGCGCCGTAGATCACCCGGCTCATCACGTCGCGCCCGAACTCGTCGGTGCCGAACGGGAAATAGAAGCTCGGCCCGTAGAGACGATACACGGACTGCTCGTACGGGTCGTGCGGCGAGATGAGCGGCGCGACGAGCGCCATGAGCAGCACCAGGGCCACCAGGACCAGCCCGACCTTCCCGCTGGTGCTGCGCGCCAGGTGGCGTCGCGCCCGCGCCCAGACGCTGCGCGAGCGGACACGGTCCTGCGCCCCGAGGGCTGTTACCCCCTTCTGCAGCGTCATCGACTGCCGCACTTCACTCATTGCTCCACCTCGCCTCGCGCGCCCCATCCCCAAGCGGTCGCATCGTTGCGCCCCGACCCGAACGGACGATCATGAGTATCGAATGCGGGGGTCAATGAAGGCATAGAGAAGATCGACCAGCAGGTTGATCACGACGAACGCGAACGTCGTGAAGAGCACGACCCCCTGGATCATCGTGTAGTCGCGCTGCTGGATCGCGTCGATCGCCAGCCGGCCGATGCCCGGTAGGTTGAACACCTGCTCGATGATGATCGCCCCGCCGAGCAGCCTCCCAATCTGGATACCCACCACGGTCACGACCGGAATCATCGCATTCTTCATGGCGTGGCGCAGGATCACCTGGCGCTCCGCCACCCCCTTGGCGCGTGCCGTGTTGATGTACTCACGGTTCAGCACTTCCAGCAGGGACGAGCGGGTCATGCGCATGGTGATCGCGGCCAGCGCCGCGCCGAGGGCGATCCCCGGCAGAATGAAAATCTGGATGTTACGCCACGGATCGTCGGTGAAGGACACGTACGTCGCCGCGGGGAACCAGCCGAGATAGCGGGAGGTCACCAGGATCAGCAGCGTCCCCAGCCAGAAGTTCGGGACCGACAGTCCGAGCAGGCCCAGCGTCTGAACCCCGGCCTCGGTTCGGGTCCCCGTCTTGAGCGCGGCGATGATGCCCGCCGGGATGGCGATGAGCAGGGCGAAGACGACCGAGAAGGCAGCAAGCTCGATGGTGGTGGGGAGTCGCCCGAGAATCTCGTCCAATACCGGCTTCCCGGTGCGCATTGAATGCCCCAGGTCGCCGCGAACCACGTCACCGGCCCAGAGCAGGTACTGCTTGTACAGCGGCTGGTCGAGCCCGAACAGCCGTCGCAACTCGTCCGCCCGCTCACCACCGGCCACCTCTGTTCCGAGGATCATGTCCACGACGTCGCCGGGGATCAGGCGGATGAGCGCGAATGTAACGATCGAGATGCCCAGCAACACCGGAATCAGTGCCACTAACCGCCGGAGCACGTACCGCAGCATCGCCACCCCACCTGAGAGCCTTCATGGCCGGTGCGCCGTGTCTCGCTTGCACTGGAATGCGGGAGTCTTGCGAGGAAACGAACGCCCTGATGCCGAATAGCCTAACTGGTCCCGTACGGTTCCGGCGGGGATACTACTACGTGCATCCTCGATCGACAAGCCACGAGCGTGCCGGGTTTCGCTGTTGCGTGGCGCCGCGCTTCTTGCCGGGTGGTGGGAACCACCCTATCATGCAGCGGGGGGTGCCGATACCGTGACAAACCAGCGGGGCTCACGGGACGAATCCGGCGCCCGGGGATGACACCATGAGGGGAGAACCGATGGCAGCGGATGTCGTATTCCTGAATGGACGCGTGGTGACGATGGACCCGGCGCAGCCACGGGCCAGCGGTGTCGCCGTGCTCGGCAACCGGATTCTTGCCGTGGGCGACGATGAGACGATCCGGGCCGCGGTCGGCCCCAACACACGCGTGATCGACCTCGGTGGTCGCACCCTGCTGCCGGGCTTGAACGACAACCACTGCCACCCGGTCTACTACGGTTTCAACCTGGCCAAGATCGACGCCAGCCCGTCCGCAACGCCCACGCTCGACAGCCTGCTGGAGCGCTTCGCCGAGGCCGCGGCGAAGGAGCCCGCCGGGAACTGGATTCAGGGGCGGGGTTACGATGACACGCGTCTCGACGTCAAGCGCCACCCGACTCGCTGGGATCTCGACCGCGTGACGCCCAACCACCCGGCCATACTGACGCGCACCTGCGGGCACATGTCCGTCGTCAACTCGGTCGCCCTTCGCATGGCCGGGATCACGGCCGAGACGCCGGATCCGCCCGGGGGCCGCATCGTCCGCGACGAGCACGGCGAGCCCACCGGCCTCCTCCAGGAACACGCCCAGGATCTGGTGCGCAAGTTGATCGCGCCGCCCACCGTCGCGGATATCAAGGAGGCGCTGGTCGCCGCCGGTGAGCGCTTCCTCTCGATGGGGATCACCAGCGTGGCCGAGGCCAGCCTACGCACCTCGGACGAGCTGGCTGCGTACCAGGAGCTGCGGCGCGAGGGACGCCTCCCGGTCCGCGTCTACCTCATGATGATCATCGACAACACCCTCGATGCCATGGAGCAGCTCGGGGTGCGCACGGGCTTCGGCGATGAGTGGCTGCGGATCGGCCCCGCCAAGCTCCTGCAAGACGGCAGCGGCGGCGGGCGCACCGCGCTCATGAGCTATCCGTACCCGGACGAGCCGGACAATTACGGCATCGCGGTCTATACCCAGGACTACCTTGATGAGGCGTTCCGCCGGGCCGCGGCCGCCGGATTCCAGGGTGCGGCTCACGCCATCGGTGACCGCGCCATCGACATGATTCTGACCGCCTTCGAACGGGCGCTCGAAGCACACCCCCAGCCGGATCCCCGCTGGCGCATCGAGCACTGCGGCCTGCTCCGGCCGGATCTGCTGGAGCGCATGCGCCGCCTAAACGTGATCGCCGTGCCGCAGCCCTCGTTCGTCTATTACCTGGGTGACTCGTACATCCGGAACTTCACCAAGGAGGCCCTGGCGCTCTCCTACCCGGCCCGCACTTGGTTCGACATGGGGATCACCGCCGTCGGCAGCTCCGACACGCCGGTCGTTCCGGCCGACCCGTGGGTGAACATCCGCTCGGCGGTGACGCGGCTGACCCAGGACGGCCAGGAGATGGGCGCCGGACAGGCGGTCACGCTGGACGAAGCGCTCCAGATGTTCACCATCAACGGCGCCTACGCCTCCTTCGAGGAGAACATCAAGGGGAGCATCACCCCGGGCAAGCTCGCCGACCTGATCGTGGTCGACCGCGACCCGTACGAAGTCGAGGCCGTGGATTTGCACACGGTCCAGAACGACCTGACCATGGTCGACGGCCGGATCGTCTACGAGCGATAACGGCACAATTTCATCGGAGCCGAGCGAAGCGCAACCGCGTTGAGGGAAGGAGGACGCATGCTAACCATCCGCTATCTGGGCCACTCGGCGTTCGCCCTGGAGGCTGACGGCAAACAGGTGCTGGTTGATCCCTTCCTGACGGGCAACCCCGCGGGTGCCGTCACGGCCGACGAGGTCAATCCGACGACTATCCTCCTCACCCACGCGCACAACGACCACGTCGGGGATACCGTCGAGCTCTCGAAGCGCACCGGCGCCACCGTCTTCGCCACGCACGAGTTGGCCACGTACCTCGGGCAGAAGGGCGCCAACGCGGTCGGCGCCAACCACGGCGGCACGGTCGCCTTCGACGGCGGCACGGCCAAGTTCGTTCCGGCCTGGCACACGTCGTCATACCTGGATGGGGACACATTCGTCGCGCCGGGTGTCCCGGCGGGCTTCGTGGTCCGCTTCGGCGGCCAGACGGTGTACATCGCTGGGGACACGTGCCTCTTCGGCGACATGGCGCTGATCGGGGAGGAAGGACTGGATATCGCGATCCTTCCCATCGGTGACCACTTCACGATGGGCCCCGCCGACGCCGTCCGGGCCGTCAAGCTGCTCAAGCCCAAGGTGGTGATCCCGTGTCACTACAACACGTTCCCACCGATTCAGCAGGATCCGGAGCAGTTCAAGCGGGACGTGGAGGAGCAGACCGGGGCGACCTGCGTGATCCTCAAACCAGGGGAGGCTTACCAGGCGGGTTCGTAAAGGAGCGACGTCCATGGAGGGGGCCGGTCAGCCGCGCATCCTCGTTTGCGATCCGATCGACGATGGTGCCCTCGACCTCCTGCGGCGACATGCCCGCGTGGACGTGCGCACCTCGCTCGCCCCTGACGAGCTAGTCGATATCGTCGGCGGCTACGACGGCCTGGTCGTGCGCGGCACCACCCAGATCACCAGCGAGGTGATCGAAGCCGCGACCGCGCTGCGCGGCATCGCCCGCGTCGGCTTCGCCGTCGACAACATCGACATCGACGCCGCCACCGAACGCGGCATCGTCGTGGTGCACTCGCCCGGAGCACGCACGTACGCGGTGGCGGAAATGACCATCGGATTGATACTCGCCGTCCTGCGGCACATCCCGGCGGCCGACCGCTCGGTCAAGGCCGGCCGCTGGGAGCGCCGCGCCTTCCGCGGCCGGCAACTGCGGGGTGCCACGGTAGGCGTCATCGGCTATGGGCGCATCGGCCGCGAGGTGGCCCGGCTCGCCCACGCCTTCGGCGCCACGGTGAAGGCGTACACCCAGACGCCCCGCCCCCTGGAGCACGCCAAGCAGGTCGATTTCCAGGCACTGCTCGCCTCGAGCGACATCATCACCCTGCACGCAACCCTGACATCCGCCACCCGGCACCTGATCAACCGGGAAGCAATCGAGCAGATGCGCGACGGGGTGGTGATCGTGAACACGGCCTCGGGCGGACTGATCGACGAGGCTGCCCTGCTGGAGGCACTCGACCGTGGTAAGGTAGCAGGGGCGGGGCTCGATGTCTTCGCCGACGAACCGCCGTCCCTGCGGGCACTCGTCGAACACCCTCGCGTCGTGACGACGCCGCGGATCGGCGGCAGCACCCAGGAGGCCGACCGAGCCGTCAGCGAGCTGGCCCTCCAGAGCCTGCTCGCGGTGCTGCGCGGCGAGCAACCCGCGGTCGCGGTCAACCCGCAAGGGCGCTGACGGCGGCCGCCCC
>Ga0207873_1001292_pt1 | contig 24579 bp, 25 predicted proteins | sample BGWIniCompost_FD_187373 | JGI IMG/M metagenome (GOLD analysis project Ga0207873, IMG submission 187373) | Cellulose adapted compost microbial communities from Newby Island Compost Facility, Milpitas, CA, USA - BGW Initial Compost (SPAdes)... ...
AGGTCATCAAGCGCATGGCCTACGGCTACCGCGACTCCAACTACTTCTTCCTCAAGATCAGAGCCGCGTTCCCCGGTAAAACGTGAAGAACCTTTTTTTTTAGGAAGAAGGGAAAAGGGGCGAGACCAGCTCGTTCAATACTCCGGTCAATCCACGGATTTCGCTGCTCAATCGGCCCTGCGCACAACTAGCCCTGGATCAACCACTTCGCCGACGTGCGTCCATCGAGCAACGCGGCTGCCCAGTCGACAGCTTCACCCAGGAGTTCATCGACCTGCCATGGCGGGTTGAGCCAGGCGAGGCCCGAGCCCAGCAGTCCCGATGTCTTCCGCGGCAGGCGCAGCTCGTGCACGAACAGGCTCTTCGGCTGCAGGGCCGCGAGTGCGGCGAGCATCTGCTCATGCCGCGCAGCCGCGAGCAGCGGATACCAGACGAGACAGCTGCCCGTGGGCCAGCGCGCGAGCGAGGCCTTCAGCATTGCCGGCACTTCCGCGTATTCGGCGTCGCGCTCGTAGGGCGGATCGATGAGCACCAGCCCGCGCCGCTCGCGCGGCGGCACCAGCGCGGCGAGACCCTCGCGCGCGTCGCGGCGATGCACGTGCACGCGCGGCTCGTCGCGGAACAGGGCTTTCAGGAGGGCGTGATCCTGCGGATGCAGCTCGAAGCACACCAGCCGGTCCTGCTCGCGCAGGCAGCGTGCGGCGAGCAAGGGGGAACCGGGATAGCGATGGCGATCCTCGCCGAGCAGATGCAGGTAATCCCGGACGCTTTCCGGTGCGTCCGATCGGCCCTGCAGGCGGCCGATGCCGTCCTGCCATTCGCGGGTCTTTTCGGCTTCCAAGGAGGAGAGGTCGTAGCTGCCCGCGCCGGCGTAAACGTCGAACAGGCAGATCGCCGACGGCTTCTTCTGCAGGGCGCGAATGCCGGCGATCCAGGCGAGATGCTTGTGAACGTCGGCGAAATTGCCGGCGTGGTAGAGGTGTCGATAGCTCAGCATGCGGGAGTCCGCGCGTGATCAGCGCGGCATTCTGCGCCGGGTCAGCGGCGATGTGAACCGCGCGGACCGAAGATCAGCCAGGCGAGGAAGCCGACCAGCGGCAGGATGATGATGGCCACCACCCAGGCGACCTTCGCGCCGGTGGAGGCGCCGCTCTGGATGACGTTGATGATCGCCCACACGTCGAGTATGAGCAGGAGGATGCCGAAGAAACCGCTGAGCTCGAACATGTCTCATCCCTGCCGGTCGATGATGTAGAACATCTGGTCGCTGTCGCGACTGCGCACCCGCTGGCTGAAGCGCATGCCGGCCTTTTCCATGACCCGTTGCGAGGAAACGTTGGCGCGGCTGGTGGCACCGGTGATGCGCTCAAGCCCAAGCTGCTCGAAGCCGTAACGGATGAGGCAGCTCGCCAGTTCGGTCGCAAGCCCGAGTCCCCAGTGCTCCGGCTTCAGCCCGAACAGTATCCGGAGATCGTCCGCCTCGCCGAAATACCAGTAACCCCCGAAACCCACCGGCTCGCCGGCGTCGCGCCGCTCGGCAAGCCACAGGCCTGCGCCGCTTTCGGCATGCAGCCGGGAACTCGTCTCGATGATCGCGAGCGTGTCCTCGCGCGAAAGCGCGCGGTTTTCCCAGACGTAACGGCGGATGTCCGGATCGGTCCACATGGCGTGGAGCCGGTCCAGGTCGCTGGCATCCACCGGACGAAGACGCAGTCGTTCGGATTCCATCGTGGTCTCCGGGCCTGTCCGGAAAAGAGCATAGCAGCAAGCAGGCCCGCGCCACGAACGTCAGTGCAGGCCGGGGCCCTTGCCCTGCTCGCGCTCGAGTCGTGACAGCTGGTCCTCGGTCCGCGCCAGCTCCTGGCGCGTCACCCGCTGGATTTCCAGCAGCTGGTCGCGGTTCTGCACCTGCAGCGCCTGTTCGTCCAGGTCGGTGTCCAGCGGAGTGCGCAGGTCGCGGCCGATGCGTTCCAGCCGGTCGCGCAGCTCGTTGCGCCGCGCCTCCAGTTGCTGCTGCTGTTGTTGCACGTCTCCCATGCCCGTCTCCCGCGCCATCGCGCTCGTTCGACATGAGGTGTTGATGGAGGCCGCCCGGGGAGGTTCAAGCCGGGCTGGTGAAACGCAGGCCGATGATGCCGAGCACGATCAGCAGGATGGAGAACAGCCGCGGCCAGGCGGTGGATTCGGCGAACAGCAGGATGCCGAGGATGGCGGTGCCGGTGGCGCCGATGCCGGTCCACACCGCGTACGCCGTGCCTACCGGCAGGGTCTTCAGGGCCTGCGCCAGCAGCCAGAAGCTCGCCGCCATGGCGATGCCGGTGAGCACGCTGGGCACGGGCCGGGTGAAGCCTTCGGTGAATTTCAGTCCGATCGCCCAGGCCACCTCGAGCAGCCCGGCGAGAAACAGCAAAAACCACGCCATGTCGCCTCCTTTCGCGGCAGTGTAACGCGAGCAGCAGCGCGGCGTGGCCGCCGCGCATCAGAAACGCAGGCCTGCGGAGATGTAGGGAATCGCGGCGGTGGCGCCTTCGCCGTCGTCGTTGGCATCGCCAAGCTCGGCATGCAGCGTCACGCCGGCGCGGAACTGCAGCCTGCCGCTCTCGTAGCGGTAGCCCAGGTTTGAGTTCAGCAGCCAGGCGCGGCTGCGCCTCTCGTCATCGCCGAACCGTTCGCTCTGCTTCAAGGCGGCGTAGGTCGGCCCGAGCGATGCCTCGAACCAGTGCCGGTCGCCGCCCCGCAGCCAGGTGTAATTCAGCCAGCTCATCTCCATGACGCTGGTCTTCCCCGGCGTGACCACGCCGGTGAGATCGAAACTGAGCGCGTGACCGCCGGTAAGACGGCCTGTCCCGGTCAGCGTCCATTCCAGGGTGGCGCCGAACATGCCGTGGCCGCCCATCTCGAAGGCGGCAGCGAAATCCGCATTCGCGATCACCGGAAATGCGGCAAGCGCAAGTGCGGGGAGTGTCTTCTTCATGTGATGCACGCTCCGCAAGGATTTTCCGGGCATCACACGGCAAGGCGTTTCGCATGGCCATCGGGAGCCGCCTGCGGCGCGGGACGCAAAAGGATGAAATCAGCGCAAACAAAAAGCCCCGGCGCGTGGCCGGGGCTTTCGTTGCTGCAAGCGTGCTTACGGCTTGTCGTAAACCTGCGGACGCTCTTCCTTCGCGAGATAGCGGTCGCGCAACTTGGTCTGGCGCGATTCCATCGGGATCTTGCGTCCCTGGATGAACACCTGGTCGGCGAAGGTGGTGACTTCCAGCGGATCGCCATCCCAGACGACCACGTCGGCGTCGAAGCCGGGCGCGATGCGGCCGTAGTTCTGCACGCCGAAGATCTTCGCCGGGTTCACCGTCAGCGCTTCCAGCGCCGCCGTCCACGGCAGGCCATGCGCCACCGCGTTGCCGGCTGCCTGGCGGATGTTGCGGGCGTTGTGCGATTCGCCGGAGGTGAAGGCGATGGTCACGCCCGCCGCATGCAGCGCTGCGGCGTTCTTCAGCGTCGAGGCGATCTGCTCGAAGCTGGACGGCAGGTTCTGGAACGGGTTGAGGATCACCGGCACGTTCGCCCGGGCGAGCTTGTCGGCCACGATCCAGGCTTCCGAGCCGCCCAGCACGATCACGCGCACGCGGTACTCGTCCGCGATGCGCAGCACCGCCTCGATGTCGGCGGCGCGATCCACTTCCACCGCCAGCGGCAGCTCGCCGCTCAGCACCGGCTGCAGGGCGACGAGGTCCGGGCGCGACAGCGAATAGTCGTAGCGCTCGGCGTTCTCGAAGGCGCGGCGGTTGCGCGAGAAATCGCGCGCGTCCTCCAGCGCCTCGCGCAGCTGCATGATGGCCGCGCCGCGGCTGCCGCCGGCGAGATGCGCGCCGTACTGGCCCAGCGTCACGTGCATGGCGGTCTCGCGATCCAGCACGGCATTGTCGATGCTGCCCAGCGAGATCAGCGCGCTCTTGCCGGCGAAGATGCTGAGGCCATTGCCCGGGCGGGTGATGACGCGGGTGATGCCCTCGATGCGGTTGACGGGAATCAGCGTCGAGCGCGGGTTGATCATGTCGGCGACGCTGTGCGCGGCGGTGTAGCGCGTGCTCTGCGCGCGGCTGTCGTTGGCGGACGGTTCGCCGCTCACCTCGACGATGCCGATGTACGAGGAGGCTTCCATGAAGCCCGGCGTGACCACCTTGCCTTCGGCGTCGAGGACTTCCGCGCCGCGCGGCACGTTCACATCGGCGCCGACGGCGGTGATGCGGCCGTCCTCGATGATCACCGTGGCGCGCTTGAGCACGCCTTCCGGCCCCATGGTGTGCACCACCGCGTTGGTGATGGCGTAGGTGTCGGCCTGCGCGGCGAAGGCGCAGAGACCGAACAGCAATGCGGGGATGATTCTTTTCATCACAGCTGCCCCCCGATTTCGATGATGCCGAGTTCAAAGTCCGTCTTCGGCTGGAAGCGCGGGTCTTCGCTGTCCCAGGCGAGCGCGCCGTCGATGAACACCTTCTCCGCGCGCGAATACACGCTGAACGGGTTGCCGCTCCAGATCACCACGTCGGCCATCTTGCCGGCCTCGAGCGAACCGGTCTGCTCGTCGATGCCGAGCGATTTCGCGGCATTGAGCGTCAGCCAGCGCATCGCCTGCTCGGGCGTGATCTGCATGCCGACGCGGTTGGCGGCGGCCATGGCCTTGGCGGCTTCCTGGTTGAGGCGCTGGATGCCGACCTCGGAATCGGAATGCACGATGGCGCAGGCGCCCGCGGCATCGACCAGGGGAATGTTCTCGCGGATGCCGTCGAAGGCTTCCATCTTGAAGCCCCACCAGTCGGCCCACATCGCCGCGCAGGTGCCGGTCTCGGCGAGCTTGTCGGCGATCTTGTAGGCCTCGACAGCGTGGTGGAAGGTGCCGACCTTGAAATCGAACTCGCGGGCGATTTCCAGCATCACCAGCATCTCGTCGGCGCGATAGCAGTGGTTGTGCACCAGGATCTCGCCCTTGAGCACGCCGGCCAGGGTCTCGAGCTCCAGATCGCGCTTCGGCATGTCATCGGGGCTGGTGGCCTTCTCCATCTTGGAGAGGTACTCGCGCGCGTTGATCCACGCTTCGCGATAGCCGGCAACGTTGCCCATGCGGGTGCCGGGCGAGCGGCCACTGCTGCCGTAGACGCGCTTCGGGTTCTCGCCGCAGGCCATCTTCAGGCCGTAAGGCGCATCGGGAAATTTCATTTCCATCACCGAGCGGCCCGGAATGTTCTTCAGCGTGACGCCGCGGCCGCCGAACAGGTTGGCGGAACCCGGCAGCACCTGCAGCGTGGTGACGCCGCCGGCGAGCGCGGTGACGAAGCCCGGGTCCTGCGGCCAGACCGAATGCTCGGCCCAGACTTCCGCGGTGTTCGGGTTGGTCATCTCGTTGCCGTCGGAATGCGCGTTCACGCCCGGGGAGGCGTAATCGCCGAGATGCGAATGCACGTCGATGATGCCCGGGGTGACGTAACGGCCGCGGGCGTCGAATACCCGCACGCCTTCAGGCGCATCGAGCTTCGCGCCGACGGCGGCGATGCGCCCGCCGCGCATCAGGAGCTGGCCGTTCTCGATCTTCTCGCCGGTGCCGGTGAGCAGCGTGGCGTTAACGATCAACAAGGGCTCGGAAGGCATGGGCTGGTAGGTGGACGCGAAGGCGTCGTCGGTTTCCGGATCGCCGGGCTGCTGCTCCTGGATCGCGTCGCAGCCGGCAAGCGCCAGCGCAAAGGGCAGCAGCAACGCCAGCGAATGGCGCTTCTTGAACATCATCAGGATGGTCCTCCCCATGGATGAGCCGCAAGGCTCGGTGCGTTCTTCTCGTTGCCCGAGAATACGTTCTATCGATGGACAGACAAAGCCCGGCGCCGCAAGTTCCGGCCAATTGCTGCCGCAACGTGAGGAAACACGCGGCAACAGGCGTCAGCGCAGCCCGCGAAGGGCCGCAAGCAGCTGCATGAGAACGTCAGGGGAGAGCGCCAGCATGTAGATGCCGGCATGAGGAAGCGGATCGCTGCGGCGATTGCGGAGGATGATGAAGGGCGCGGTTTCGGCGCCGCCCGGGGCGATTCGCAGACGGTCGCCGCCGCCGGCGTGCTCGATCGGCGCGAACACGGCCGCCTGCAGGCAGCGCTGCAGATGTTCATGCACCCAATCGAGATTGCGGAGCTCGAAGCGCATCGCCCCGCCCATGTCCACGCCGGAACGCTGCACGTCGGTGTGGTGAATGTGCACCAGTCCTTCGCCGACACCGACGCACAGCAGTTCGTACGTCCTGCTCACAACGGCGTCTCACGCTCGCGCAGCAGGCCGGCACTCTCGCCGTCCGCGCCTTCGCGCAACACCTGCGTCCAGCGCTCGAAGCGCAGCAGCAGCTCGCGGTAGCCCGGAAACTTCTTGGCCGCGTAGTAATCCATCTGCAGGCGATGCCGCGCGCCGCGGCCCTCGACATCGAAGCTGATCACGCTCGCCCCCGGCGGAATATCGTGCTCGGGAACGGCGGGATAGCCGGCGACGACGAAGTGAGCGCCGATTTCGCGGAGCTGCCCGGCGTTGATCACGCCCTCGACGCGCTTGCCGCTGCCGCGATGCCGGTTCTCGTACTCGAAGGCGCCGCCCGACTCGACGCGCAGCACTTCGCGTCCCCACGGATCATCCGGCGCCCATTCCGAGCCGCTGCAATAAATGATGCTTTTCCATTCCAACATCCCTGTCTCCCGTTTCCGGAACCGGGCCCGCATGCGCGGAGTCGCGACTCGCCGGCTCAATGGCCGCGCGGCGCTGCGGGCGCCCTCGTGGTCCCCGCCGTCCGCGAACGGTAGAATCCCCTTTTTTCCCGGGGCAGGACCCAACATGACCACCATCGGCACGCCTTTCTCTCCCGGCTCGACGCGCCTGTTGCTGCTCGGCGCAGGCGAGCTGGGCAAGGAAGTCGCGATCGAAGCGCAACGCCTGGGCGTCGAAGTCGTCGCCGTCGACCGCTACGCCAACGCGCCGGCCATGCAGATCGCACATCGCAGCCACGTGATCGACATGCTCGACGGCGAGGCGCTGCGCGAAGTCATCCAGGCCGAGGACCCCGATCTCATCGTCCCGGAAATCGAGGCCATCGCCACGCAGGTGCTGGTGGAACTCGAAGCCGACGGCCACCGCGTGATCCCGACGGCGCGCGCGGCGCGACTCACCATGGACCGCGAGGGCATCCGCCGGCTGGCGGCCGAGGACCTGGGACTGCCGGTGTCCGCCTACCGCTTCGCCGACAACGAGGACGACTTCCGCGAGGCGATCGCCGCGATTGGCATGCCTTGCGTGGTCAAGCCGGTGATGTCGTCCTCGGGCAAGGGCCAGAGCCTGGTCCGCAGCGAGGAGGACATCGAGCACGCCTGGCGCTACGCCCAGGAAGGCGGCCGCACCGGCCGCGGCCGGGTGATCGTCGAGGGCTTCATCGACTTCGACTACGAGATCACGCTGCTGACCGTGCGCCACATCGACGGCACCAGCTTCTGCGCGCCGATCGGGCATCGGCAGGTGGACGGCGACTACGTCGAGTCCTGGCAGCCGCAGCCGATGAGCGAGACTGCGCTGCGCCGCGCCCAGCAGATCGCCGGCGCGATCACCAACAATCTCGGCGGCTATGGCGTGTTCGGCGTGGAGTTCTTCGTCAAGGGCGACGAGGTCTGGTTCAGCGAGGTCTCGCCGCGCCCGCACGACACCGGCATGGTGACCATGATCTCGCAGGACCTGTCCGAGTTCGCCCTGCACGTGCGCGCCATCCTGAAGCTGCCCATCCCGGTGATCCGCCAGCGCGGCCCGGCGGCCTCCGCAGTCATCCTCGGCCAGGGCGAATCGCAGGACATCAGCTACCTCAACGTGGAGAAGGCGCTGGTCGAACCGGACACCCAGCTGCGTCTGTTCGGCAAGCCTGAGATCCACGGCAAGCGCCGCCTGGGCGTGACGCTGGCGCTGGGCGAGAGCATCGAGGAAGCGCGCGCCAAGGCGGAGCGCGCCGCGGCCGGCGTCGCCCTGAAGTACTAGGCGCCGGGAATGTCCAGGTCCTCGCGCCGGCGCGCGGGCCTGGTCACCACGCCCAGGCTGTGCAGCGCGTAGGCGCCCATCTGCCGCGCCAGCTCGCGCTCGCCCATCACCACGCGCCCCACGCCGAGCTGCTCGAAGACTTCGATGTCGGCTTCGTTGTGGGCGCGGGCGACGATGTCGATGTCGGGATTGACGATCTTGACGACCTTCAGCGCGTGCCGCAGCTGGAAGCTGTCCGGGATGGCGAAGGCCAGCAGCCGGGCATAGCCCAGCCCCACCGCGGCGTGCACCACCGGGTCGCCGATATCTCCCGTCACCGCCGGAATTCCCTCCTTCTCCAGGCGCTCGACGATGCGCCGGTTCACTTCCACCACCGCGTAACGCACGCCGTGTTCGCGCAGCATGCGGGTAATGACGCTGCCCACCCGGCCGTGGCCGACGACAATCACGTGGTCGCGCCAGTCCGCCGGCACGGCGGGATATCCCGCGCGGCGGACGTCGCTGCTGGAGCGGTCCAGCCACGCGGCGAGCCTCGGCACGCGGTCGAAGCCCGCTTCCATCACTGGCAGCAGGTGAAAGGCCAGCGGGTTGATGGCAATCGAGAGAATCGCCACCGCCAGCACCAGGGTGTGCGCCTCCTCCGGCACCAGGCCCAGCGACACGCCCACGCCCATGAGGATGAAGGAGAACTCGCCGATCTGCGCGAGGCTGGCCGAGATGGTCAGCGCGGTGCGAATGGTGTGCCTGCGCCACAGCACCACCAGGAAGGCGGCCAGCGACTTTCCCAGCACCACCACCAGCAGCACGGCAATCACCCGCGACGGCTCGCTGAGCAGGATGGCAGGATCGAACAGCATGCCCACCGAAACGAAGAACAGCACCGCGAAGGCATCGCGGAACGGCAGGATGTCGGCGCCCGCCTTGTGGCTTAGCTCGGACTCGTTCAGCACCAGGCCGGCGAAGAATGCGCCCAGCGCGAGTGACACGCCGAAGATGTTCGCCGAGATGTAGGCGATGCCCAGCGAGATGGCCAGCACCGCCAGAGTGAACAGCTCGCGCGAGGTGGTGTTGGCGACCCGCTGCAGCAGCCAGGGCACCACCCGCCGGCCCACCACCAGGGCAACCACGATGAACAGCGCCACCTTGCCGAGCGTGATCGCCAGCAGGGCGATGACATCGAGGAAACCGATGCCTTCGTCCTGGGATGCGCCCGCGGTCAACCCGGCCAGCAGGGGCAGCAGCACCAGCGCGACGATGGTGACCAGGTCTTCCACCACCAGCCAGGCGATGGCGATGCGGCCGCGCTCGGTCTGAATGAGGTTGTAGTCCTCCAGCGAGCGCAGCAGCACCACGGTGCTCGCCACCGACAGCGCAAGGCCGAAGACCATGCCGCTCACCGGGCTCCAGCCCCAGCCGGAAGCCAGCAGCGCACCAATCACCGTGGCGATGCCGATCTGCGCCAGCGCGCCGGGCACCGCCACGCCGCGCACCCGCATCAGGTCAGTGAGCGAGAAGTGCAGGCCGACGCCGAACATCAGCAGGATCACGCCGATCTCGGCGAGTTCCTGCGACAGCGCCGCATCCGCCACCACGCCCGGGGTGTGCGGGCCGACGATGATCCCGGCAAGCAGGTAGCCCGCGATCGGCGGAATGCGGAAACGGTTCGCGATCATCCCCATCAGGAACGCAAGCGCAAACGCTGCTACCAGCGTCGTGATGAGGGGCGTCGCGTGGTCCATTCGATTCCTTCGGTGAATGAATGGCGAGTGGATTTCAGTCTAATTCACGCCCCGGGGGGCCGGTTCAAGTGAATGACCCAAATCCCAATACGCATCGCAATGCCGTCTGGTAAGTTAAATCACCCGCGCAAAAGGAACTTCACTCCCCTGGAACCGTATGGAACTGACCAATCACATCATCACGCTGCTCGGAGCCGTCTTCGTCATCTGCATCCTCGCCGGCAGCCTGTCGCCGCGCCTCGGCGTCCCCACGCTGCTGATCTTCGTGGCCATCGGCATGCTGGCGGGCGAGAGCGGCCCCGGCGGCATCGTCTTTGACGACGTGCAGCTGGCGCATCTCGCCGGCTCGCTGGCGCTCGCCGTGATCATCTTCGACGGCGGCCTGCACACCGACGCCAACAGCTTCCGCATCGGCATCCGTCCCGCCGCCTGGCTCGCCACCGTCGGCGTGCTGGTAACGGCCGGACTGACCGGACTGGTGTGCATGTGGGTGCTCGACCTGCCGCTGCTCGAGGCCATGCTGCTGGGTTCGCTGGTAAGCTCCACCGACGCCGCCGCGGTGTTCGCGCTGCTCAAGAACGCCAACCTTTCCCTGCATCCACGGGTCGGCGCCACGCTGGAAATCGAATCCGGCTCCAACGACCCGATGGCGGTACTGCTCACCATCATGCTGCTGGAATCGATCACCGCCTCCCGCTATCCCGGGCTGGACGCGATCGTGTTCTTCATCCAGCAGATGGGCCTGGGCCTCGTCGGCGGCTTCGCCGGCGGCTGGCTGATCCTGCGCGCCGTGAATCGCCTCACGCTGGCACCGCCGCTGTACCCGCTGCTGCTGCTGTTCGGCGCGCTGCTCACCTTCGGCCTGGTGTCGGAACTCAACGGCAGCGGCTTCCTCGCGGTCTATCTCGCGGGCCTCTACCTCGGCAACTCGAAGATCAAGGTGATGAACACCATCCTCGGCTTCCATGCGGGGATCGGCTGGATGGCGCAGATCGGCATGTTCTTCATCCTCGGGCTGCTGGTGACGCCCGAGGAACTGCTGGCCTGGGCCGTGCCGGCGCTGATCATCGCCGCTGCGCTCATCCTGGTGGCGCGGCCGCTTGCCGTGCTGCCGGTGCTGATGGGGTTCGGCTTCAACTGGCGCGAGCAGCTGTACATCTCCTGGGTGGGGCTGCGCGGCGCGGTGCCCATCGTGCTGTCGCTGTTCCCCATGCTCGCCGGTATCGAGAACGCGCAGGTGATGTTCAACGTGGCGTTCTTCATCGTACTGGTCTCGCTCATCGTCCAGGGCGGCACCGTCGCGCCGGCCGCGCGCCTGCTCAAGCTGGACGTGCGCGGCAAGCCGCAGGCGCGGCAGCGCGTGGAACTCGACGTGCCCGGCCAGGTGAACTACGAGGTGTTGGGCTACACCCTGGAGAAGGACTCGGCGATCGCCGGCCGCATGCTGGTGAGCCTGCCGCTGCCCGGCTCGGCGCGGCTGATCGGCGTCATCCGCCGCGGCGTGCTGGCGCCCAAGGCCAACCGCCTGCGGCTGCGCATCGGCGACACCGTCTACCTGATCGCGCCCTTCAAGGCGATCGAGCAGCTGGACCGCGTCTTCCTGGCCAGCGCGCACCGCGACGGCCTGCTGGCCGAGGCCTTCGAGGTCAGCGGCCAGGCGCCGCTGGCCGACCTGCTCGGCCTGCTGGGCGCGGACAGCGATGCCGTCCAGCCCGGCGACACCCTGACGCAATGGTTCGCCCGCCGCTTCGGCAGCATCGTGGAGGGCACCTGGCTTGCCGTGGGTGACTACCGCATCTCGGTGCAGAAAATGGATGGCGAGAAGGTCGCCTGGGCGAAGGTGGAACGCAGCCCGGCTCAGTAAAGCCAGCTGCGGAAGGCGATCAGGCCGGCGCCGCCGAGCAGCGCGGCGTTGGCCAGCGCCGCCATGGAAAGCCCCGCACACAGCCATGCCTGCCGCCGGGGAAGCCAGCCAAAAAACGCACCCCCGGCCAGGCCCGCGCCCAGCACGGCGCCTGCCGGCACCAGCAGGCTGAGCACGAAAATGCCGATCGATACCGCGCCCGGCGCGGCCAGCGCGGCGATATCGGCATTGAACAGCAGCAACTGGAGCAGCAGCGCCGCCAGCAGGGCTGTCAGCGGCAACAGCCTCGGCAGGACCTCCCGCAGGCCGGCGCCACGGATCCGCCACAGCGAAAGCGGCGCAAGCACAAGCGCCATGACGATGCCGGCGGCGGCGAGCAGCACGGTCAGCACGCGGCTCAGCACTTCCGGGCCGCTCACCCGCACCCAGCGATCCTCGCCATGGACCAGGCTGGCGTCCTGCCACTGCCAGCCCGCATGCCAGCGGCCGCGTTCCCGCAGCAGGTTCTCGCCCGCGCCGCTCAACCGGACGGCGGGCGTCGACACCGCCCGGAAGCACCATTCCTCCCCACAGGACCGCAGGCGGCCGAACTCCAGCCACAGGTGATACAGGCGCTCTGGCGGCGGCAAATGGGCCGCGTTGCGATACCAGCCCGGCTCGAGTTCAAGCGAGGTCGGCCTGGGTAACGGCGCGACGCGCCCGGGAACGAGCTGGCCGCGCAGCAGGGTGTCGAGCTCACGCAACGCGGCTTCCGAGCGCGGCCCGCGCAGGGTGATGAGGTAACCCTGGCGCCATTCCGGCTGCCAGGCGAGGCGCAGCAGCGATTTCGCGGTGCCGCCGGTCACGGAGAGCAGGCGGGAACCGGCGTATTCCTCGGCGTACACGCCCAGCGCCGTGCCCGGCACGAGCGCACTCGCCTCCAGCCGTTCCAGCGCCTCGGCGGGCACCACCAGGTGGCCGTCATATTCGCCGCGGTTGGCCAGCAGGCGGCCGATGCGCAGCAGCTGCCCTGCGGTCAATGGCAGGGCAATGGCCTCGTCAAAGGCGGTCGCGGGGAAAGCCGCGGCAGGCGACTGGATCTCGATGCCCAGCGGCCGGAACACCAGCCGGTCGATCACGTCCTTGTAGGGCATGCCTGCGGCCTTCTCGACCAGGTAGGCGGCGAGCGCGATGGACAGAAGCGAGAACTGCTGCCGCTCGCCCGGCGGCGTGATGGTTTCCAGCGAGCGCCAGGCGGCGTTGACGCCGGCCAGCAGCGCCGGCGGCGCTTCCCCGGCAAACAGGTCGCGGTAGCGCAGCGGGCCGAAGCCGGCGCGATGGGAAAGCACGTCGGCAATGCGCACCGGCCGCTCGCTCCATCGGTTGCGGATGTCGAGCTCAGGGGCAAGCGCAAGCACTTCCGCGTCCAGCGACAGCGTGCCGTCCGCATCCAGCGCCACCAGCGCGAGCCCCGCGAGCAGGGAGGCGGCCTCGCCCGGAAGCAGCGGCTCGCTGGTAGTCCCGCTGCCGAGCAACCGGCCATCCGCGGCATCGAACACGCCCACCTCGATGGCTTCCAGCCCATGCCGCTCGCGCAACTGCTCCAGCTTCGCCTGCAGCGCCTCGTCAGTCGCCGGGCGCGGGTCGAGCGGCGCCGTCGCGGCGCAGGGCGCCACGAACAGCCACGGCAGGGCCAGCAGGAAATGGCTGAGGTGAACGCGCAAAGAAAAAGCCCTCGGGGTTTCCGAGGGCAAGTTTCAGGCGGAGAGAGCCTTATCGCAAGTCAAGGCCGGACATCCCTGTGGACATCCCTGTCATGGCGAGACGGTGATTCGCGACACCACCCTGGTCACGCCCTCCACGCCGGACGCGCGTTCCATGGCGCGTTCGACCATTCCGATGGAAGCCACGCGGCCCTTCAGGACCACGAGGCCGTCCTTGCTGCTCACCGACAGTTTCTCGGCGACGAGGTCCTGGTCGATGGCGAGCGCGCGGGCCACATCGCGGCTGAGGCGGTCGCCGTCATGGCGGATGCCCATTTCCTCGCGCTCGCGGCTGCCCCAGTAGACGCCGTCCTCCGTGCCGTGGCCGACCACGACGACAGCGACAGGGCCGTCGTCATCACCAGGGCAAGGGCAAGCTTCTTCTTCATGTTCACTCCCGTTCACTCCTCTCAGGACTCATCGCGGTAGCGGCGCAGCCAGATCGCCGCCACCGTGCACAGCACAGCGAAACCAAGGCCGGTCCAGAACTGCGGCGTGGCGAACAGCTCCGCGAACATGCCGAGCTCGAAGCCGGCGCCGCCGCTGATCTGCAGCTGGCCATCAAACACGTCGACCTCGCGTTCGAACATCTGCACGATTCCCGAGTGGCCGGTGAACAGCGCCAGGCGGTCGATGACGGTGTCGAGCAGGTAGTCAGTGTCGAAGAACATCTGCTCCAGCACGATCAGGCCCAGCGGCGGCAGCACCGCCCACAGGAACGGGCCCTTGCGCGCCCAGGCGGAGGCCAGCAGCAGCCAGCCCATGACCGGCAGGTACCAGAGCGTCTCGACGTAGAAGAACACCATGGTCGCGCCCAGCCCCGCGAACGGGTTCATGTGCTGCCACACCAGCGTCCACGGGTTGCCGCCACCGAACATCACGAAGATGCCGGTGAGCAGGCCGAGCACCAGCGACAGCGCCACGACCACCGCGAACACGATGGCGGGAAACACCAGCACGATGGCGGCCCACTTGGACAGCACGGTCGCGGTGTCCGTCACCGGCAGCGACTTCCAGAACAGGATGGAGCGGTCGCGCCGTTCGGCCGACAGCGAGTCGAGCAGGTAGAACAGCGTCACCACCTCCACCATGATGAAGAACGGCAAGGCAAGGCCGGGAATCAGCAGCTTTCCGAGCTGGCCGAGCTCCTCGGTGCCGGCGAACTCCATGTTCTCCACCCACACGCTGTAGCCGCCGGCCTGCGGGACGCCGTAGACCATGGCCCACAGGAACAGCACCAGGATGATGCCGGCCATCACCAGCGGGACCATCCAGAAGGAACGGTGCTCCCAGGTTTCGCGCTTCAGCAACGCGATCGTCGTATTCATCTGCTGGTTCATGCCGCAACTCCTTTCATCTTCGCGACGAACAGGTCAGCAACACTGGGCGTGTGCAGCTCGCCGAACTCGCGCAGCCGCTCGCGCGACACGCCCTCGAACAGGAACAGCTTCTTGCCGAACACGTCGCGCTCGTGCAGCGGCCCGAGCGCCCGCGCGCCGTCCGCCTTGTCCGGCGTGACCAGCACCTCGGTGTACTGCTCCGCCACGCTTTCCATGTCGGCATCGAGGATGATGCGTCCCTGGCGGATGAACATGAGGTGGGTGAGGATCTTCTCGATCTCCTCCACCTGGTGCGTGGTCACGAGGATGGTGCGCGTCTCGTCGAAGTAGTCCGACAGCAGCGAGCTGTAGAACTCCTTGCGATAGAGGATGTCCAGGCCGAGCGTCGGCTCGTCGAGCACCAGCAGGCGCGCGTCGATGGCCATCACCAGCGCGAGATGCAGCTGCACGATCATGCCCTTGGAAAGCTGCCCGACCCTGGCCTTCTCGCGCACCGTGGTCTTCTTCAGGAACTCGCGGCACTTTTCCTCGTTGAAGCGGGGATGCACGCGGGACACGAACTCGATGGCGTCCTTGACGCGCAGCCAGCGCGGCAGCACCGCCACGTCGGCGATGAAGCAGACTTCCTTCATGATTTCGGCGCGGTTGCGCTTCGGGTTCATGCCGAGCACTTCCAGCTCGCCCTCGAAGTCGGTAAGCCCGAGGATGGCCTTGAGCGCCGTGGTCTTGCCGGCGCCGTTGGGGCCGATCAGGCCGACGATGCGTCCTTCATCGATCTGGAAATCGACGTTGTCCAGCGCCAGCGTGTCCTTGTAGCGCTTGGTCAGCCCCCTGGCTTTCACGAGAGTGCTCATTTTTCATCCCCCTTGTGGACGGTCCGCAGCAGCTCCTCGGGATCGAGTCCCAGCCGCTGTATGGTCTGCACGATCTTCGGCCATTCCTCGGCCAGGAACTTCTCGCGCTCGTCGCGCGTCAGCTTCCTGGCGGCGCCCTCGCGGACGAACATGCCGAGGCCCCGGCGCTTTTCCACCAGTTCCTCGTCGACGAGTGCCTGGTAGCCCTTCATGACGGTCAACGGGTTGAGCTGGTATTCCGCGGCCACGCTTCGGACCGAGGGCAGCGCATCGCCGTCCTTCAAGACGCCTTCCAGGATCATGGCGACCACCTTGTCTCGCAGCTGCCGATAAATCGGCTGGTTATCGTTCCAGTTCGGATCCATGTCCGGACCTCCAGTCATGCGCCGGCGAGGCCGGCTTTCGCACGGTCAACGCCGCGGCTTATCTGCCCATGGCCACAGTCGGTACCGTAATGATGCGGTACGAGGCGTGCAGCCCCTGTGCCTCCAGTGACTTCAGGATGGTTTCGATATGCAGGAACTGTCCCTGCAGCGCACCGGTGCTGCTGCTCTCCAGCAGGACCGGGCGGGTTTCAATGGCGTCCACCACGCGGATCTCGCCCACCTCGACGCCCGGCACGTCCAGAACCAGGGGCTGCTCGCGCAGGCTGGTGCGGATGCTGGCGCCGATGCTCGCGCTCGCCTGCTGCATCTGCAGGCGCACGCTTTCTTCCAGTGAAACCCTGTCCGCGGCGTGGGCGCTGCCCGCGCCCAGGAGGGCAGCTGCGGTAAGAGCCATCAACACAGACCTGGTGTTCATCTTGCAACTCCTTGGGCGTTTTCCGCCCGGTTGAATGATCCGCCATGTTGGCGAAGTGGTGTTGTAGTCAACTATAACACCAATATTCTGGATTGCAAGTAGCCCGGCAGATTTTTTTGGATTCCGGCCGCTTTTCCGGGAAATCAGGGGGTTACCCATTAACCCCGCGGGCTCTCCTCGTCCGTACTGCTGCCTGAACCCCGCCGATTCGGCGGACCACAGGGAGTAAGGACAATGAGAAAGGTTCTCGGAATTATCGCATCCGCAGCATTCACGACGGCCCTGCTGGCGGCGTGCACCGGCGGCGCCCGGCAGGACGCATCCCCGCGCTCCGACCCGCCCGAGACGTACGCCGCGGAAACCCACGCCATGCAGCGCGCCCGTCTCGCCGCGCTGGAGGTCGCGGCGTTCTCTGCGCCGCCGCTGCCGCAGGAACCGTTGAGCGCCGAGGTCTACGCGCCCTTCGATGACAACGGCGTGCGGCTTGCCGCCACCGATCCCGTCTCGACGTTCAGCATCGATGTCGACACCGGCAGCTACGCCAACGTGCGCCGCTGGCTGAACCAGGGCCGCCTGCCGCCGGAAGACGCGGTGCGGGTGGAGGAGATGATCAATTACTTCGACTACGCCTATGCCCGGCCCCGCGACCGTGGCCGGCCCTTCAGCGTCAGCACCACGCTGTCCCGGGCGCCGTGGAACGCCGACGCACACCTCCTGCGCATCGCCATCCAGGGTTACGACATCGACGCACGGGAACGTCCGCCCGCCAACCTGGTGTTCCTGGTCGACGTCTCCGGCTCCATGGACGCGCCGGACAAGCTGCCGCTGCTGAAGCGCGGCCTGGCGCTGCTGGTGGACCGCATGACTGCGAACGACCGCCTCAGCCTGGTGGTCTACGCCGGCGCGAGCGGCATCGTGCTCGAACCGACGCCGGGTGACCGCAAGGCGGAGATCCGCGCCGCCATCGAGGCACTGCAGCCGGGCGGCATGACCAATGGCGCCTCCGGCATCCGGCTGGCCTACGAACTCGCCCGCCAGGCCTTCATCGAGGACGGCATCAACCGCGTCATCCTCGCCACCGACGGCGACTTCAACGTCGGCACGGTGAACTTCGAGGAGCTCATCGACCTGGTCGAGCGCGGCCGCGAATCGGGCGTGGCGCTGACCACGCTGGGCTTCGGCAGCGGTAACTACAACGACCGCCTCATGGAACAGCTCGCCGACAAGGGCAACGGCAACCACGCCTACATCGACACGCTCAACGAGGCGCGCAAGGTGCTGGTGGAGGAAATGTCCTCGACGCTGCTGACCATCGCCGCCGACGTGAAGGCGCAGATCGAGTTCAATCCCGCCGTGGTCGCCGAGTACCGCCTGATCGGCTACGAGAACCGGCTTCTCGCGCGGGAGGACTTCAACAATGACAAGGTGGACGCGGGCGACATCGGCGCCGGCCACAGCGTCACCGTGCTCTACGAGATCGCGCTCACGGACAGCGCCGCGCAACGCGTCGATGCGCTTCGTTACCTGCCGGCCGCCGCGCCCCCCGGCATGCAGGATGAACTCGCCTGGCTGAAGCTGCGCTACAAGCTTCCCGGCGAGACCGCGAGCCGGCTCATCGAGCAGGCGATTCGCCGCGACAGCGAGGTCGCCTTGGCGGCTACCGACGACGATTTCCGCTTCGCTGCGGCGGTGGCGGCCTTCGGCCAGAAGCTGCGCGGCGGCAGGTATCTCGGCGGCTTCGATTACGGCGAGATCCGCGAGCTTGCCGCCGATGCCCGCGGCCGCGACGCCCACGGTTACCGCGGCGAGTTCCTGCGGCTCGTCGGCCTGGCCGAAAGCCTGCAGTCACGGTGAAGGCCACGCGCGCTTCGCCTGGCGGGCGCGGCGCGCTAGGCTCATGCCATGTCAATGGAGCAGATGAGCGACGAACAGCTGGCCGGCGCCTACGCGCGCGGCGACGCGGACGCCTTCGATGCGCTGTATGCGCGCTACCGCCAGCCGCTGTTCGGCTGGCTGAAACGCTCGAGCGGCCGCTCGCAGGAGGAAGTCGAGGAAGTCTTCCAGGACACCTGGCTGAAGGTGATCCGCGGCATGGAACGCTTCGATGCGAGCCAGCGCTTCGCGCCCTGGCTGTTCCGCATCGCGCGCAACTGCATGATCGATCGCTGGCGGCATCTCGCCGCGGTGAACGAGCTGCAGATCGCGGACCAGGACGCGGTCATGAATGCCGCGGACGGCGACGGCAACCGCCCCGAGGCGCGGCTGCACGGCGAGGAACTGGCAGCTCGCTGGGAGGCGGCGCTGGCGGCATTGCCGGCGCTGCAGCGCGAGGCGCTGCTGCTCAAGCTGGAAACGGACTTCGATCTCGACACCCTGGCCGCGACCCTGGGCGCGCCGCGGGAAACGGTAAAGAGCCGGCTGCGCTACGCCATGCAGCGGCTCCGGGCGCGATTCGAGGAGATATTCAATGAGTGACGAACTCGAGCGCGACATCGACAGGCTGCGCAAGGCCACGGCCCGCCTGGAAAAGCCCGCGCCGCGCGCCGCGGTTGACGAAGCCATCCGCCGTGCCGCGCGCCGGCCGCGCCGACGGCTTGCACCGATCGCCACCGTGGCCGCGGGCCTGGCGCTGGCCGCCCTGCTGGTGCCGCAACTGCTGGAACATCCTTCCTTCACGGAAAGCGAGCAGGCGGCGCGGGAAGCCCCGCCGGTGCAGACCGTCGCCGCACCCGCCCCGCCGCGAGCGCGTGCGCTGGCCGGCGAGGAACGCGCAGCGCGCGCACGCGCCGAGGACCGGCTGCAACACGAACTGCGCGCCCTGGCGAACGCGGAACGCGAGACCTGGCAGCGGCGCCTGCTGGAACTGCACGAACGCGAACCTGCGCTCGCCGATGCGCTGCTCGAGGCCTACCGGGAGCGTTTCGACGAGCCTGACGGCTTCGGTTGGAAGGAGCTGGAACAGCCACCACCTTGATGGTCACGGGACCTAAGCCGCGGGCGGGAGTGCTAGAATTCCCGCCCGCTGAACCCATTCCATCCACAGGTGCTCACAATGAAACAACCCGTCCGCGTCACCATCACGGGCGCCGCCGGCCAGATCGGCTATGCGCTCGCCTTCCGCATCGCCTCCGGCGACATGCTCGGCAAGGACCAGCCCGTCATCCTGCAGCTGCTCGAAATCACCCCGGCACTCGACGCGCTCAAGGGCGTGGTCATGGAACTGAACGACTGTGCCTTCCCGCTGCTGGCCGGCATCGTCGCGACGGACAAGCTGGAAGAAGCGTTCAAGGACGCGGACTACGCACTGCTCGTCGGCGCCCGCCCGCGCGGCCCCGGCATGGAGCGCAAGGATCTGCTGGAAGCCAACGGCAAGATCTTCGGCCCGCAGGGCGAGGCGATCGCGAAGCACGCCTCGAAGGACATCAAGGTGCTGGTCGTCGGCAACCCCGCCAACACCAACGCGCTGATCGCGCAGGCCGCGGCCAAGGGCGCCAACCCGCGCAATTTCACCGCCATGACCCGCCTCGACCACAACCGCGCGCTCGCCCAGCTCGCCGAGAAGACCGGCAAGCACGTCAACGACATCAAGGGCATGATCATCTGGGGCAACCACAGCTCCACGCAGTACCCCGACATCGCCCACTGCACCGTCGCCGGCAAGCCCGCAAAGGAACTGGTGGACGAGAACTGGTACCGCAACGAATTCATTCCCACCGTGCAGCAGCGCGGCGCCGCCATCATCAAGGCGCGCGGCGCGTCTTCCGCCGCCTCCGCCGCTTCTGCCGCCATCGACCACATGCGCGACTGGGCGCTCGGCAGCAACGGCGAAATCGTCTCCATGGCCGTGCCCTCCGACGGCAGCTACGGCATTGCGCCTGGCGTCATCTACTCCTATCCCGTCATCTGCAAGGGCGGCGATTACGAGATCGTCCAGGGTCTCGAGATCGATGACTTCTCGCGCGAGAAGATGGACGCCACCGACGAGGAACTGCGCGAGGAGCGCGAGGCGGTCAAGGACCTGCTCTGACCGCACCGCAATTCGCTGGAGAAAAAGGCCGCGTCATGCGGCCTTTTTCCTTTGCGGTCCCGTAGCGCTGATTTGCATCCCCACGCTTCAGCGAATCCCAACCCCGAGGAATCACCAAAGGACTCCGGCGACGACAACGGCAATCCCGGCGGCGGTAACGACGGTGGCGATGACGGCAAGACCGGCAAGCGCGGAGGCGGCGGCACGATGGGCTGGTTGGTCGCCGCGCTGTGCGCGCTTCAGTCGCGTCGGCTGCGGCGCCTGGTATTGGATCGAAGAATGCCGGGATGAGCCGCTGACATCGCATACGGAAAGGCCGCGCAGTGCGCGGCCTTTCTTCTTCATCAGTCGCCGGATCAGCGACTCTGCGGCGTTTCACCCTTGAGGTACCGGTCAAGGAAATCCAGCACAGCCTTCCACGCGGTGAGCTGGTTTTCCTTCTTGAGGAAACCGTGGCCTTCGTCGTCGAACACCACGTATTCCACCGGCACGCCGTTGTTCTTCACGGCCGCGACGATTTCATCCGATTCCACCTTGAGCACGCGGGGGTCGTTCGCGCCCTGCAGGACGATGAGCGGGTCGCGGATGTTGCCGGCATGAAACAGCGGCGAGATGCGATGCAGGCGTTCGCGGTCGGTGGCTGGATCGCCCATTTCCGCGTACAGCGCGTCGCGGAACGAGGCCCACCAGGGTGGGATGCTCTCCAGCGTGCGCAGCCAGTTGGCGACGCCGAAGATGTCCACGCCCACGTCGAACACGCCCGGCTCGAAGGCCAGCGCCGCCAGCACCATGTAGCCGCCGTAGCTGCCGCCGATGATGCCGATGCGCTCGCCATCGATGTAATCCAGCTCGGCAAGCATGTCCCGCGAGGCGACTACGTCACCGAGGTCCGCCTCGCCGTGGCGGCGGTCATCCAGCCCGAAGAAGGTCTTGCCGTACCCGCTGGAACCGCGGTTGTTGATGGCGTAGACCGCGTAGCCGTGATTCACGAGATACTGGATGAGCGGGCTGTAGCCGACGCGTGACTGTCCGCCGGGGCCGCCATGCACCCACACCAGCGCAGGCACAGGGTCATCGGTGCTCGCCTGGTGCGGACGGTAGAGGATGCCCGGGATTTCCAGGCCGTCGTAGGACGCGAAGCGGATGACTTCCGCGTCCACGAGGTCTTCGCTGTCGATTTCCGGGTTGAGCGTGTTGGTCAGCCGCTTCGGCTCGCCGCCTTCGATGTTGGTCACGTAAAGATCGCGCGGCACGCGGCTCGCGCTCACGTAGAACGCCATCCGCGTTTCATCGGGCGAGATGACCACGGAGGTGATTTCCGCATCCGGGAAGCGCGGCAGCGCGACAGGCGCCATCGTGGCCTTCTCGAAGACGCGCAGTTCGGTGCGGGCGTCGTTGTTGATGCCCGCGACGAGGTACTTGTCGTTCTCCGACAGCCGCGCGTACATCACGTCCCATTCCGGTGCGAGCACGCGTTCGCTCTCGCCGGTCGCCAGGTCCATGCGATACAGCGCCGAGAACTCCGCATCGGCATCGCTGGTGTACCAGAACTCGCGCGCATCCTTGCTGAACGCCTGCGGTGCGTTGGCAGCGACGCCGGCATGTGCGACGAGCTCGCGGGTCTCGTTGGTTCGCGTGTCGTGCAGGAGGATGTCGCTGTCGCTGGTGGTGTTGCTCTTCACGAGCGCGATGTAACGCCCGTCCGGCGAGACCAGGGCAGGCTGCAGGCCCGAGCCGTTCTGCCACAGGAGCTCGCGTGCATAGCCGTCGCTCGCATAACGATAGACGTCGAAGAAGCGCGGATCGCGCTCGTTGCTCATGACAAAGAGGTGCCGCTTGTCCGCTGACCAGCCGAGGAAGTCCGCCTTGAGGTTCTCGCCTGGCGTCAGGTCGTGCACGCTGCCATTCGCTTCGCGCACGTAAAGATGATTCAGTTCGTTGCCGCCCTGGTCGGCGCTGAACAGGAAGCGCTCGTCATGCGGGAAATAGCTGACCACGAACACCGCGTCTTCCGAATCGGTAAGCCTGCGTTTCTCGCCGCTCGCGATGTCGATCACGTAGGCGTTGTAGACGCCCTCGGCATCCGAGCTGACCAGGATGCGTTCGCTGTCCGGCGAGAACGACGCGCCAAGCACGCTGGTGTTCCCGAGGAACTGCTCGATCGAATACTGCATGACCTCGCGAGGCCCGGTCGCGGTCGCGCAGGCGCTGACCAGCAGCGCGGCTATCACCATCAATGACCATCTTGGAACGCGCATCTTCCTTCTCCGATGTTGGGTTGCGCCATTGAGCGCGACATGAAACCTGAATGGCCGGGGTGTTTCAACCTGTCCGCCGGACACTCGCGGACACTTCCGGACAAGCGCGCTGCACGAAGAAACGCCGCAGCGGGCCATTCAAACCGTTGGCATGTCCGTTGCATCACACCTGCTGTCACTCTTTCCATCGGTGCTTTCATCCATGATCAGAGACACCTCCGCACAAGACGTCGTACTCGATACGCGCCCCGCACGCCTGCGCAGACTGAAGACCGCCGCGATAGCCGTCGGCTTGCTCGCCGTCATCATCGCCTTTGCCTTGCCGGCCTACACCCGCTGGGCGAGCGCGGAAATCTCCGTGCCGCTGGAGAGCCTGCGCATCGCAAGAGTCGAGCGCGGCAACTTCATTCGCGACGTCGGCGTCACCGGCCGCGTGGTGGCCGCAGTCGCACCGACGCTCTATTCCAGTGCCCAGGGCACGGTAACGCTGCACGTCAACGCCGGCGACACCGTGGAGAAGGGCCAGGTGCTCGCCACCGTCGACAGCCCCGAGGTGCTGAACGAACTGGAGCGCGAGAAGGCGAACCTCGAGAGTCTCACCACGGCCTGGGAACGGCAGAAGATCGAGACGCGCGCCCGCGAACTCGCCAACCAGCAGGCCATCGACCTTGCCAAGGTGCGTCTCGATGCGGCGCGCCGCGAAGCCGAACGCGCTCAGCTTTCCTATGACAAGGGCGTGATGAGCCTGCAGGAAATGCAGAAGGCCTACGACGAGCTCGCCACTGCCGAGGTCGAGCACAAGCACGCGGTCGAGAACGCCGTGCTCGCCAAGGAAAGCCTTGCCTTCGACCTGCGCACCGCGCGCCTCGAGGCCGACCGGCAGCAGCTGGTGGTGAACAACCTCGAGCGCCGCGCGAGGGAACTCTCCGTGATTTCGCCGGTGGACGGCATGGTCGGCAACGTTGCCGTGGACCAGCGCGCCTCGGTCGCGGCGAACACGCCGCTGCTCACCGTGGTCGACCTCACCGCGCTGGAAATCGAGGCGCAGATTCCCGAGTCGTATGCGGATTCTCTGGGCCTCGGCATGCCGGCGGAGATCCGCTACGGCAACTCCACCTATCCCGGCATCGTCACCGCGATTTCGCCGGAAGTGAACGACGCGCAGGTGACCACCCGCGTGCGCTTCGCCGACGCGGTGCCGGGCGACCTGCGACAGAACCAGCGCGTCTCGGTGCGCGTGGTGATGGAAACCAAGGAGAACGTGCTGACCGTGCAGCGCGGACCCTTCCTCGAATCCGGTTCCGGCCGCATGGCCTACGTGGTGCGCGACGGACTTGCGATCCGCACACCCATCCAGGTGGGCTCCAGCAGCGTGAACCGCGTCGAGATCATCGACGGCCTCGAGGAAGGCGATCGCATCGTGATTTCCAGCACCGCCGCCTTCGACAACGCGGAAACGGTGTACCTGACGAATTGATCACGGCGGGCCGGCCCGCCTCAAAGGAGAAACAAGATGTTGAAGATGCAGAACATCAGCAAGGTGTATCGCACCGATCTCGTGCAGACGCATGCGCTGCGCGATTTCAGCCTGGAAGTCGCCGAGGGCGAGTTCGTTGCCGTGACCGGTCCCTCGGGTTCGGGCAAGACGACGTTTCTCAACATCGCCGGCCTGCTGGAGGACTTCGACGGCGGCAGCTATCTCCTCGACGGCGAGGACGTCTCGAATCTCAACGACAACCAGCGCTCGAAGATCCGCAACGCCAAGATCGGCTTCATCTTCCAGGGCTTCAACCTGATCCCGGACCTCAACCTCTGGGACAACGTCGACGTGCCGCTGCGCTACCGCGGCTTCAGCGCCGCCGAGCGCAGCAAGCGCATCAAGGAAGCGCTGGAAATGGTCGGCCTGGG
>Ga0207873_1001293_pt1 | contig 24576 bp, 29 predicted proteins | sample BGWIniCompost_FD_187373 | JGI IMG/M metagenome (GOLD analysis project Ga0207873, IMG submission 187373) | Cellulose adapted compost microbial communities from Newby Island Compost Facility, Milpitas, CA, USA - BGW Initial Compost (SPAdes)... ...
TTCCTTGGCCAGCAGCATCGCCTTCTCGGCGGTGCCGCCGATGCCGATGCCGAGCATGCCCGGCGGGCACCAGCCGGCGCCCATGGTCGGCACGGTCTTCAGCACCCAGTCGACGATGGAATCGGAGGGATTGAGCATGGCGAACTTGCTCTTGGCCTCCGAACCACCGCCCTTGGCGGCGACGATCACGTCCACCCTGTCGCCCGGGACGATCTTCACGTTGACCACGGCCGGGGTGTTGTCGCGGGTGTTCTGCCGCTTGCCGGCCGGATCGGCCAGCACCGAGGCGCGCAGCTTGTTGTCCGGGTGGTTGTAGGCGCGGCGCACGCCCTCGTTGACCATGTCCTCGACGCCCATGGTGGCGTCGGGCCAGGTGACGTTCATGCCGATCTCGAGGAAGACGGTGACGATGCCGGTGTCCTGGCAGATCGGCCGATGGCCCTCGGCGCACATGCGCGAGTTGATCAGGATCTGCGCCATCGCGTCCTTGGCCGCGGGCGATTCCTCGCGCTCGTACGCGGCGGCGAGGTTCCGGATGTAGTCGACGGGGTGGTAGTACGAGATGTACTGCAGGGCGTCGGCGACGCTCTGGATGAAGTCTTCCTGCTTGATGGCGGTCACGGCTGCGGGCTTGGGGCGTGCAACGGGGCCGCCATTCTAACCCGCGGCCCCTGCCCGCTTCCGTGCGGCCGGTCGCGTCCGGTTCAGGAGCCGCCGTGCCGCAGCCAGCGTTCGGCCAGGTCGGCGCTGCTGAAGACCCGGCCGTTGGCGCCGTATTCCATGGCCAGGATCTCGCCATGCTCCATGGTCGGCAGCAGCTCGACCCGATGGACGACGAAGGCGACCTTGATCCGGTCCAGGCCCATGGCCACCAGGGCGGCGATCATGCGCGGCATGTCGCGCTCGCCCTGGTAATCGCCCAGGCGCTCGACCACCATCAGCCGCTCGACGCTGCGGGCCTTGCACTGGGCCGAGATCGCCGCCCAGTAGGCCAGGGAGATCTGCATGCTGTCGCGCGGGCCGGTGACTTCGGCGTAGAGGTAGCCGGGGCGATCCTCGAAGCGGAGGCTGATGTCGGGAGGGAGCTGGAGCACGGGGGTCGGGGAGGTCGGGGGCGCGGCATTCTAACCCGGGCCGGCCTGGCTTAGGCTTGCCCCATGGAACAGGAGCTTCCCGCCCGTCCGCGCCGGTCCTGGCTGGCGCACATTTCCGCCGGCCTCGGCCTGAGCAGCCTGCTGGCCGTGCTCTGCTTCCATTTCCCCGAACTGCTGACCAGCCGCGAGTTCCGCCAGGTCTACAGCGAGGACTTCGCCCGCCGGCTGCTGCTGCTCGGGCTGGTGCTGGCCTTCCTGGCCGGCACGGCCGCCCTGCTGCGCGGCCGCGACCGTCGCGTGGCCCTGCTGGGCGTGGCCAGCGCCGCCCTGGCCGTGCTGCTGGGCGGCAGCAACGTGCAGCTGGACGCCATCGGCCAGACCCGCTGGTCGCTGGGCCTGGACTGGTTCGTCGTCTCGCTGTTCTTCTCGGCCCTGGTCTTCATTCCCGTGGAACAGGGCCTGGGCCGGCTGAAGCAGTCGCCGCTGCGGCCGGAATGGCGCACCGACCTGGGCTACTTCTTCCTGGGGCATGTGCTGGTGCAGTTCGTGCTGATCCTGGTGACGGCCTGGACCACGCCCCTGGCCGACCTGGCCGCCTCGCCCGGCCTGCAGGCAGCGGTGCGTTCGCTGCCGGCCTGGCTGCAGTTCCTGCTGGCGGTGTTCTGCGCCGACCTGGCCCAGGCGCTGCTGCACCGGGCCTACCACCGCCTGCCCTGGCTCTGGCGCTTCCATGCCGTGCACCACAGCAGCCGGCACATGGACTGGCTGGCCGGTTCGCGCATGCATCTGCTGGAGGTGGTGCTGACCCGTGGCTTCGTGCTGCTGCCACTGCTGGCGCTGGGCTTTCCCCAGGGCGTGGTCAATGCCTACGTGATCCTGGTCGGCCTGCAGGCGGTGCTGGCGCACGCCAACCTCGGCCTGCGCTTCGGCTGGCTGGAATACCTGCTGGTGCTGCCGCGCTACCACCACTGGCACCATGCACGGCACCCGGACTTCGTGGACGCGAACTACGCCATCCATCTGCCCCTGGTGGACATGCTGATGGGGACCTTCCGCCTTCCACGCGACCGGTCGTGGCCGGCGCAGTACGGCAACCTCGATCCGGAGGAAGTGCCGGCGGGCATCTGGCGCCAGCACCTGGCGCCCTTCCTGCCCCGGCGAAGGTCCGCCGCCGCGGCGGCGGACCGGGAGGCCGGCTGACGGCTCAGTGCTGGTGACCGCCCTCGCCGTGCACGTGGCCGTGCATGACCTCTTCCAGGCTGGCTTCACGCACGTCGGTCACCTCGATGGAGAAGTGCAGCGACTTGCCGGCCAGCGGATGATTGCCGTCGACGGTGACCTGGTCGCCCTCGACCTTGGCGATGACCACGGAGATCGGACCCTGCGGGGTATGCGCCTGGAAGCGCATGCCGACCTCGACCTCGCCGACGCCCTGGAAGGCCTCGCGCGGCACGACCTGGATCAGCAGGTCGTTGGGCAGGCCATAACCCTCCTCGGGGGCCACGACCACGTCGAACTTGTCGCCGGCGCGGTGGCCGGTCATGGCCTTCTCCAGGCCGGGCACGATGTTGCCCGCGCCGTGCAGGTAGGTCAGCGGCTCGTGGCCAACGGACGAGTCGAGCACGGTGCCGGCCTCGTCGGTCAGGGTGTAATGGAAGGACGCGACGGTGCGCTCGGCAATCTGCATGGGATTCCTCGGGGGAGGCCTGGCCGGAGAACCCGGTGGCCGGATTGAAGGGGGCGCCATTGTCCGCCATGCCCGGGGCCGGCGCAAACGGCCGCAGCCTCCCGGCCCGGCCGGCGCCGCTCGGGCGCGCCGGGGAAGGTCGCGGCGTCGGTCCTCACCTCACAGGGAGGTGACGTCGTCGGCCTGCTTGCCCTTCTGGCCCTGCACCACGTTGAAGGAGACCTTCTGGCCTTCCTTCAGGCTGCGGAAGCCCGTGCCGGAGATCGAGCGGAAATGGACGAACACGTCCTCGCCGCTGTCGGTGGTGATGAAGCCGAAACCCTTGGCATCGTTGAACCACTTCACGGTGCCGGTCTGACGCTCGGACATGTCACTGATTCCCATTTGCCGCGGTGAAACCCGCGCCCGGGGGCGCCGGCAGGCCGACCTTACCCGCTTATCCGGGTGATTGCGACTGGCGTACAATTGCCGGGTCCGGACCGCCCGCCAACGCCGGCCGGTCCGTTTTCATTTGCGAACCCATCCGATGTCTTCCGCCTTCGCCACCGAACGGGTCCTGGCCGTACGCCACTGGACCGACGCCTACTTCAGTTTCACCACCACCCGCGACGACGGCCTGCGCTTCGAGAACGGCCAGTTCATCATGATCGGCCTGGAAGTGGATGGCCGTCCGCTGATGCGCGCCTACTCCATCGCCTCGGCCAACTGGGAGGAGGAGCTGGAGTTCTTCAGCATCAAGGTGCCCAACGGCCCGCTGACCTCGCGCCTGCAGCACATCCAGCCCGGCGACGACATCCTGGTCAGCCGCAAGCCCACCGGCACCCTGCTGATCAGCGACCTGCACCCCGGCCGCAACCTCTACCTGCTCGCCACCGGCACCGGCCTGGCGCCCTTCCTGAGCGTGATCAAGGATCCGGCCACCTACGAGCGCTTCGAGCGGGTGATCCTCACCCACGGCGTGCGCAACATCGAAGACCTGGCCTACCGCGACTACATCACCCGCGAGCTGCCCCGGCACGAGTACCTGGGCGAGACCATCTCCAGGCAGCTGCTGTACTACCCGGCCGTCACCCGCGAGCCCTTCGAGCACCAGGGCCGCCTGACCACCCTGCTCGACAGCGGCCAGATGGCCAATGACCTGGGCATCGAGGCCCTGGACCCCGAGCATGACCGCGCCATGATCTGCGGCAGCCCGCAGATGCTGGCCGACTTCCGCGAGATCCTCGACCGTCGCGGCTTCACCGCCGCCCCGCGCATCGGCACGCCCGGCCAGTACGTGTTCGAGCGCGCCTTCGTGGAGAAGTAAGCGGGCTCAGCCCAGCAGCTTCTCCAGGTCCTTGCCGATCTTCTCGGGCGTGTCGGTGGGCGCGTAGCGGCGGATCACCCTGCCGTCACGGTCCACCAGGAACTTGGTGAAGTTCCACTTGATCGCCTCCGAACCCAGCAGGCCCGGCGCCGCCTTCTTCAGGTGCCGGTACAGCGGGTGCGCGCCGCCGCCGTTGACCTCGATCTTGGCGAACATCGGGAAGCTGACCTCATAGGTCAGCGAACAGAAGTTGCGGATCTCCTCCTCGTCGCCCGGCTCCTGGTGGCCGAACTGGTCGCAGGGGAAGCCCAGCACCACCAGGCCCTTGTCCCGGTACTGGCGCCAGAGCGCCTCCAGGCCGGCATATTGCGGAGTGAAGCCGCACTTGCTGGCGGTGTTGACCACCAGCAGCACCTTGCCGCGGTACTCGGCCAGGGCCTGCTCCTGGCCATCCAGGGTGGTGGCGGTGAAATCGTGGACACTGGCCATGCGGCGGCTCCGGAAGGCGGGCCTCCAGCCTAACGCCCCGACACCGCCGGCCGCCATGGGACAACCCTGCCTTTCGTCACGGGTTGCCCGCCGGGGGATGGGTTAGGCTCGGCCCTTTCCACGTCCCGCGAGGATTCGCCAATGACCCGCAAGCTTTCCCTGGCCCTGGCCGTCGCCCTGGCCCTGGGCGTGCCCGCTGCCGCCGTCGCCGATGGCGCCGACAAGACGGTCGCCCCGGCCCAGGCCGAGAACCCCTTCTTCGAGGTCAGCACCCTGCCCTATCAGGCGCCGCGCTTCGACCTGATCAAGGACGAGCACTACGGCCCGGCCCTGGAAGCGGGCATGGCGCAGCAGCGCGCCGAGATCGAGGCCATCGCCAACAGCAGCGAGCCGCCGACCTTCGAGAACACCATCCTGGCGATGGAAGCCAGCGGCGCCCTGTTCAACCGCACCGCCGCCGTCTTCTTCAACCTGGCCGGGGCCCACACCAATCCGGTCATCCAGAAGACCCAGGCGGAGATGGCGCCGAAGCTGGCCGCCCACCAGGACGCCCTGTTCCTCAACAGCAAGCTGTTCGAGCGCATCCGCACCCTGTACGAGAAGCGCGACAGCCTCGGCCTGGACCCGCAGTCCAGGCGCCTGCTGGAGCGTTACTACATCGAGTTCGTCCGCGCCGGCGCCAAGCTGTCCGACGCCGACAAGGACAAGCTCAAGGCAATGAACGCCGAGCTGGCCAGCCTGGCCACCCAGTTCAGCCAGAACGTGCTCAAGGAAGTGAATGCCTCCGGCGTGCTGGTCGAGGACGTGGCCGAGCTGGACGGCCTGCCGGCAGAAGCCATCACCGCCGCCGCCGAGGCCGCCAAGGCCGCCGGCCACGAGGGCAAGTACCTGATCGCCCTGCAGAACACCTCCGGCCAGCCGCCGCTGGCCTACCTGCACAACCGCGACCTGCGCAAGCGCATCATGGACGCCTCGCTGGCCCGCGGTTCCCGCGGCGGCGAGTTCGACAACCGCGACATCGTCGCCCGGGTGGCCAAGCTGCGTGCCGAGCGCGCCGCCCTGCTCGGCTACGAGAACCACGCCGCCTACATCCTCGAGGACGAGACCGCCGGCACCGTCGAGGCGGTGAACAAGCTGCTGGGCGACCTGGCGCCGGCGGCGGTGGCCAATGCCCGCAAGGAAGCCGCCGAGATGCAGGCGATCATCGACGCCGAGGGCGGCGGCTTCCAGCTCGAGGCGGCCGACTGGTCCTACTACGCCGAGAAGCTGCGCAAGCAGAAGTACGACTTCGACGAATCGCAGCTGCGCCCCTACTTCGAGATCAACAACGTGCTCGAGAAGGGCGTGTTCTACGCCGCCGGCCAGCTGTACGGCCTGAGCTTCAAGGAGCGCAAGGACATCCCGGTCTACCACCCGGACGTGCGGGTCTGGGAGGTGTTCGATGCCGACGGCAGCCCGCTCGGCCTGTTCTACGGTGACTTCTACGCCCGTCCGAGCAAGCGCGGCGGCGCCTGGATGAACGCCTACGTGCCGCAGAACGGCCTGACCGGCACCAAGCCGGTGGTGGCCAACCACCTCAACATCCCGAAGCCGGCCGAGGGCCAGCCGACGCTGCTGACCTTCGACGAGGTCACCACGATGTTCCACGAGTTCGGCCACGCCCTGCACGGCCTGTTCTCGGACGTGAAGTACCCGCAGTTCGCCGGCACCAACGTGCCGCGCGACTTCGTCGAGTACCCGTCGCAGGTCAACGAGATGTGGGCCACCTGGCCGACCGTCCTGGCCAACTACGCCCGCCACTACCAGACCGGTGAGCCGATCCCGCAGGAGCTGCTGGACAAGGTGCTGGCCGCGCAGCAGTACGGCCAGGGCCACGCCACCACCGAATACCTGGCCGCTTCCATCCTCGACCAGAACTGGCACCAGCTGAAGGCCGACCAGGTGCCGACCGATCCCGTCGCCTTCGAGGCGCAGGTGCTGAAGGCGGCCGGCCTGGACTACGCGCCGGTGCCGCCGCGTTACCGCAGCACCTACTTCTCGCACATCATGGGCGGCTACTCGGCCGGCTACTACGCCTACATCTGGTCCGAGGTGCTGGACGCCGATTCGGTGGAGTGGTTCAAGGAGAACGGCGGCCTCAAGCGCGAGAACGGCGACCACTTCCGCGCCACCCTGCTCAGCCGCGGCGGCAGCGCCGATGCCCTGGAGCTGTTCCGCAACTTCCGCGGCCGTGCGCCGGAGGTGGCCCCGCTGCTCAAGCGGCGCGGCCTGGATGCCGCCGGCACGAGCGAGTAAGAAGGACTGCGGCACAAAAAGAAACCGCCCGGCAATGCCGGGCGGTTTTCTTTTGGCGCCGGGAAACGGCGCCGGTTGCAGCCGGGCCGCCGGTCAGGCGTTGCGCTGTACCGCCCGCAGCTCCTTGTTCAGGACCTCGGCCTTGCTGACGTATTGCTTGGCCAGCACCCGGACCACGAAGCTCTGCTCGCGGTCCAGCACCACCTTCTGGAAGGTCTGCTGCAGCTGACCCTCGACCTCGGCCATGCGCTGGAAGCGCTCGGCCGGGGCGGCCTGCTGCTTGCGCAGGCCCTCGTAGGCCTGGCACAGGTCGGCCAGGGCTTCCGGCGGCTTGCGGCGGCCGCGGCGCTTGGCCGGCTTCACTTCGTTCGACAGCTCCTGCACCAGCTCGGACTTGGCCTTGGCCAGTTTCGAGAACAGGCTGGACAGTTTCTTGTCCTTCACTTTCTGCGCCGCCTCCTCGTAGAAGGCGAAACCGTCTTCGCTGATCTCGATCAGATCGGGAAGGCTGCTGGTGGTATCGGTCATGCGGCGCTCCTTGGCGTTTAAGGACGGACAGCGCGGTCGTCCCAAGGCCCAGACCGGGCCCCGGTAGCCCCCGGGAGGGGCGGCGATCGCGAAGGATTGCGAAGCAGGCGGCCACGGGGGCCGTTTCACGCCCGTCAAGGATACGTGAGGGGCCGTAAAAATTGGGTTATTCGCTGTTTCATGCGTTTGAACCCGGAAGATCGCCGGATGTTTGCCGATGTTCGCTGCTTTTCGACGCTTTTCAGCGCGAATAGGACCAACTGAGCGGCCGACCCTGGGCGTAAGGCATCACCCCGTGGAACGGCCGGGGGTCGGAATCGAAGACCAGCGGCAGGAAATGCCGGTCCCCTTCCCACATCGGCAGCTCCCCGGCCAGCAGCGTCTCCAGGGGCACCCAGGCCAGCTCACCCTCGGCATTGGCCGGCGGCGGTTCGCCGGAGAAACCGTCCACCAGGAAGATGAAACCCAGCCAGTCCTCGCCGTGCTTGCCGAAGCCCGGCCAGCTCACGGTGCCACGCAGTTGCATGGACAGGCATTCGATGCCGGCCTCCTCCCGCAGCTCGCGGCGCATGCCGCTCATCACGTCCTCGTCGGGCTCGAGCTTGCCGCCCAGGCCGTTGTACTTGCCCAGGTGCAGGTCGCCCGGGCGGGCATTGCGGTGGACCATCAGGCAATGCCGGCGGTCCGGCGACAGCACGTAACCGAGCGTCGCCACGATCGGGGTGTAAGGCATTCGGACTCTCAGCCGGAATAACGGTTGCGGCCGGCGGCCTTGGCCCGGTACAGGGCGGCGTCGGCGGCGGCGATCCATTCTTCCGGACTGCGATGGCTGCGGTCCAGCACGGCAAAGCCCAGGCTGATGCTGTAGGGCACGTCGTTGTCGGGCTCGGCGGCGCGCCGGCGCACCTGGCCCAGCAGGCGGCGGGCGGCCTGCCCGACGCCTTCCGGCCCGGTCTCGGGCATGACCACGGCGAACTCGTCGCCGCCGTAGCGGGCAGCGATGTCCACGGCGCGCAGGCCGCGGCGCAGCTCCAGGGCGAATTCCTGCAGCACCATGTCGCCGACCAGGTGCCCCTGCCGGTCGTTGATCGGCTTGAAGTGGTCGATGTCCACCATCATCAGCGCCGCCGGCCGGCCGTGCCGGAAGAAGCGGCGGAATTCCTGCTCCAGCGCCTGCCTCCAGAACTGACGGTTGGGCAGCCCGGTCAGGGTGTCGGTGCGGTTGTGCTCCTCCAGCTGCCGGTTCTGCCGCAGCACCGCCTGGCCCAGGCGCCAGGTCACCAGGCTCAGCACCAGCGGATAGCCCACCAGCAGCGGCAGGCTGCACAGGACCACCGGCATGGGTGAATCCAGCGACACCGGGAAGCCCAGCAGCGCCCAGACGACGGCACCGCCGGCCAGCATGCCCAGCCAGCTGCGCGACAGCAGCGGCCAGCCGCCGGCGGCCACCTTGTCCATGCTCAGCATCGCCAGCAGCACCGCCGAGGGCAGCAGGTTGAACTGCATGGCGGCGATCCAGGCGCCACCGAAGGCCGAGTCAAGGATCAGGTTGCGGCGCTCGGCCCGGGCCGGATCCGCCGCCACCCGCGCCCACTGGTAGGCCAGGTGCGGCCATAGCAGGGCATTGGCGCTCAGCAGCAGCCAGGCCAGCGGCCCGGCCTGGTGCAGGTGCAGCACGCTGCCCACCGCCAGCCCGCCGGCGGCGAGGCCGAAGATACGCATCGGATAAAGGCGGCGAACGAAACGCAGGCCGCGATCGCGCTCCGGTGATTGCTCGATGTCGCCGGCGTGGCCGACGTCCTGGATCAGCTCGGGCATGGCCGCACTTTCACGCGCCGGCGCGGCGCTGGCAAGCGCCACGCGGTTCCGGCCGGCAACAGGCCAGGCCCATGCGAGAATGCGCCATGCCCGAAATCACCCTGCCCGGCCTGGCCATCGTCGGTGGCGGCCCTGCCGGCCTGATGGCCGCCGAAACCGCCCGCGCCGCCGGCCTGGACGTGGACCTGTTCGAGGCCAAGGGCTCGGTCGGCCGCAAGTTCCTGCTGGCCGGCAAGGGCGGCCTGAACCTGACCCATGGCGAGCCCCTGCCCGCCTTCATCGGCCGCTACCGCGAACGTGCCGGCGAAGTCGGCGCCTGGCTGCGCGCCTTCGGCCCGGAGCAACTGCGCGAGTGGGCGCGTGGCCTGGGCGTGGACACCTTCGTCGGCAGCTCCGGCCGCGTCTTCCCCACCGACCTGAAGGCGGCGCCGCTGCTGCGCGGCTGGGTGCGCCGGCTGCGCGAACAGGGCGTGCGCTTCCACGTGCAGCACCGCTGGCTGGGCATGGACGGCGACGCCCATCGCTTCGACACGCCCGGGGGCGAATGCCGCTTCCGCGCCGGCGCCTGGGTGCTGGCCTTCGGCGGCGGCAGCTGGCCGGAGCTGGGCTCCGATGGTGCCTGGGTGCAGGCGCTGCGCGATGCCGGCGCCGAGGTGCGCGAACTGCGCCCGGCCAACTGCGGCTTCGACGTCGGCTGGAGCGAACACTTCGCCGCCCGCCACGCCGGCGCACCGATCAAGCCCGTGCGCGCCGCCCTCGGCCGGGAAGCGCAGCCGCACTGGCGCCAGGGCGAAATGGTGGCCACCGCAACCGGTCTGGAAGGCAGCCTGGTCTACGCGCTTTCGGCCGAACTGCGCGATCGCATCGAACGGCACGGCAGCGCCACGCTGCTGCTGGACCTGGCCCCGGGCCGCGACCAGGCCGCGCTGGCCGAGGCCCTCACCAGGGCCCGCAAGGACCGCAGCCTGGGTGAGCGCCTGCGCCGCCTCGGCCTGTCGGCGGTGAAGGTGGGCCTGCTGCACGAAGTGGTCGACGCCGAGGCGCGCCAGGACCCTGCCCGCCTGGCCGCCGCCATCAAGGCCCTGCCACTGCAACTGCGGGCGCCGCGCCCCATTGCCGAGGCCATTTCCAGCGCGGGTGGCGTCCGCTTCGAAGCGCTGGACGGAGGCTTGATGCTGCGCGCCCGCCCCGGCGTGTTCTGCGCCGGCGAGATGCTCGACTGGGAAGCGCCGACCGGCGGCTACCTGCTGACCGCCTGCTTTGCCAGCGGATACCTGGCCGGGCGCGCCGCCGCGGACTGGCTGCGGCGCTGACTCAGTCCGAGAAGTCGATCAGTTCGACGTCGAAGACCAGCATGCCGCGCGGCGCGGTCGGATCCAGGCTGTCGTCGTAGGCCAGGTGCCCGGGGATCCAGAAGCGGAAACGATCGCCGCGCGACATCAGGCGCACGCCTTCCTGCCAGCCGGCGATCAGCTGGTCCAGCGGGAACACCGCCGCCTGCTCACGCACCACCGAACTGTCGAAGACACGGCCATCGGTGGTCCAGCCGGTGTAGTGGATGACGATGCTTGCGTGCGGGCCGGGCTTGGGACCCTCCGGTCCGCGCTCCAGCACCTTGTAGGCCAGGCCGCTTTCGGTGCGCACGGCATCGGCCGGTGGCGCGGCGACATCGGCGGGCGCCTTCACCGGGTCGGCACTGCCGATCACGGTGACGTCGAACACATGCGGCAGGTTGGGCATGCCCGGGTAGCCGGGCAGCAGGCGCTCGGGGCGGATCCACCAGCGCCGGGTCTCGCCGATCGGCGTGCTGAGGATGGCGCGGGCCAGACCGGGGGTTTCGCGGGCCAGGCTGTTGATCGAGACCACCCGGCTGCCGCTCTGGCGCGAGTTCATCCGGGTCACGCCGTCCGAGCTCCAGGCGTCCACCTTCACTTCGACGAAACCACCGATCACCGTCGTGGTTCCCGGGGGCATCGGCTTGAGCACGACATAGGCCAGGCCGGCGGCCGTTTCCGTGGCCTTGGCCGGCGGCGCGTCCAGCGGCGCCGGGGCCCGGATCGGGTCCACCGCCAGGGCCGGCGAGGCCAGCAGGAACAACAGCAGCAATCGGCAAAACCAGGGCATTGCGGGTCCTTGTCCGGAAGACGTGGATCAACGCCGCGCAGGTTAGCAGGCAGGCCAGGACTGCCGCAGTGCGTCACTCCCTGCCACACCCCGCGGGCGGTCCGCAGCCAGCGGAAATTCCCAGGGCTGGCGACCAGTTGGGGGAACTTCCGGAGATTCGACCCCAGATCTTGGGTCCGGACGAACCCATTTCGTGACCGACTTCACGTTTCCGGGGCGTTGAACCCCAACGAAGCCTTTCGCCCACGCTCCGCTGGCATGAAACCTGCAGCACATGGCTGGCGACACTCCAACCCCCCGTTTCAGGAGGTCAGACATGGGCAAGGTAATTCCATTCCCGACCCGCAAGGTGATGGACGAGGAGCTGGCGATCCAGCTCTGGGAGCTGGTGATGGCCGGCCAGATCGGTACCCCCGAGTACCGCCGCCTGGACGCCGAGATCGCCCGTCGCCGGGCGCTGGCGGCCAACGAGCGCAACCCCTGGCCGAGGCCGCGGAGCGCCTGAGCCATGGCGCCCCAGTTCCATCCGCGAGGCCTGCACCACGCCGGACGGTTGTCGCTCCGGCGCCACCTGCGCCGGCCGCGCGCCCGCCTGGCCGGCGCCCGGCCGCTGCGTTATCCGCTGCGCGAACTGTCCCGGGCGCTGCGCGCCTGGTGGCAGGCGCTGGGAAGCTGAAACCGCTGCGGTCGTCGTTCAGTCCGGCAATGGCAGAGTGCCGCGCATGACGCCGCACGCTGCCGTTCCGCTGCTCGCCCTCGTCCTCGCCTCCTCCGTGTCGGCCGCCGATGCCGGCACCGGTTCCTTCGGGCGTTGTCTCGCCGGCCTGCGCCCGCAAGCCCTGGCCAAGGGCGTGCCCGCGGCCACCTGGGATGCGCACATGAAGGAACGCACCTTCGATCCGGGCGTGCTCGAAGCGCTGGACCAGCAGCCCGAGTTCAGGCTGCCGATCTGGGACTACCTGGCCGGCCTGGTGGACGAGGAGCGCATCACCGATGGCCAGGCCCGCCTGCAGGAACACGCGGATCTGCTGGCGCGCATCGAGGCCGAGCACGGCGTCGACGCCGCTACCGTGGTCGCGGTCTGGGGCGTGGAAAGCGACTACGGCCGCGTCACCGGCCGCAAGCCGTTGCTGGATTCGCTCGCGACGCTGTCCTGCGCCGGCCGCCGTCAGGCCTTCTTCCGCGGCGAGCTGTTCGCGCTGCTGGGCCTGATTGGCAAGGGCGACCTGCAGGCCGAGGGCCTGACCGGCTCCTGGGCCGGCGCCTTCGGCCAGACCCAGTTCATGCCCTCGACCTATGCCCGCGTCGCCGTGGACGGCGATGGCGATGGCCGCCGCGACCTGGTGGCCAGCATTCCCGATGCCCTGGCCTCGACCGCGCACTACCTGCGCCAGGCCGGCTGGCGCCCGGGCCAGGCCTGGGGCCACGAGGTGACGCTGCCCAAGGGCTTCGACACCTCGCTCAACGGGCGCACGAACCGGCGCCCGCTGTCGTACTGGACCGGCCGCGGCCTGCGCCGCGCCGATGGCGGCGAGTGGCCCAGGGACGATCGCCAGGCGGCGCTGCTGCTTCCGGCAGGTCCGAAGGGGCCGGCCTTCCTGGTCTTCCGCAACTACGACGCGATCTTCAGCTACAACGCTGCCGAGAGTTACGCCCTGGCCATCGCCCTGCTCTCCGACCGCGTGCGCGGCGGCGAAGGCCTGCACACCCCCTGGCCCACCGACGATCCCGGCCTGTCGCGGGCGCAGCGGCGCGAGCTGCAGACCCTGCTGATCGCCCGCGGCCACGACATCGGCGAGGTCGACGGCCTGCTGGGCGAACGCAGCCGCGCCGCCATCCGCCTGGAACAGCAGCGCCTGGGCCGGGAACCCGACGGCCGCGCCGGCCAGGCCCTGCTCGAGGCCCTGCGCCGGGGCCATTGAGCCGGCCGCCGCCACTGCGGTTACCATCGCCCCAGCCCCCGGCCGAGGAGATCCCCCATGAAATGGCGCAGCGCCCGTCGCAGCAGCAACATCGAGGACCGCCGCGGCCAGCCGTTGGCGGGTGGCGGCATGAAGCTCGGCCTGGGCGGCATCGCCGCCGTCGTCGTGATCGGCCTGCTGCTGGGCAAGAACCCGATGGAGATGCTCGGCCTGGTTGCCGAGATGCAGCAGGGCGCACCGCAGGGGCAGATGCCGGCACCGGGCGGTGCGCCGCCGGCCGATGACGAGGGCTCGCAGTTCGTCGCCGCCATCCTCGGCGAAACCGAGGATGTCTGGACGGCGCTGTTCCAGGGCAGCGGTGGCAACTACGCCGCGCCCACCCTGGTGCTGTTCAGCGGTGCCGTGCAGTCCGCCTGCGGCGGCGCCACCTCGGCGGTCGGTCCCTTCTATTGCCCGGGCGACCGCAAGGTCTACATCGACCTGGGCTTTTTCGACGAGATGGAACGGCGCCTGGGCGGCGGCGGCGATTTCGCCCAGGCCTATGTGATCGCCCACGAGGTCGGCCACCACGTGCAGACCCTGACCGGCGTCTCGGCGCGGGTGAACGATGCCCGCCGCCGCGGCGAGCGCGTCGAGGGCGACGGCGGCCTGCTGGTGCGGCAGGAACTGCAGGCCGACTGCTACGCCGGCCTCTGGGCCCACCACGCCCAGCGCCGGCATGCCTGGCTGGAGGAAGGCGACCTGGAAGAGGCCCTGGCAACCGCCACCGCCATCGGCGACGACACCCTGCAGCGGCAGTCGCGCGGCACGGTGGTGCCGGACAGTTTCAGCCACGGCACCGCCGAGCAGCGGGTGCGCTGGTTCCGTACCGGCTTCCAGAGCGGCGATCCGGCCGCCTGCGACACCTTCTCGGCCTCGCGGCTCTGAGGGCGGCCTGATCGCCGGCTGCGCGCGGTTCGGGGCCGTGGGGCGCTGAGGCTTCCGGCAGTTCGGCGGCCGCTCAGTCGGCCGACCAGCTGGCCAGCCGGGCGTCCTTTTCCGCCCAGAGCGCGTTGACCCAATCCTGGAAACGCTGGCGGAACTGCGGGTCGCCGGCGTAATCGGCGCCGGCGAAACCTTCCGGCACCGGCAACAGGCGCATGTGCAGGCGCACCGTGCGCACGCGGTCGGTGAACAGGTCGATCAGGCTGGGCGTGCCGGGCTCGTAATGCAGGGTGACGTCGAGCACCGCGTCGAGCACGTCGCCCATCGCCCCCATCACGAAGGCGACGCCGCCGGCCTTGGGCCGCAGCAGGTGCCGATAGCCGGCGCCGCCCGCTTCCTGCTTGGCCGCGGTGAAGCGCGTGCCCTCGACGAAGTTCATCACCGACACCGGCAACTGGCGGAACCTGGCGCAGGCCTTGCGGGTTTCCTCCAGGTCGCGGCCGGCGAGCTCGGGCCGGCGCGCCAGCTGCTGCGGCGTGTAGCGGCGCATGAAGGGAAAGTCCAGGGCCCACCAGCACAGGCCCAGCACCGGCACCCAGATCAGGCTGCGCTTGAGGAAGAAGCGCAGCAGCGGGATGCGCCGGTTCAGCACCTTCTGCAGTACCGGGATGTCGACCCAGCTGCGGTGGTTGGCCAGCACGAGGTAGCGGCCATCGGCGCGCAGGCCCTCGCCGCCTTCGACGATGAAGCAGGTATGGGTGAACAGGTCGATCAGGGCGCTGTTGACGCCGATCCACTGCTCGGCGATGGCCGCCAGCCAGCGGTTCGGGCGCTGCCGCCAGCCCGCCGGCAGCAGCAGCTTCAGCAGGGCCACCGCCAGCAGCACCGTGCCATGCACGGCCGTGTTCAATCCAACCAGGGCGAAGGCCAGCAGCGCCTTCGGCCAACGCAGCAGGTCCGCCATGCGCTCAGTGCTCCCGGCCGGACGGCAGGGCGCAGTAGCCGTTGGCACAGGCCTGCGAACGCTGCTGCGCCCGTCGCGCCGCCCGCCGCACCCACCACCCGTAGAGGCGGTTCAGGCGCAGCCGCGACAAGGGCTGCCGGGCCCGGGCGATCCAGGGATAGACACGGTCCAGCAGCGGCCGCAGCCGCGGGTGCGACCAGAAGCGGGCGATGCCGCTCAGGCCGACGGCGCCATAGGCAACGACGAAGACATCCACGCCGACCAGCCAGCGGCCTTCGGCGTCACGGGCGTGGATCAGGTGCATCAGCTGCTCGCGGGTCAGGCCGGCAGCGCGGGCGTGCCCGTCCACGCCTTCGGGGCCGGAGGCGTCGTGCAGCTGGATACGGCCCTCGCGGTCGCTGGCGACGATGGCCTGCATCTCCTCCCGGCACAGCGGGCAGGAAGCGTCGTAGTAGATCCGCAGTGGCCAGGCCACGTTCATTTCTTGCCTCCGTCACGCAGCAGGTTGCGGATGCGGCCGCCCAGCTTGAGCAGCTTGCGCAGGGTGTCGGTTTCCAGCCGCAGCATTTCCTCCGTCCAGGCCGAGAGCGCCGACATCAGCGCCTGCGTGTCCTGGATGCGCTGGCGGACATCGGCCGGCTCGGCCTCGAACTTCGGATCGGCGGCCAGCTCGGCCAGCAGGCTCATGGTGGGGTCGAACTCGCGTGCCTTGCGCTCGCGGACGATGGTGCGGAAAAGCTCCCAGACGTCGCGCGAGGTCTCGAAGTGGTCACGGCGCTCGCCGACCTTGTGCACCACCCTCACCAGGTTGAGGTTGATCAGCTCGCGCAGGCTGGTGCTGACGTTGGAACGGGCCACGAACAGGGTGGCGGCGATCTCCTCGGCGTCCATGGGCCGGCCGGCCAGGAACAGCAGCGCGTGGACCTGGGCGACGGTGCGATTCACGCCCCAGCGCGAGCCCATTTCGCCCCAGTGCAGGACGAAGCGGCGGGCCACCGGGCTCAGCGGGTCGGGACGATAGCTGGCGGCTTCCTCTGTCATTGCGCGCAGGATAGTTCTGGCATACATTTCTGTCAAGACAGAAATTACTGACAACAAGCCCAGGCGAGGAGGTCCGGTATGGACGTGCGGCAGACGTGCAGGAAGGTGCTGGTGCTGGGCGGCTGCGGTTTCATCGGCCGGCACGTGGTGGTGGCGCTGCGGGACATGGGCGCCGAGGTGACCCTGGGAACCCGGGACCCGGAACGACCCCTGCGACGCCTGCCGCCGGCCACCCGCGGCTGCGCCCGCCGCGGCGCCCGCCTGGAGCGCCTGCTGCGCCCCGGTGACTGGACCGCACTGCTGGATGGCATGCAGGTGGTGGTCAACTGCGTCGGCATCCTCCGGCCGCGCGGCGCCGAGCGTTATGACCGCGTCCATCACCTTGCACCCGCCGCCCTGGCCAGGGCCTGCGCCGAACGCGGCCTGCGCCTGCTGCACGTCTCGGCCCTGGGCCTGGAAGCGCCGGCACGCAGTGGCTTCATCCGCTCCAAGCACGAGGGCGAAGCGGCGATCCTTGCCGCTGCCGGTGCCGCCTGTGTGATCCGCCCTTCCCTGCTCGACGCGGACGACAGCGGCTTCGGCGCCCGCTGGCTGCGGCGGGTGGCGCGCTGGCCGGTGCACCCGGTACCCGCCAGCGCCCGCGGCCGCATCGCTGCCCTGGACGTGCGTGACCTGGGCGAGGCCATCGCCCGCCTGGCCCTCGGTGATGCACCGCTGCCGGAAGTGGTGGAACTGGGCGGCCGTGAAGCCCTCGGGCTTGGCGACTACCTCGCCCTGCTACGCCGCAACTACACCGATCGTCCCGCGCTGCGGCTGAGCGTGCCTGGCTGGCTGGCGCGCCTGGTCGCGCATGTCTGCGACCTGCTGCATTTCACGCCGCTGTCCTTCGGCCACTGGGAGCTGCTGGGGCGCGACAACGTTCCCCGGCACAACGCCCTGCCCGACCTGCTCGGCCGCCTGCCGCGCCGGCTGGGGCCGGACAGGGTCCCCGTGCCGGATCAGAGCACTGCGCCCTGGGCGATGCCGTGTCGGGTGCGACGGTCGTAGATGCCGTCGACGATGGAATGGCGGACCCGCGCCCTGAAGAACGCCTTGCCAGCCTGGTCGCGCAACTGCCCGCAATCCAGGTGGGCCGGCAAGGCGCGCAGGCTGTCCAGCAGGAAACCGGCCGTCTCCACCGCGAGGTCGCGATGGCCTTCCTCGTGCAGGGTCAGGGCCGCGATCATCTTCTCCCAAGCCTTGTCGAGCTTGTACGGGCGCTTGCCGTTGGCCGGCTGCCAGCTCGGCAGGTGGATGGTGATGTCCAGGCTCACCACCAGATCCTTGAAGCGGCAGCCCTCAGGCGTGGCCACCAGCTCGTAGGCGGAGCGCAGGTCCTGCTCGGTCCGGCCGACGCTCTTGCCCTCGCCATGCCCCGCCATCGCCGCGTCCAGTTGCTGCCTGAGTTCGTCGTGGGTGATGGCATCCACCACGTAGTACTCGCGCCGCTCGCTGATCTCAAGAATGCCGACAGGTTCGTCCGTTCCCGCGGCGGGCGGCGCCGTCCCGGAATTCGCTGATTCGGCTTTCACCTCCCCCGCCTGCGCCATTCCGGCCGCCAGCAGCATCAGCGGCAGCTGCCACCTCGCCGCCATCAGCGCCCCAGCATCAGGAAGGGAACGGTGACCAGACCCAGCATGATCAGCAGGCCCAGAAGCGCCGCCAGGCTGCGCAAGGGATGCTCGCGCCAGGGCGACTCGCGCACACCGGCGGCGCGCAGCTCGCGCATGCGCCGGGCACGCGACTGCTGGTACTCGGCCAGACGGGCGCGGGCGCGCGCCGCCTCGGCCTCGTCGGTGTCGTCCGGCAGCCAGATGCCGCCGCCGGACACGCCCCACATGCTCGGCCGCGTCTCGTAGAAGTCCACGCGCTCGGCCTCGAGCAGGGCGCGGATCTCCTCCAGCTCATCCTCAGGCACGTCGCGCAGGTTCATCAGGAGCACGGGCACGGCGTCACTCCAGCGGCAGCTTGTCGGCGAGCTCGGGACGCAGCGCGGCATCCAGCAGCAGCGTCTCGCCACCCGTCGTGCGCAGGGCAAAGGGCAGCACGTTGACGTTCACCGGCTCGCCTTCCGGCGGCGCCTTCATGTCCCAGTCGGAGCCGGGCTGCGGCGTCAGCCGGGCGCTGCCGTCGGCACCGGCCCCCAGGCCGCCGGACACCGGGAAGTTGAACACCTGCGTCAGCCAGGCGCCGCCATCGCTGCGCAGGCTCACCTGTACCCACAAGCGCTCGATGTCCAGCTGACTCTCGTTGTGGAACTCGATGTCGAGATAGGGCCGGCGCTGGCCGGTCTGCGGATGCGCGTCGTAGCCGTAGCGTGTGCCGGTCACGGCAAAGCCCATGGTCCGCGCCTTGTCCGATAGCACGCGGGCAGTCAGTGCCGCCTGGTCGAGCTTGCCGGCCAGGGCCGCGCCGGCCTCGCTGCCGGCCCGCCCGGTCTCCTCGCCACAACCTGCGACCGCCAGCATCAGGACCGCCGCGCCAAGACGCCGTACAAGCCTCCGATCACGCATGCCTGCCATCTCCTCCAGATTCGGGGCCAGTCTAGCCCAGCACCGGGCAGGCCATGCCAGAATCGCCCTCCCGTGTTGCCCGAACCTGCCATGGCCTCCAGCCTGCTCGCCCTGCTCGACGACATCACCACCGTGCTCGACGACGTCTCGGTGATGACCAAGGTCGCCACCAAGAAGACCGCCGGCGTGCTTGGCGACGATCTCGCGCTGAACGCGCACCAGGTGACCGGCGTCAAACCCGACCGCGAACTGCCGGTGGTCTGGGCGGTGGCCAAGGGCTCGCTGGTGAACAAGGCCATCCTGGTGCCGGCGGCGCTGGCGATCAGCGCCCTGGAAACCTGGCTGCAGTCGCGCGGCCATGCCATCCCCATCATCCTGCCGCTGATGATGCTCGGCGGCGCCTTCCTCTGCTACGAGGGTGCGGAGAAGCTGATCCACCGCCTCCTGCACTCGCCAGAGGACAAGGAAGCGGCACGCCAGGCCCTGGCCGAGGCCGTCGCCGACGAACAGGTGGACCTGGTCGCCTTCGAGCGCAACAAGATCCGCGGCGCCATCCGCACCGACTTCATCCTCTCGGCCGAGATCATCGTCATCAGCCTGGGCACCGTAGCCGGCAAGCCCTTCATGGTGCAGGTCGGCACCCTGATCCTCATCGCCCTGCTGATGACCGCCGGTGTCTATGGCCTGGTGGCCGGCATCGTGAAGATGGACGACGCCGGCCTGCACCTCAGCCGGCGCCCCGGCGATGGCGGCTGGCCGCGTGGCCTGCGCGCCTTGGGCCGCGGCATCCTCTACAGCGCGCCCTGGCTGATGAAGTTCCTCTCGGTGGCCGGCACCGCCGCCATGTTCCTGGTCGGCGGCGGCATCCTGGTGCATGGCCTGCCGCCGGTGCACCACCTGATCGAGGCGATCAGTCCGGGCAACGGGCTGGCGGGCCTGGTCGGCTTTGTCAGCGAAGGCCTGTTCGGCGTGCTGGCCGGCATCGCCATCGTGCTGGTGTTCGCCGGCGTCAGGCGGCTGCGCGGCGGCGCCAGCGGCGCCTGAGCCCGCCTATTTCTGCAGGAACTGGATCAGCTGCGCCCGCTGCTTGGGCCCCAGCAGGCGCAGCAGCGGCAGCAGGCGGCCGATCACCGCCGGGATCTGCGGCAGTACTTCCCGCGCGTGACCATCGTGGATGCGGGCCAGCACCTCGTCGACGCTGATCGTGGCCGGCGCGGCGGCCGGCGGCGCCGGAGCGACGGTGGGCGCAGCGGGCGCCGGCGTCGGCGCGACCGCCGCAGGCTGGGCCGCGGGCGCGGGCGCGGGTGGCGCAACGACGGGTGCTGCCGCTTCCACCGCAGGCGCGGCACTTTCTGCTGGTTCCGGCGCGGCTGCCGGTTCCGGCGCGGCCGCTGCCTCCGCCGCGATCTCCGGCGGCCCCTCGAGGCGTTGCTGGATGGCTTCCAGCGCCCCCGCCGCGTCCATGGACGGGTCCAGCAGCGGGCTCATCACTGCCGTGAGCAGGCGCACCTCGCGCGGCTGCCCGGCGATCACCGGCGGCTCCGCCGCCAGGCGACCGCGCAGCCAGTCCACCAGGGTGATGATGCCGGCCTCCTGGCCGCCCGGCAGCGACAGACCGAAGGCGCCCAGGCCGATGCGGCCGGCGGTGTCCTCCTTGCGGATGCGCCCGCGCAGCAACTGGGCGATGTGCTGCAGCAGCGCATCGGCGGCCTCGCGGCCGTTGTTGAGGAAGAAGCGGCGGAAATCGTCCACCTCGATCTGCACCAGGCTCAGCGGCTGCTGGTGCCGGCGCGCGTAGGCGATGTCCTGCTGCAGCCGGTCCAGGAAGCCGGCGCGGTTGGCCAGGCCGGTGGTCGGGTCGAGGGTGATGGCGTCCTGCAACTGCCGCGTCACCCGCGTGTAGTTGGCGTGCGCCCGGGCCCGGGCGATCAGGTCGCTGGCGGTGAAGGGCTTGGCGATGAAATCGGTGGCGCCGCGGTCCAGCGCCTTCATGCGCGCCTTCTCGTCGTCCTCGGCGCCGGTGACCACAATCACCGGCAGGCCCTGGATGCCGCTGTCGTCGGCGGCGCGGATCCTGTCGAGCAGGCCGTAGCCGTCCAGGCGCGGCATGTTCAGGTCGGTGAAGACCGCCTGGATGGCCGGGTCGGCCTCCAGCTTGGCCCAAGCGTCCAGGCCGTCGTCGCCGGTGACGATGTCGAACTCCTCGCCCAGCATCTTCAGCGCGGCCTTGCGCATCAGCTTGGAATCATCCACCACGAGGATGCGCGCCCGCGCGCCGGCCTGACCGCTCATGAAATCTCCCCTGCCTCCCGACGACCCGGCCCCAATCTAAACCGGGCCCCCTGCCGGACCCAAGCGACGGCGTCACGCTTTTGCCAGGGGTCCCGCCGTATCAGAACGGCGCGGCCAGGGATTGCCGGTCGCGGTGCCGGCGCCAGGCCAGCAGCCCGGCCAGGAAAAACACCACGATGGCGGCCGCCAGCCAAGCCCAGGTGCCGATGCCCGCCGCCGGTGGCGGCGCCAGGCTGCGGTCCTGCCACTGCATGCGCATCTCGATCAGGCGGTCGCTGGCTTCCAGCCGGGCCAGGCCGGCATTGATCTCGGCGACCAGCTCCGGCCGCTTCGGGTTCACCCCGAAGGCGTACTCCAGCACCAGCAGGGGCGGGCCGACGGCCTCGATGTCGCGCAGCTTGTGGCGGGTGATCGCCCGGGCACCGATGTCGGCCGGCACCAGGGCCAGTTCGGCCTCGCCGCGGGCCACGGCCAGTACCGCGCCCTCCTCCACGTTCACCGGCAGCAGGCGGGCGCCGGTGCCGGCATCGTTCAGCCACTCCCAGGCCAGGCCGCCGAACTGCACGGCGACGGTGCGCCCGGACAGGTCGGCCGGGCCTTCGATGCCGGCCACGCCCGCGCGGCCGTACAGGCGGTGGTGGCGGTAGTCGAAGGAATTGCTGAACAGGTAGCGCTGGCGCCGCTCTTCGGAGACGAACATCGGCACCACGTCCAGCTCGCCGCGCTCCAGGCGGTCGAGCACGCCGTTCCATTCGCCGAAGTGGAACTGCAGCTCCAGCCCGCGATCCTCGGCGATGACCTTGAGCACCTCGACGTCGAAACCGGCGGGTTCGCCGCGTTCGTCGAGGAAATGATGCGGCGGATAGCGCGGGTCGCCGCCGACGCGGACCGGCTCGGCCGCAAGCACTGCCGCCGGCAGTGCCAGCAGCAGGCAGAGCAGCATCCAGCCATGGCGCCTCGCGCCCATCCGTCCCTCCTGTCCGGTTCGGCCGTCGTGACGATCCGGGCCCTTGCGCAGGTGTGCCGCCCCCGTTTCCGGCGGTCAAGCGCCAAGCCGCAATCTGCCAGATATCACTGACCGGGTTAGTAGAGGTATCCTTTCCCGGCCGTTTCGGCAATCCTCGCCGGGCAGGCAACAGGGGACGAAGTGATGAGCGGCAGTACCGACCCGCACCCGGGCAGCGCCCCGGCGAGCGGACGACAAGGTGCGGATCGGCTCCCGTGGCGGGTGTACCCCCTGCGCGCTCTGGGCATGGGCCTGGCCTTCCTGCCGATGTTCGCGGTGATGCGCGAACTGCCCTCGCCGCCGGCAGTCTGGGCCTGGGCGGTGTTCAGCGCCTTCATCTGGCCGCACCTGGCCTTCGTCCTGGCCCGGCGTGCAGGCGACACCCGCCGCGCCGAAGTGCGCAACCTGATGGTCGATTCGATGATCGCCGGCAGCTGGGTGCCGCTGCTGCACTTCAACCTGCTGCCGGCGGCGGTGCTGGTGACGGTGGCCACCGCCGACAAGATCAACTCCGGCGTGCACGGTCTGTGGCTGCGGTCCCTGCCCGCCCTGCTGGCGGCGCTGGTGTTCACCGGCCTGCTCTACGGCTGGCAGGTGCAGCTGGAATCCAGCCTGCCGGTGATCCTGGCCTGCCTGCCGCTGATGACCATCCATACCCTGGCGGTCAGCGCCAACCTGTACCGGCTGGTGCGGCGGCTGCAGCGGCAGAACCTGCTGCTGGACCGGATCAGCCGCATGGACGACCTGACCGGCCTGTACAGCCGCGCCCACTGGCTGGCCGAAGCCGAGACCATGCTGCGCGACCACCAGGAGAGCGGCCGCCCGGCCACCCTGGTGTTCGTCGACGTGGACAACTTCAAGACCACCAACGACCGCTACGGCCACGCCATCGGCGACGACGTGCTGCGCGGCATCTCCGCCCAGATCCGCATGCACCTGCCCGAGGGCGGCCACGCCGGCCGCCTGGGCGGCGACGAGTTCGCCCTGGTGCTGCCCTATGGCGTCTCCGCCGCCGAGGCGCTGGCGGAAACCCTGCGCGTGGCGGTGGAAACTCTGGAGTTCCAGCGCCATCCGGGCCTGCGCTGCTCGATCAGCCTGGGCCTGGCCGAACCGCCCGACGCCGGGCTGGGCCTGCGCGAATGGCTGGAAGCGGCGGACCGCGCCCTCTACGAAGCCAAGCAGGCCGGCCGCAACCGCACCGCCGGCACCCGGCCGCGGGCCTGAGCCCTCAGCGCAGCTGGCTGTCCTTGCTGCCGCGGCGGTTGTAGCCACTGCTGGCGCGCTGTTCGGCGTCTCGCGCCTCCTGGCAGGACAGGCACAGGCGCACGCCCGGCAGCGCCTTGCGCCGGGCCTCGGGGATGGTTTCCCCGCACTCCTCGCAATCGCGGCGACCCGGACCGGACGGCAGCTGGCTGCGCGCCCGTTTGATGGCGTCCTTCACCGTCGCGTCGATCTGGTCCTGGACGGCGCCGTCGCCGGCCCAACCGGTGGCCATGGCTGTTCCTCCTGCCTGGGCCGGGGATTTTACCCCTCCCCGGCCAGCGGCTCATCCCTTACCAGCTGGTCCCGAACGGGGCCACGCCCATCAGGCGCACGTGCGCCCAGAAGGCGAAACCGGCCCAGACCGCCGCGCCCAGCACCACCGCCGCCAGGGTGAAGCCCCAGCTCGGCGCCTGGCTGGCCTCGGCCGGCGGCCGCTTCCAGCTCAGCAGCAGGCACAGCACCGACCACAGCAGGAAGCCGCCGAACAGCACCGTGGCATGCAGGAAGCCATTGACCAGCACATGCGCCAGCGCCCACAGCGCCACGCCGATCAACATCGGGTGACGCAGCCAGCTGCGGAAGTGATTGCGCGGCAGCTTGCTGGCCGCCAGCAGGACGAAGGCCGCCAGGGTCAGCAGGCCGGCGCTGTGGCGCAGGCCGATCGGCGGCAGCCAGAGGATGGTGGTGTCGCCGGCGCGGGCCGGGCCATAGCCCAGGATGATCATGGCCAGGCCGATGACGGCGATCAGACTGTAGGCCGCCTTCCAGCGCATCAGGCCAAGCGCGGCGACGCCGGCTTCACGAACGCGCGGCGACAGCATGCGCACCGAATGGATGCCCAGGAACAGGATCAGGCCGAGGACGAGCCAGGTCATGGAAGCACTCCGTCAGGGTTGGCGAAGCGATTCTAGGCCGGCGTGGGGGCCTCCGGCACAGCGGGACGGACTGTCCCGCGGATCAGCCCCCGCAGCCGCCGCAGCAGACCGAGGGCAGCTGGCGCAGGTCGCACTCGCCCACCGCCAGGCCGGCCTCGCCCAGCAGCTGGCGCAGCTCCCGGGAGTCCAGGCAGGTGGACAGGCGCAGCAGGGCCCGGCCGCCGTCCAGGTCGACCAGCGCCGCCGGATCGGCGGCCAGCAGGGCTTCGTTGATGGCCGCGAGGGGCAACTGGCGGCCGAGCAGGCTGATTTCGTATTCCATGACGACACTCCCGACGATGTCGGCATGGTGGCCGGCGGCCGGGGTGGCGGCCATGACGTGGGTCAATCGGGCCG
>Ga0207873_1001294_pt1 | contig 24574 bp, 19 predicted proteins | sample BGWIniCompost_FD_187373 | JGI IMG/M metagenome (GOLD analysis project Ga0207873, IMG submission 187373) | Cellulose adapted compost microbial communities from Newby Island Compost Facility, Milpitas, CA, USA - BGW Initial Compost (SPAdes)... ...
CTTGCTGGTGGTCTTGCCAGCCATGGCGGACTCCTCCTTGTGTCTGGCGAGCGTCGATGGATGCCCGGCGGCGCGTCAGCGGAACTCCGCCGCGATCTGCGGGGAGAGCAGCTTCCTGGCGATCCAGCCGTACAGCGCCGCGAAGGCCAGGGCCATCAGGGCACCGAAGATCATGATGGCGATCACGAACCAGGTCATGTCCGGCGCCCCCCGGGCGGCCGCCTTGTCGATCTCCTCGAACATCGGCGCCATGAAGATCGGCTGCATGACCGCGGCGACAAGGTTCGAAATGACATTGATCACCATGACCGCGATGAAGCAGCGCCTGCCCCACTCCCGGCGCATCAGCAGGCCGATGGCGCTGACCAGGCCGAAGGCCGTGAGCAGCCATATGGACAGGATGATCCACATCACGTTCCTGAACATGAAGGCAGCCAGCGGCGGCACCTCCGGCGGCAGATTGCGCAGCTCCGGGGTATCGAAGAGGGTGGCGAACATGACCGCCTGAAGAATCGACACCAGGACGCCCATCCCGAAGAGGCAGACGAAGATCCATCCGACGACGGTGACGAATACGGACTTGTTCTGCGGCGCAGACATGGTGTTTCTCCCCTTTGTCGCTCTTGCATGAGACGCCGGCCTTGCGGACGTGCGGCTGGACGCCCGGCAACTACGCGCGCTTGTAGAAGGGCGGGACGGATTCCAGGAAGTATTTCGACAGGCCGCCGTCGCCGGGGACGACGTGGAACAGGTCCACCGGCTCGCCGGGCAGTATGTCGGCGGCCACGGCGCCGGTCTCGCGCATCGCCGCATCGATGTCGCCTTCGATGTCCAGGCCGATCACCAGGTGCGGCTGCGGGTCTGCCGACGGGTCGTGCATCAGTGTCAGGTAGGCGGCGCGGACATTGCCATGCTTGGCCAGCAGCTTGCCCAGGGATTCGACCAGCGCGGTCGGATACTCCCGGGGCTGGCCCAGCAGCACCTGCGTTTCCTGCTTCACCACCCGTTGCTCGATCGGGCGGGTGAGGCCGCCGGACAGCAGGGCCTCGATCTCGTTGGGGAAGAACTCCTTGCCGCAGTCCGACACCGGGTTGAGCACCAGCGTCGACCCGCGCGTCGCCTCGAAGAGGATGTGGCCGGGCAGGGCCATGTAGCGCTCTTCGTTCTCCACCGCCTGGTGCAGCGTCCGCAGCGAGGAGAAGAAGGGGATGACCAGGCTGCCGTCCTCCTTCTTCCAGTGTTGCACCTGCACCCGGGCGCCCGGCTGCAGGGCCGCGCCCTCGCCCAGCGGCAGGTCGGAGGTGCCGATGACGTAGACGGTGGATTCCAGCAGGAGGCGGTAGAAGGCCGGGCGCTCGGCCGGCTCGGCGGCGGCGCGGCGCAGGGCCTGCTCCAGGGTGTTGTCTTCACTCGTGGCCATGCTCGGTGCTCCCCGCGTGCAGGTTCAGTTGGGCCCGCCTTCGCAGTCGCCAGGCTCGAGGAACTCCGGCCCGCACGTGGATGGAGGGAATCGGGTGCTCCGGGTCGTCATCCGGATGCTCCTCCTCCGGGTAGCGGATGGTCTCGGTCATGCCGGCATCGTCCTCAAGCTTGGGAATGGGGCAGCGCGGCCACCAGGGCTCGGCACGGCAACGGGAGATTACCGCACTGCCGACCACCACCGCGGCTGCCCGCAAGGTTTATCCTTCGCCGGTCCTGATCACCGCGAACCTACGTGAACCCCCTCCTCGCCGACCTCCTCCTGGGCATCCTCGAAGGCCTGACCGAGTTCCTGCCGATCTCGAGTACCGGCCACCTGCTGATCGCCCAGCACTGGCTGGGGCCGCGCAGCGACCTGTTCAACATCGCCATCCAGTCGGGCGCCATCCTGGCCATCACCCTGGTCTACCGGCAGCGGCTGTGGGAGCTGGCCACACAGTGGCGGCAGGCGGGGCCGCGCGATTACCTGCTGAAGATCGCCCTGGCCTTCCTGGTGACGGCCGTGGTCGGCCTGCCGGTGCGGCTGCTGGGCTGGGAACTGCCGGAGACGGTGACGCCGGTGGCCTGGGCCCTGGTGATCGGCGGCGTCTGGATGCTGCTGGCCGAGCGCTGGAGCGAGCGCGGCCCGCCCAGCGACGTGGTCACCTGGAAAATCGCGGTGGCGGTGGGCCTGGCGCAGGTGGTGGCCGGCGTCTTCCCGGGCACCTCGCGTTCGGCGGCGGCCATCTTCATGGCCATGCTGCTGGGCATGAACCGCAAGCCGGCGGCGGCCGAGTTCGTGTTCCTGGTGGGCATTCCCACCATGTTCGCCGCCACCGGCTACGCGGCCATGGAAACCGTGCTGGACGGCCATGCCGGCGACGAGGACTGGGCCGGTCTGGCGCTGGCCTTCGTTGCCGCGACGGTGGCGGGCTTCGCCACCGTGCGCTGGCTGCTGCGCTACATCGGCACGCACCGCTTCACGCCCTTCGCCTGGTACCGCATCGGCCTGGGCGCGGCGCTGCTGCTGGGATTGCCGGCCGGCGGCTGAAGCCGCCGGCACGTTGCGGTCTTACTCGACGGGATAGCCCAGCGCCTTCACCGCCGGCTCGAGCACCTTGAACTCGTGCGCGAAGGCCTCGCGGTAGTGGCGCCAGTGGCCGGGCTCGAAGCGCGGCTCGCCCGGACGCGGCGCCGGCGGCGCCAGCAGCTCGGCCTTGAGGTCCACGCCCAGCACCATCGACAGGCGGCTGGCGGCGGCCTCGCGGTCGCCATCCTGGCGGATCCAGTGCACCTTGCCCGGGTCGCGGGCCTGCAGCTCGATCAGGGCGCGGCAGGCCTCGGCGATCCAGAAGGCGGCATCGCGCATGTCCGGGGTGAAGCGGTAGCCCTGGCTGGATCCGAACAGCAGCCAGGCCAGCAGGGCGTCGCGCGGATCGGCCACCACGGCCAGCCAGGTGGCGCCGGCCAGGGCGTTGACGGCGTGGCCGTCCACGAAGGGCAGCCAGCACACGGCCGAGGCGTCGGTGTTGCCCGCCATCAGTTCCGGGTTGTTGCGCAGGCGCGGGCCCAGCGGGCCGATCATGCCGGTCATCAGCGGCTCGACGCGCACGCCGGGGAGGGTCCAGAGCAGGGTGCCGGCGGCCGCCGCGGGCTCGCCCTCGGCCGGGCGCAGCTTGGGCAGCGGCTGCTGGCGCAGGATCGGCATGGCGGCCGACTGGCGCATGCGCTCGGCGGCGTCGGCGTAGCGGCCCAGGCGGTCCAGGGCCAGGCTCTGCCAGCCCAGCACGGCGCGGCGGTTGGGCGCCGGCAGCTCCGGGTTGGCCACCAGGGCGGTTTCCAGGCGCTCCAGCACCTGGGCCGGAGCCTGTTCCAGCCGGCCCTTGGCGAACAGCAGGCTGGCGCCGATCAGGCCGGGCTGCAGGGCCAGGGCGCGCTCGGCGGCCTCGGCCATGGGCTCGAGCTCGCCGCGGGCCTCATGCAGGCCGGCCAGCTGTTCCCAGGCCACGGCGCTGTCGGGCTGGGCCTCGGTCCAGCGCTTGAGCACGGCCACCGGGTCCTCGCCCAGGTTGGCGGCCAGGGCGCCGCGCAGCGACCACAGGCGCGTCTCCTGCGGCGCCTGCCGCAGCGCCTCTTCCACCAGCTCCACGCCCTCGGCCTCGCGGCCGTTCAGGCGCAGCAGTTCCAGGGTGCTGCCCAGGGTGCGCAGGTGGGTCGGATGCGCACGCACCAGGGCCAGGGCTTCCTCCAGGCCCTCGGCGGCGCGGCCGTTCACGCCCAGCAGCTCGGCGCGCAGCAGCCGCAGCGAGGGATCGTGCGGAATGGAGGCGACCAGCGGCTCGATCACGGCCAGGGCCTCGGCCATCTTGCCCTGCCGGCGCAGGGCCTCCAGCAGGTTCTGCGCCACCACCAGGTTGTTGGGCGCGTGCGTGTGGGCGTTGCGCAGGGCCTGCTCGGCGAAGGCCAGCATGTCCTTCTTCAGGTAGCCCAGGCCCAGGGCCAGCTGCGCCGAGGGCAGCGCCGGGTCGAGCTTGGCGGCGGCGGTGAAGCAGGCCATGGCCTTGTCCTCGTCACCGTCGTAGCGGGCCAGGTAGCCCTCCAGCACCTTCACCCAGGGATGCTCGGGGTTGATGCGCTGGGCCATGCGCAGCTGGCGCGCGGCCTCGACGCGGTCGCGCCGCATCAGCGTGGCCTGGCCGGCGATCACGTAGGCCGGCAGGTGGTTGGGATCCAGGCCGGCGGCCAGCTTGGCGTGGCGCTCGGCGGTGTCCAGATCACCGCGGCTGATCGCCAGGGAGGCAACGGCGAAGGGATAGGCCGGGTTCTCCGGGGCCAGGGCGGCGGCGCGTTCGAAGGCGGCCTGGGCGGCGGCGAACTCGCCGTTGCGCTGCAGGGCCAGGCCAAGCAGGTGCTGGGCCTCGGCATTGTCCGGCTGGGACTCGGTCAGCCTGCGGGCGGCAGCCAGGGCGGCGGCGACGTCGCCGCGGGCCAGGGCCTCGGTGATTTGGGTCGACATGGGCAGGTTCAGGCAGGAAATGAAGCGGGGATTGTAGCGTGGCCGGCCCCGGCGGCCGTGGCCGCGGCTTCCAGGCGGTCGGCCACCCAGCGTTCGGCGTAGCCGTTCAGGGCCAGGCCCTCGAGGAAACCGCAGTGGCCGCCGCCCTCGGCGTACTCCAGCCGGGAGTGCGGCGGCAGGCGCAGGGCCGGGAAGCCTTCGAAGGGAATGACCGGGTCGTCGGCGGCCGCCAGCACATTCACCGGCACCTGCAGGCGGGCCAGGCGATCGCCGGCGATGTTGTAGCCGTCGAAGTACTCCTCGATGCCGGACATCTGCGTATGCCGCTGCACCATCCAGTGGGTCAGGTGGCGCATGTCCAGGCGCAGCACGCCGTCGTCGAAGGCGTGCCGCTGCGGGAACAGCTCGCGCTTGCGCCGCAGCGAGCGCCGCCACTTGCGCATGAAGTACCAGTGGTAGAGCGGCAGGCCGGTCTCGAAGGTCTGCAGGATGTGGGCCGGGTCCAGGGCCGGGCAGACCGCCACCGCATGCGCCAGCGGGATGCCGGCCTCCGGCGCCGCCAGCGCCAGGCGCAGGGTGAAATTGCCGCCCAGGGAATAGCCCGCCGCCAGCAGCGGCCGCTGCGGGAAGCGCCGGGCCAGCTCGCCGGCGGCCAGCACCACGTCCGACAGCCGGCAGGAGTGGAACATCTCCTCGTTGAGATGGTGGGTATCGCCGTGGTCGCGGAAGTTCAGCCGGAACACGTCGAAGCCCCGGCGCAGCAGCTCGGCGCTGCTGTGACGCATGTAGCCGGATTCGGCACTGCCCTCCCAGCCGTGCAGCAGCAGCACCAGGCCGCGCGGCTCGCGCTGCGGCAGGCTGTCGTGCACGCCCTGCAGGCGGGTGCCGTCGGGCAGTTCCAGCACGTGCCGGTCGTGGCGGGCGCCGAGCTGGCGCAGGGCGCGCGCGCCCAGCAGCCGCCGCGGCGGCAGCGAACTCAGCACCGATTGCAGGTGCGGATTGCGCAGCCAGCGCGGCGGGCGGTAGTCCACCGGTTTCATGACGGCCTGTGCGCTTCCATGGCGGCGACGATGCGGGCGCGGCAGGCTTCGGCCATACGCCGGCGGCCGTCGTCGCCGGGCGCCACCGGCTCCAGGAAATGCACCTCCGCCACCCGCGAGGGTTCGCCCAGCAGGCGGAGGAAGTTGGCGAAGAAGCTCTCCTTCTCGGCGAAGGCGACGATGGTCTGGGCATCGCCGCGCAGGCCGTACTTCAGCGCCACCGGCTGCGCCGGCACGCCGGCGACGATGGCCGGCTGGAAGATGCGGGCATGGAAGACGCCGATGGCGTCGCCGCGGGTGGTGCGGCCCTCGGGGAACACGCCCACCGCCTGCCCGGACTGCAGCCGCTGCACCATCTGGTGCATCACGCCGTGCAGGGAATCGTTGCTGCCGCGGTGGTGGTAGATGGTGCCGCCGCGGCTGGCCAGCCAGCCCACCAGCGGCCAGCGCGCGATCTCCGCCTTGGCGACGAAGCCCATCATGCGCTGGCTGTGCATCAGCTCGATGTCGATCCAGCTGACGTGGTTGGCCACGAACATCACCGCGCCCGGCAGCGGCGTGCCGTAGCGGCGCACGCGAAAGCCGAAGATGCGCAGCAGCATGCCAGACCACCATCGGATTGCCCGGTGATCCAGGCGCTCGCCGCGCAGTTCGATCCTGGCGCTCAGCGGATTGATCAGCAGCAGCGTGGCCGGCAGCGACACCAGCAGGTGCAGCAGCAACAGCGGGATCCGCAGCAGGTAGCGCAACACCCGGCCCATCGGGCCCTCAGCGGCGCACCACGGCGCCGGTCATGCGCGACAGGCAGACCAGCTTGCCGCGCTCGTCCTCGATGCGCACTTCCCAGACCTGGGTGCTGCGGCCGATGTGCACCGGCCGGGCGGTGCCGGTGACGCTGCCTTCGGTGACCGCGCGCAGGTGGTTGGCGTTGATCTCCAGGCCGACCAGCTGCTCGCCCTCGTCCAGGCACAGCCAGCCGGCCATGCTGGCCAGGGTTTCCGCCAGCAGCACCGAGGAGCCGCCGTGCAGCAGGCCGAAGGGCTGCCTGGTGCGCTGGTCCACCGGCATGGTGCCGCGCAGGTAGTCCTCGCCGTGGTCGGTCAGGACGATGCCCAGATGGCCGGGGGCACACCCGGCCAGGTGGGCGTTCAGGGCGGGCAGGCCCGGACGTTTGCGGAAGGGGCCGCCGGCCGTGGCCTCAGCGGACACGGAACATGCCCGGCCGGTAGGCCGTGGTGTAGCCCCTGCGCTGATAGCCGGAGGAATCGCCGTAGCCGCTGCCCAGCTCGCGGTTGCGGCGGCGGTGCATGCGGTCGATCAGCTCGTCGCGGCGGGCCTCCAGCCAGTCGGCGCGGCCGACCTTGGCCGGCTCCAGGCCGCGGCGCTCGGCCTCGTTCTGGCGGAACTCGCAGAACTCGTCGTAGGCGTCCAGTTCGTGGCGCAGCTCGCGCACCGACATCTCGATGGCGATGGCGTCGTCGAAGTAGCCCAGCACCGGCACGTGGTCCGGGACGATGTCGGCCGGATCGGCGAAGTAGACCAGGGCCGAGAGCACGCGCTGGGCGTCTTCCTCCGGCAGGTGCCAGGCCTCGTCGCGCAGCATGGCGATCATGGCGTCCAGCCGGTCCAGGCGCTGGGCGATGAAATCGGGAACCTCCACCTTCTCCGCGCCTTCCAGCAGCCTGGTGGCGGCGGCGATGATCTCATCGCGGCTCTTGTGGCCGGCGGCTTCCCGGGCCTTCTGCATGGCCTGGGTGAAATGCTCGAGGTCGCGGTCGGAGAGTTCGAACTGGATCGAAAGAGGCATCGGCGTGGGGTCCGGCAGGTCGGTTCGGAGCCCAGCAGCCTAGGCCGGCCCGCCGGGCGCGTCAATCGAGGCCGGACCCGGGCCGGCCGGGTCCGCCCCGGCTCAGAGGATGGGCACCAGGCCGGCGCCGAAGGCGGTCAGGATGCGGGTGTAGATGGACTTCAGGGGCATGTCCACCTCGGGGAAGGCGCCGACGTCCTCGTAGCAGTCGTGGAAGCGCGGGTCCGAGGGCGGCATCGGGTTGCAGCCCGGCTTGAGCTCGTAGCTGGTGGCGTAGGGGAAGGGCCAGATGTCGAAGACCGGCAGCTTCTCGCTGATCTTGCCCAGGCTGTAGACCAGGCCGGGCAGGATCGGCGACTTGCGGTGCGCGGCCACCAGCCAGGCGTTCCGCTCGCTCATGTCGCGGCGGATGCTGGCGTGCAGGGCGGCGGCGAACAGCGGGTCGTGCACCACCACCATGGATTCGGTGTTGAGGTTGTCCGAACGCGGGTCGAAGTTGTGGCTGCCGACCACGCCGACCTCGTTGTCGACCACCAGCGACTTCGAATGCAGGCCCACCCGCACGCCGGCCCGCTTCAGCGGCACCGGCCCCGAGGCCGAGCCGGCCGAGCCGGAACCGAACAGCGGCAGCCGGATGGTCTCGTCGGGGCCCAGGGCGCCGGTGGCGGCCACCTGGATCGGCGCGTCCTCGGGATAGGGCTTGAACTCGTGGATGCGGAAGCCCAACTCGCGCAGGTAGAAGCGCTTGTACTTGTGGCTCATCGCGTACACCGGGAAGGCGTCGGTGGCCGCCAGCGAATTGGTCGACACCCACACCACCGGCGGCTGCTCGCGCTTCTGCAGGGCCTTGAGCATCTTCTTGGCCGGCCGCGAGAACACCAGGTAGGGCGTCTGGATCACCAGCTCCTCGCGCACGCCGGACACCAGCTCGCGCATGGCCCGGGAGGCGTCGTCGTCGGGACCGTGCTCGCCGCTGTGCTTGTCCGGCAGGTCGGCGTAGAAGTCCACCCTCCCCACCGGCAGGGTGAACTGCGAGAGCCGCTCCCAGACCGCCTCGCCCTTGCCGGCCGCCTCGTTCATGGCCAGCACCCGCGGCGAACGCTCGCGGTCCGGGTAGAGGTAGCGGTGCCGGATCGGCTCGCCGTGTTCGACCAGGCGCTTGGCCACGTCGCGCAGGCGCTCGGCCGGCACGCTGCGCGGATCGCGCCAGAAGGCCTCGAAGTTGCGGCCCATGGCCGCCACCACCGGCCCGGCCACCAGGATGTCGCGGTCGCGGTAGTTGTAGTTCTCGCCCCAGTCGAAATAGCGGTCCTGGATGTTGCGGCCGCCGGTGATGCCGACCACGCCGTCCACCCGCAGCAGCTTGGTGTGCATGCGGTGGTTGAAGCTGCGGAAGCAGCAGAGGATGCCGGCGGCGAACTGCAGCTTCTGCGTCTGCGCCTCGTTGAAGGTCGGGTTGTACAGCCGCAGCTCGAAGTTGGGATGGGCGCCGGCCAGGGCCGCCTGCAGGCCGGGATCGGGCAGGCCGTAGAGCTGGTCCAGCAGCACCCGCACCTTCACGCCGCGGCGGGCGGCCGCCAGCAGTTCCTCCAGCACCAGCAGGCCGGCGTCGTCGGTGTCATAGATGAAGGTCTGCAGCTCGATGCTCTCGCGGGCGGCGCGGATCAGGTGCACGCGCGCCAGCAGGGCGTCCTGGCCGTAGTCCAGCAGGGTCACCCGGTGTTTCGGGGCGCCGGGAGCGGACTCGGCCACGGCCTGGTGGGCCAGTTCGAGCAGGGGCGAGGCGACCGGCTCGCAGGCCTCGCCCTCGCAACCGGGCGCGGCCTGGCGGGCGGTCTCGACGATCTCCGCCGCCTCGCGCGCGACGCGCGGATCAAGCGTGGTGCAGCCCGCGAGGGCCAGCAGGGCGCAGAACGCCAACAGCAACCGGGGGGTCATGGGGTGTCAGGTTGACGCAAACGGACCGTGAAGTCGAAGGCCACCCCGTCCTGTATCCAGAGCCGGTAGGCGGCCATGCCGAATTCTCGCCGACTGATCTCCCCTGAAACATGAAGCGCGCAGCCCGGGCCCGGCGACGGGCAGTCGGCCGGGTCCAGGGCGAAGGCCACCGGCCGCTCCTGGCCGCGCAGGCGCAGGGCGCCGTCGAGGCGGCCGCCGGTGTGCAGCAACTGGCGGTCGAAGGGGGCGGAGACGAAGCGGATGTCCGGGTGGTTCTCCACGTCCAGGAAGTGCTCGGAGCGGGTCATGCGCACCCGCCATTCCGGGCCTTCCAGGCGCAGGCGGCCGGCATCCAGGCGAACGCGCACCACGCAGCGGCCGTCAGGCAGGCCGACCAGCTCGCCCTCGATGTGCTCGAAGCGGCCGCGCACCTGGCCGCCCAGGCGCATCTCCACCACGATCCGGGCGTCGGAGGCGGCCGGGTCCAGGGCGGCGATGCGGGGTTCGGGCGGGGCCGGGGGCTCGGCCTCCGGCGGCGGCGCTTCCGCCGCGGCGGGCGGGTCGGCAGGTGGGGTGCCGCTGGCCTGGCTGGCGGCCAGGCAGGCGCCCAGCAGCAGCGCCCTCACCGCCTCAGGGGGACCAGAACGCCGCCAGCCGGGCAATGCCGGGCTCCATGGCCAGGTCTTCGGGCAGGGACAGCACGGCCACGGCGCCGGCCGGCATGCCGCGGAAGCTGCCCGAGCGGCCCGAGCAGAGCAGGGCGACCAGCTGCTCCAGGCCGGGGTTGTGGCCGATCAGCAGGATGCGGCCGAGTTCGCGATGCTCGTCGGCGACCTGGATCAGGCGGCCGGGCGTGGCGTCGTAGATGCGCGGCTCCTGGCGCAGCTCGGCGTAGCCCAGCAGTTCCAGCACGGCTTCGCAGGTCTCGCGGGTGCGCCGGGCCGGCGAGCACAGCACCCGGTCGGGCAGGAAGCCCTGTTCCAGCAGCCAGCGGCCGGCGGATTCGGCCTCGGCCTGGCCCTGAAGGGACAGCGGCCGGTCGAGGTCGTCCTGGCCCGGGGCGGCGGGCTCGGCGTGGGCGTGGCGCAGCAGGATGAGTTCGCGCATCGGGTCGGCTCAGGGCGCCTTGCGCAGCCACTTCAGCAGCGGCGCCCAGTCTTCCTGGTGGGAGCGGATCTGTTCGGAGTGGTAGTCGAACAGCGAGCGGCCCAGGGCAGCCATCAGCACGTAGGCCTGGGTATCGCGCAGCTGCGCCACCAGCGGATAGGGCCAGGCCCTGAGCTGCTCCAGGGCCTGCTGGCTGTTGCTGGTCCAGGGCTTGAGGCGGTTGGCGACGATGCCCACCGGCAGCTTGCCCTTGCGCACCCGGGTGTGGGTGGCCAGCGAGTTCAGGAAGGGCACGGTGGCCTCGAGGTCGATCATCGAGGGCAGCACCGGCACGACGACGGCGTTGGCGATGGCCAGGTAGTCGTCCAGTTCCTTGGCCATGGCGCCGGCGGGGGCATCCACGACCAGGATGTCGATGCCGCTGGGCAGGTGGTTCTGCCAGTTGCGCTTGCAGCCATCGAGGGGCAGCACGGCGCTGTCGAGGCCGGCCCGCTTCTGGCACCAGTGGGTGGAGGACTGCTGCCTGTCCGCGTCCAGGATGGCGGTGGCTTTGCCGCCAACCGCGTAGTGCGCGGCCAGGTTGGTGGCGACCGTGCTCTTGCCGGCGCCCCCCTTCGAACTGGCGACCAGGATCGTGCGCATGCCGGGCCTCCGCGATGGGATGAGCCGCCAGCCTACCACCACCGCCCCCGAAACCCACCGGGGTCAGAGTAAAGGGTCAGAGTCCGGGGTCTGACCCCGGGGGTGGTGGGGTTGGCATATCCTTTGCCGCCTCGACGGGGAGATGTTGATGAGCGAACTGCAGGACCTGACCTCGCTGGTGCGGGCCAACACCGCGCTGGTGGTGATCGAGACGCCGGACGAGGGCCGGGTGGTGGACCTGTTCCGCCACCTGCTGCTGAACGTCTGGCGGCCGCTGTACCGCTGGGCGATCACCGAGGGCCTGCGCCGGGTCGACCTGGACGGCGAGGACGAGCCGCTGGCGCCGCCGGACGCCACCGCCACCCTGCACGCCATCCGCGGCCTGCCCCAGCGCAGCATCTGCCTGCTGCTGGATTTCCACCCCTACCTCGGCTACGCCACCACCCAGCGCCTGCTGCGCGAGATCATCCTGCGCCGCGGCTGCCAGGAACACACCATCGTGATGGTCGGCACCCAGATCGAGTTGCCGCCCGACCTGGAACACCACGCCGTGCGCTTCAGCCTGCGCCTGCCGGACGAGAAGGCACTGCTGAAGATGGTGCGGGACGAGGCCGCGCTGTACATGCGCGAGCACGGCGGCAAGCGGGTGGAAGTGGACCAGGATGCGCTCAAGGCGATCGTGCGCAACCTGCGCGGCCTGTCGCTGACCGAGGCGCGGCGGCTGGCACGGCATGTGATCTTCGCCGACGGCGCCATCCACGCCGGCGACCTGCCGGAGTTGGCCAAGCTGAAGTTCGAGCTGCTCAACCGCAGCGGCCACCTGCACTTCGAGTACGACACCGCCCGGTTCAACGAGGTCGCCGGCCTGAGCCGGCTCAAGGCCTGGGTGCGGCAGCGGCGCGCGGCCTTCACCGCCGATTCGCTGCCGCCGGGGCTGGACCCGCCCAAGGGCATCCTGCTGCTGGGCGTGCAGGGCTGCGGCAAGTCGCTGGCGGCCAAGGCGGTGGCCGGCGGATTCCAGGTGCCGCTGGTGCGGCTGGATTTCGGCACGCTCTACAACAAGTACCACGGCGAAACCGAGAAGAACCTGCGCGAGGCCCTGGCCTCGGCCGAGCAGCTGGCGCCCTGCGTGCTGTGGATCGACGAGCTGGAGAAGGGCCTGGCGGCGTCCGGCAGCAGCGAAGACGGCGGCGTCTCACGGCGCGTGCTGGGCTACTTCCTGACCTGGATGGCCGAGCGCAAGTCGAAGGTGTTCCTGGTGGCCACGGCCAATGCCGTGCACGACCTGCCACCGGAGCTGCTGCGCAAGGGCCGCTTCGACGAGATCTTCTTCGTCGACCTGCCCGACCACGGCGCCCGCGCGGAGATCTTCCGCCTGCACCTGGAGAAGCGGCAGGTGGCCTGGGAGGAGTTCTCCCTGGACACGCTGGCGGAGGCGGCCGATGGCTTCTCCGGCGCCGAGATCGAGCAGGCCATCGTCGGCGCGCTGTACTCCGCCCATGCCGACGGCGTGCCGGTGGACGAGGCGCGGCTGCTGGAGGAAATCCGCGGCACCCGGCCGCTGAGCGTGCTGATGGCCGAACAGGTGCAGGCCCTGCGCGCCTGGGCCCTCCCCCGCACCGTCCCCGCCGACTGATCCGACCCTAAGGCTCCCTCAGCGCGGGGCCGCGGGTGCGGTGTGGGCGGTCCGCTCGCGCTGCGCGGGGTCGACCCAGTCGGCCGGCGGCGTGGTCGGGAGGCCATGGGTCTCGGCGACCCAGCGCATCGCCACCCGTTCGCCCCCCTCCGTCAGCAGGTCGTAGTAGGTGACGATGGCATCCGGATCGCCTTCGATGTCGGCGAGCACCGGAGCCACCGTTTCCACCAGCCAGGCGGCCTCGCGGCGGCGCTCGCGGGCCCAGGCCTTCTGCGCCTCGTCGCCCAGCGCGCGCACCACGGACTCGCCGATGTGCAGGTCGATGAGGGAATCGTCCTGCCCGACCATCTTCATGGCGATCGCCAGGCAGTGCTGGCGCAGCTGGCCCTCGGCTTCCCGGCAGGGCTGGACGAAGTACTGGAAGGCGGGCAGGGCGACCGCCGCGGCCAGGCTCATGGCCTGGATGTCGTGCAGCGGAAGCGCGGGGGTTTGCGCGTGTTCGGGCAGCAACTGCACCGGGACGTGCCGCAGGCGGTCACGGTAGGCGTCGAAATGGCGCCAGATCTCCGGCTTGTACTCCGGGGCAGCGGCCCCCAGTTCGGCCAGCCGGAAGTAGCGTTCGGCCTCGTTCCGCGTCCAGGCGTAGGACATGCCGACGAGGTGATAGTAGGCGTTGTCGCCGGCCAGTTCGGCCAGGCGGTCGAGGTTGCGGGCGCAGGCCTCGGCGTCGACGGTTTTGCCGTGACAACCCAGGCGCTGGGCCAGGACGGCCGGGTCGCGGTGGCTGGCGGCCTCGACGCGGGCTTCCAGCTGGCGACGGGCCAGCTGCAGGCGCGCGGCCTGGGCCGGGTCGGTCGGCTCGGCGATGAAGCCGCTGTCCGGCGACAGCATCCTGAGCAGCATCAGGTCGGAGATCGGCGCACCCTCGGCTTCGGCGGCGGCGAGGTAGTAGCGGGTCATGGCCTGCTGCCGGGCCGGATCCGCCGCCAGCGCTTCCCCCGCCATGACAGGTTCCCCCGCCATGACAGGCGCGGCCATGCCGCAGGCCAGGGTCAGCGTCAGGACCTTCACCAGCTTGCTCATGCCAGCTCCTCCTCTCGAGTGACGTCCCGAGCATGCCACGCCTCACCTTCCACACACCACCCAACTTCCGTCACCCGCCAGATGTTGGGGTCAGATGTTGGGGTCAGAGCAAAGGGTCTGACCCCGGGGTCAGACCCTTTACTCTGACCCTTTACTCTGACCCCGGTGTTGGCGGGTCAGCGGAGGAGGGCGGTCCAGGCGGGGAGGGTGAGCAGGGAGAGCAGGATGCCGTAGCCGACCAGGGCGGCGGCGAGGCGCGGCGCCAGGCGGTGCGAGATGGCCAGCGCGGCGGCGGTGACCATCGGTGGCATCGCCGATTCCAGCACCACCGCATCACGCATCGTGCCCTGCACGCCAAGCAGCCAGACAAGGCCCCAGGCCACCAGCGGCAACAGCACCAGCTTGGACACCAGGCCGGCCGCCAGCGGCTTGAGCTCGTCCAGCGGCAGGCGCAGCTGCAGGCCGAGGCCGATCGCCAGCACCACCAGTGGCAGCAGCGCGTCGGCCAGGCGCTGCAGGCCGCCGGCGATCCAGGCCGGCGGATCCGCCGGCATCAGCGTCAGGCCGAACACCATGGCCAGGAAGGGCGGAAAGGTGACGATGCGCCGCGCCATGTCGCGCCAGCCCGGTTCGCGGTCGCCGCCGTAACGCGCCAGCACGTACAGGCCGAAGGTGGAGAGGATCAGGAAGGCGCCGAACTGGTCGTAGACCACCGCGTACGGCAGCGCCTCCTCGCCCAGCAGCGCCCGCACCAGCGGATAGCCGAGGAAGCTGGTATTGCCCAGCGCCAGGCAGAGCAGCAGCACCGCCCGTTCGTCGCGACGCAGGCCCAGCCAACGCACCAGCAGCGCCACCAGCGGCAGCACCACGGCGACCAGCAGCCAGGGCACCGCTGCCACCACCAGCAGTGCCGGCTCCAGCCGCAGCCGCGGCGCGTACAGCAGCACCGCCGCCGGCAGGCAGACGTAGAGCACCACCAGGTTGAGCACTTCGCCGGCGTTCTCCGGCAGCAGGCGCAGGCGGCGGAACAGCAGGCCCAGCGCCAGCATGGCGAAGATCAGCGCGAAGGCGTCCAGGGCCAGGGTCGGGATCATTCGCGCTATCTTCCTCCTTCGGCACGCCCGGAGTCATGCCCATGCCATCTTCGCCGCCCCGTTCCGCGCCGCTGTTCACGTTCCTGGCAGCCCTCGCCGTTGCCCTCGCCGGAGCCCCCGCCATGTGCGCCGACCGCATCACCGGCCAGCCCTTCGCCACGCGCTCGGAAGTGATCGCGCCCGAGGCCATGGCCGCCACCTCGCACCCGCTGGCCACCCAGATCGCCCTGGACACCCTGCGCCGCGGCGGCAGCGCCATGGATGCCGCCATCGCCGCCAATGCCGCCCTCGGCCTGATGGAGCCGACCGGCAATGGCATCGGCGGCGACCTGTTCGCCATCGTCTGGGACCCGAAAACCAGGAAGCTGTACGGCTACAACGGCTCCGGCCGCTCGCCGCGCGCGCTCACCCTGGCGTGGTTCCGGGAGAACGGCTACACCGACATCCCGCCGCACGGCCCGCTGCCGGTGACCGTGCCCGGCACCGTGGACGCCTGGTTCGCCCTGCATGGCCGCTTCGGCCGCCTGCCGATGCGCGAGGTGCTGCAGCCGACCATCGACTACGCCCGCAAGGGCCACCCGGTGCACGAGACCATCGCCTACTACTGGGGCCGCAGCGTGCCGGTGCTGTCGAAGTGGCCCGGCTTCGCCGAGCAGTTCACCATCGACGGCCGTGCCCCGCGCAAGGGCGAGCTCTGGCGCAACCCCAACCTCGCCAACACCCTGGAAACCATCGGCCGCGAGGGCCGAGATGCCTTCTACAAGGGCGAGATCGCCCGCCGCATCGACGCCTACTTCCGCGACAACGGCGGCTTCCTGCGCTACGAGGACCTGGCCGCGCACCAGGGCGAGTGGGTGGAACCGGTCAGCACCACCTACCGCGGCGTCGAGGTCTGGGAGCTGCCGCCCAACGGCCAGGGCATCGCCGCCCTGCAGATGCTCAACATCCTCGAGGGCTACGACTTCTCGCAGATTCCCTTCGGCAGCGCCGAGCACGTGCACCTGTTCGTCGAGGCCAAGAAGCTGGCCTTCGCCGACCGCGCCCGCTGGTATGCCGACCCGGACTTCTTCCCCGAGGGCGACCGCCAGGCGGCGCAGGCCCTGGTGCAGCGGCTGATCTCCAAGGACTACGCCGCCGAACGCCGCGCCCTGATCGACCGCCACCGCGCCGCCCGCGCCGTCGATGCCGGCGCCGTGCTCAACCAGGGCGACACCATCTACCTGACCACCGCCGACCGGGACGGGATGATGGTTTCGCTGATCCAGTCCAACTACCGCGGCATGGGCAGCGGCATGGCCCCGCCGGGCCTGGGCTTCATCTTCCAGGACCGCGGCGAGCAGTTCGTGCTCAAGGAAGGCCATCCCAACAGCTACGCGCCCGGCAAGCGGCCCTTCCACACCATCATCCCGGCCTTCATCACCAGGGACGGCAAGCCCTGGGTCAGCTTCGGCGTGATGGGCGGCGCCATGCAGCCGCAGGGCCACGTGCAGATCGTGATGAACCTGGTGGACTTCGGCATGAACCTGCAGGAAGCCGGCGACGCCCCGCGCATCCACCACGACGGCAGCACCGACCCGGCCGGCCAGATCGTCGAGATGCGCGACGGCGGCGTGCTCAACCTGGAAACCGGCTTCCCCTACGAAACCATCCGCGAGCTGATGCGCCGCGGCCACCGCATCCAGTTCGCCGACGGCCCCTACGGCGGCTACCAGGCCATCGCCCGCGACCACGACAACGGCGTCTACATCGGCGCCAGCGAAAGCCGCAAGGACGGGCAGGCGGCCGGCTACTGACCCGCCGGCGCCGGGGACGAGGACGGCGCGGACGGAAGGGAAAGGCGCGGCGCGGGCCGCGCCACCCGTTCAGCGGAAGTGGTCCGCGACATAGCGCCGCAAGCGCTCGAAGGCCGTCGCCACATCGGCGGCGTGCGGCAACACCTGTTCCCACTGCCCGGCCTTGGCGGCGTGCTCCAGCGCCAGCGCCGCCTCGGCCAGGGGCTGGGCGCCGACCAGGCGGGCCGCACCCTTGAGCTTGTGCGCCTGGCTGGCCAGCCGGGCCAGGTCGCCACCGGCCTGGGCAGCGCGCAGCTCGCGCAGGTCGTCCTCGGTGGCGGCCAGGTAATCCTCGAGCAGCTTGCGCGCTTCCACCGGATCGCCGCCGGTCAGCGGTTCCAGCACCGCCGGATCCAGCGGCTGCGGCTCACCGCCGACCTGCGGCAGCGGTGCCGCCGCCTTCATGTCGCCGGCCAGCGGCACGGTATGCGGCAGCCAGCGCCGCAGCGCCGCCACCAGCTCGGGAATCGACACCGGCTTGGCCAGGTACTCGTCCATGCCGGCAGCCAGGCAGCGCTCGGCCTCGCCCTTGAGCGCGGCGGCGGTGAGGGCGATCACCGGCGTGTGCGGCTTGCCCTCGCGCGCTTCCTCATCGCGGATGGCGCGCACCATCTCGTAGCCGTCCATGTGCGGCATGTGCACGTCCGAAAGCACCAGGGCGTAGCGGCCGCTGCGCCAGGCCTCCAGGCCCTTGATGCCGTCCTCGGCGGTTTCGCTGGCGTAGCCGGCCAGCTGCAGCTGCCGCCCCACCACCAGGCGGTTGGTCGGATGGTCGTCGACGATCAGGATCAGGCTGCGCTCCTGCAGCGCCTGCTCGATGCTGGGCAGCGGCCGGGCCAGGAAGCCCTCGCTCGGATCCGGCGCGGCCTCGGGTTCCAGGTCGGCCTCGTTGCCGCGCGGCAGCACCAGCTCCAGGCGCAGGGTGGTGCCGGCGCCGGGCGTGCTCTCCATGCGGACCTGGCCGTCCATCAGCTCGGCCAGGCGGCGCGAGATCACCAGGCCCAGGCCGGTACCGCCGAAGCGGCGGGTGATGCTGCCCTCGGCCTGCTGGAAGGGCTGGAACAGTTTGGCCTGCTGCTCCGGGGTGACGCCGATGCCGGTATCGGTGACGCGGAAGCAGACGCGGTCGCCGTCACCCTCGCGGCCGCGCCATTCCAGCGCCGCCTCGACGAATCCCTTCTCGGTGAACTTGATGGCGTTGGAGAGGAAGTTGGAGAGGATCTGCCGCAGGCGCAGGCCATCCACCACGTGCGCCGGCGCGATGCGGTCGTCGATGCTGCAGTTGAGCACCAGGCCCTTGCTCGAGGCCGAGCCGCTGAAATTGGCCACGGTCGAGCGCAGCAACTGCGGCAGCGAGACCGTGCTCGGGCTCAGCTCCAGCCGGCCGGCCTCCACCTTCGAGAAGTCGAGGATGTCGCCGATGATCTGCAGCAGCGAGCGCGCCGACTGCTGGATCACCTGGATGGTGCGGCGCTGCTCGTCGTCGAGCTTGCTGTGCGCCAGGACCTCCAGCATGCCGGTGACGCCGATCATCGGCGTGCGGATCTCGTGGCTCATGGCGGCGACGAAGTTGCTCTTGGCCTCGCTGGCCTCGCGGGCCTTGGCCTCGCTGGCGCGCAGGCGCTGTTCGAGCTGCTTGATCTGGGTGAGGTCGGTGCCGGCGACGAGGAATCCGACCGGCTTGCCGGTGGCGTCGCGCAGGGCCGACAGCGCCAGCAGCACCGGCACCCGGCTGCCGTCCTTGCGCAGCAGGCTCCATTCCAGCGGCGGCGAGCCCTGCTCGACCAGGGCCGGCAGCAGGGCCGAGCCGGGGTCGATGCGCTTGTCGGTGGCGGCAGCGAGGTCGTCGGCGACGCGCTGCAGCTCCTCCTGCGGCAGCAGCATCTCCATGCCGCGCTGGCCGATCACGTCCTCGGCGCGCCAGCCGGTCAGGCGCTCGGCCTGCGGGTTGAAGCTGGTGACCTTGCCGTCCAGGTCGGTGGAGAAGATGGCCACGCGCGCGGCGGCGAACAGCGAGCGCTGGAACATCTCGCGCTCGGCCAGGGCGGCGCGCACCTGTTCATTGCGGGCCAGCTGCTCGTTGAGCTCGGCCTCGAACTTGCGCACGTCGTCGCGCATCACCAGGAAGGCGTCGAGCACGTCGCCCAGCTCGCCGCTGGGACGGTAGCGCGGCGCCGCGGCGTAGTCGTGCCGGCGCATCTGCTGCGCCAGGCCGGTCAGGCTCTCGACGCCGCGGTAGATGTTGCGCAGCAGGCGCGCGCCGACCAGGGCCACCACCGCCAGGGTGAACACGCTGAACAGGGTGCGGATCCAGGCGCTGCGCGCCGCCCGCTGCTCCTGGGCGCGCACCCGCCGCTCGGCGTGGATCATCTCCAGGTCGCCCAGGTGCTTCATGCGGGTGGTGACCGGATCGATCGCCGGGTACAGCTCGGTGTCGGCGAAGCGGGCCAGGGCCCTCTCGTCCTGCTGCTCGAGGATGCCGTGCAGGGTCTGGGCGGCGGTGTCGGCGCGCACCCGCGCCCGTGCGACCTGGTCGAACAGCGCCTTCTGCTCCTCGGTCAGCGGCATCTGCTCCAGCGCGCGCCAGTGCTCGCGGGCGCGCAGGCGGGCGTTGTCCACCACCTGCAGGCCTTCCTCCCAGCTGATCAGGCCGTTGCGGACGCGGAAGGTGGTGTCGACCAGGTCCATGCCGTAGGCGTCCGACACCGCCTTGGTCCGGCGCAGGATGGCCAGGGATTCATCCTTGAGCTCGGTCAGCGTGCGCAGGTTGTTGCGCCGCTCCATCTCGTCCAGCACCAGCACCCCGGCGCCGGTCAGCAGGAGCAGGCCGAACAGGCCCAGCAGCTGGAAGCGGATGCCGAAGGTCGGGGCCTGGCGCTGCACCGCCGGCGGCCTCAGGGGTGAGCCTGACGCCAGCGCTGGACGGCGTCGGGCAGCTGCTCGCCCGGCACCGGCGGGGAAATCAGGTAGCCCTGGGCGATGTCGCAACCCAGCTGGGCCAGCAGCTGCCATTCCTCCTCGGTTTCCACGCCCTCGGCGACCACGCCCAGGCCGAGCTTGCGGGCCAGGTCCAGGCTGGTCTCGATCATGGCGCGCTTGCGCGGCTGCGCCGGCGCGCCGCTGACGAAGCCGCGGTCGATCTTCAGTTCGGTGAAGGGAATCTGCGAGAGCTGCGCCAGCGAGGAGTAGCCGGTGCCGAAGTCATCCACGCTCAGGCCGAAGCCCTTGAGCCGCAGCCGCGCCAGCATGCCCAGGCCGCGGGCGGTGTCGCTCATCACCGAGCTTTCGGTGATCTCCAGCACCACCTGTTCGGGGTTGAGGCCGTGCTCGCGCAGGATGTCCTCGTAGCGGTCGGCCACTTCCGGGCCGGTCAGGTTGTGGCCGGAGACGTTCACCGAGACCTTCAGCGGCAGGCCCCGTGCCGCCCAGCGCTTGGACCAGGCGCAGGTCTGCACCAGCATCAGGGTGGTCAGTTCCTCGACCAGGCCGCCGGCCTCCATCACCGGCACGAACACCGCCGGCGGCACCATGCGGCCGTCGGGCAGGCGCCAGCGGGCCAGGGCCTCGACGCCGATGATCTTGCCGTTGTGGAACTCGGCCTGCGGCTGGAACCAGGCCTGGATGTCGCCGCGCGACAGCGCCAGGCGGGCGTCCTCCAGCGTGACCTGCACGTCCAGGGCGGCCGCGGCCGTGGCCGGGTCGGCCTCGTACAGCGACAGCACGGTGCTCAGCTTGCCCGGGGTCAGCGGCTTCTCGATGCAGCCCAGCACCTTCAGGCCGGAGGCCTTGGCCATGACCTGGACGGTGTGCAGCAGGGCCGGCTCCATGGCGCTGACCACCGCGATGGAATGGGCCAGGCGTTCCTCGGCGACGATGCCGATGAACTCGACACCGTCCATGCCCGGCATGTCCAGGTCCACCAGGACGACGTCCGGCGGGCTTTCCAGGCGGCGCAGCACTTCCAGGGCCTGGAAGCCGTCGGCGGCCTCGTGCAGGCCGGTAACGCCGAGGTCCGACAGCAGCCGCAGGCCCAACCGGCGCTGGAACCCGTGGTCCTCGACCAGCATGACGCTGAGGTCGGACAAGCTCATTGGATCGCGTCCCCTTGAAGCGATGCCCAGACTGTAAACCGGCGGCGCGTATCGAGAAAGCGGGCCGGCGTACGGTTCCGGGCTCCTCCGGCGGGAACGCGGGCACCCTCCGGGACCGGTCAGGACGGCGACGCTCCTGGTCGAGACCGACTCCCCGGAGGCCCTGGCCGGGCTGCGGGAGCGGATCCTGCTGCACCGGACCGTGGAAGGCGTGGAAACCCGGGTGGTGCTCCGGGCCCTGCTGGACCGCCGCTGAGCCGCCGGCCGGGGTGCCGGGCAGGGGCCCTGTATAATTCCGAGTCTTTGCTCAAGTCCCGGAATTCCCCCATGTCCAGCCCTGCCCCGACCCCCGTCGCCGCCCCGGTCGACCGCGAGTACACGCTCGAACACAAGTACACGCGCGAGACGGGCCGGATCTACCTTTCCGGCGTGCAGGCGCTGGTGCGCCTGCCGCTGATGCAGCAGATGCGCGACCGGGCCGCCGGGCTGAACACCGCCGGCTTCATCTCCGGCTACCGCGGCTCGCCCCTGGGCGGCTTCGACCTGGAGCTGTGGCGCGCCCGCCAGCACCTGAAGTCCTCGAACATCGAGTTCACCCCGGGCCTGAACGAGGACCTGGGCGCGACCATGGTCTGGGGCAGCCAGCAGACCAACCTCTTCCCCGGCGCCAAGGTCGATGGCGTGTTCGCCATGTGGTACGGCAAGGGCCCGGGCGTGGACCGCTGCGGCGACGTGTTCAAGCACGGCAACGCCGCCGGCACCTCGAAGTTCGGCGGCGTGCTGGCGCTGGCGGCCGACGACCATGCCTGCCGCAGCTCGACCCTGCCGCACGGCTCCGAGGGCGAGTTCGAGAGCGCGATGATGCCGGTGCTCAACCCGGCCGGCGTCCAGGACATCCTCGACATGGGCCTGCTGGGCTGGGCGATGAGCCGCTACACCGGCCGCTGGATCGGCTTCAAGACGATTGCCGAGACGGTCGAGTCCTCGGCCTCGGTGAACGTCAACCCGCACCAGCTCGACATCATCCTGCCCGAAGACTTCGAGCTGCCGCCGGGTGGCCTCAACATCCGCTGGCCGGATCCGCCGCTGGACCAGGAAATGCGCCTGCACCAGTACGCGGTGAAGGCGGCCCAGGCCTTCGCCCGCGCCAACCACATCGACAAGGTGGTGATCGACTCGCCGAAGGCGCGCCTGGGCATCGTCACCACCGGCAAGAGCTACCTGGACGTGCTGCAGGCCCTGGAATACCTGGGCATCGACCGCAAGGTCGCCGAGGACATCGGCATCCGCGTCTACAAGGTCGGCATGACCTGGCCGCTGGAGCCGCTGGGCATCCGCGAGTTCGCCCGTGGCCTGGAGGACATCATCGTCGTCGAGGAGAAGCGCAGCTTCGTCGAGCGGCAGATGAAGGAGTACATGTACAACTGGGAGCACGGCAAGCGCCCCAGTGTCATCGGCAAGTACGACGAGGAAGGCAACTGGGTCCTGCCCAGCACCAACGAGCTGACCCCGGCCCGCATCGCCCAGGTCATCGCCAGCCGCGTGCAGCGCTTCTTCCGCTCCGAGGCGATGGAGAACCGCCTGAAGTGGATCGCCGCCAAGGAGAAGGAGCTGGCGCTGCCGCGCGCCAACTTCCCGCGCGTGCCGCACTACTGCTCGGGCTGCCCGCACAACACCTCGACGGTGGTGCCGGAGGGGTCGCGCGCGCTCGGCGGCATCGGCTGCCACTACATGGTCACCTGGATGGACCGCCGCACCGACACCTTCACCCACATGGGCGGCGAAGGCGTCACCTGGGCCGGCCAGGCACCCTTCACCGAGGAGAAGCACGTCTTCCAGAACCTCGGTGACGGCACCTATTTCCATTCCGGCTCGCTGGCCATCCGCCAGTCGATCGCCGCCGGCGTCAACATCACCTACAAGATCCTCTACAACGACGCCGTCGCCATGACCGGCGGCCAGCCGGTGGACGGCACCCTGACCGTGCCCGACATCGCCCACCAGGTGCGCAGCGAGGGCGTGAAGACCATCGTCGTGCTCAGCGACGACATCGAGAAGTGGTCGGACAAGTCGATCTTCCCGGCCGGCGTCGAGTTCCACGACCGCAAGGAGCTCGACGCGGTGCAGAAGCGCCTGCGCGAGACCCCGGGCACCACCGTGCTGATCTACGACCAGACCTGCGCCGCCGAGAAGCGCCGCCGGCGCAAGCGCGGCAAGATGCCGGACCCGGCCAAGCGCGTCGCCATCAACTCGCTGGTCTGCGAGGGCTGCGGCGACTGCGGCGTGAAGTCCAACTGCGTCAGCGTGCTGCCCAAGGAAACCGAGTACGGCCGCAAGCGCGAGATCGACCAGAGCAACTGCAACAAGGACTTCAGCTGCGTGCAGGGCTTCTGCCCCAGCTTCGTCACCATCAAGGGCGGCGGCCTGCGCAAGCGCAAGGGCGTGGACGCGGCCGAGCGCCTGGCCCGGCTGCCGCAGCCGGAGTTCCGCTCCGACCTCGAGCAGCCCTGGAACATCCTGATCACCGGCGTCGGTGGCACCGGCGTGGTGACCATCGGCGCCCTGCTGGGCATGGCCGCGCACCTGGAGAACAAGGGCGCCAGCGTGCTCGACCAGACCGGCCTGGCGCAGAAGGGCGGCGCGGTGACCACGCATGTGCGCATCGCCCGCTCGCCGGCCGACATCCATGCCGTGCGCATCGCCGCCGGCGAGGCCGACCTGGTGCTGGGCTGCGACATGGTCGTGGTGAACGACTACTGGTCGCTGTCGAAGATCCGCGCCGACCGCACCGAGGTGGTGCTGAACGACTACCAGGCCATGCCTGGGCCGTTCACCCGCCTGCCGGACATGCAGTTCCCGGCCGCCGGCATCGTCGAGGCGGTGCGCACCGCCCTGGGCGGCCGCGAGCCGCTGCAGGTGGCGGCCACCGAGATCGCCACCGCCCTGCTGGGTGATGCCATCGCCACCAACCTGTTCATGCTGGGCGTGGCCTGGCAGCGCGGCCTGGTGCCGGTCAGCTTCGAGGCCCTGATCCGCGCCATCGAGCTCAACGGCGCCGCGGTGGAGATGAACAAGCAGGCCTTCGCCTGGGGCCGCCTGGCCGCCGTCGATCCGCAGGCCGTGCTCGAGGCCGCCGGCCTCGCGGAGCAGCCGGCCGCTGCCGGCCCGGCCGATCCGCTGGACGACGAGCGCATCAGCGAGTCGCTGGACGAGATGATCGAGCGCCGCGCCGCCTTCCTCACCGACTACCAGGACAAGGCGTACGCCGGCCGCTACCTGGCCCTGGTGGACAAGGTGCGCCAGGCCGAGGCGCGCAGGCTGCCGGGCTCGACGAAGCTGACCGAGGCGGTGGCCCGCTACTACTTCAAGCTCATGGCCTACAAGGACGAGTACGAGGTGGCGCGCCTGTACACCTCGGGCGAGTTCCGCAAGCGCATCGAGCAGCAGTTCGAGGGCGACTACCGCCTGCACTTCAACCTGGCGCCGCCGCTGTTCTCCAGGCGCGATGCCGAGGGCCGGCTGATCAAGAAGGAGTACGGCCCCTGGGTGTTCACGCTGTTCAGGCTGCTGGCGAAGATGAAGGGCCTGCGCGGCACCGCCTTCGACATCTTCGGCCGCACGGAGGAGCGGCGCATGGAGCGGCAGCTGATCGCCGACTACGCGCAGGTGGTCGAGGAACTGCTGGCCGGCCTGGATGCCGGCAATGCCGACCTGGCCGTCGAGATCGCCTCGGTGCCGGAGCACATCCGCGGCTACGGCCACGTCAAGGAAGCGCACCTGGCCAAGGCGAAGGCCAAGGAGGCCGAGCTGCTGGCCCGCTGGCGCAACCC
>Ga0207873_1001295_pt1 | contig 24541 bp, 20 predicted proteins | sample BGWIniCompost_FD_187373 | JGI IMG/M metagenome (GOLD analysis project Ga0207873, IMG submission 187373) | Cellulose adapted compost microbial communities from Newby Island Compost Facility, Milpitas, CA, USA - BGW Initial Compost (SPAdes)... ...
ACTTGGTGTTGAAGAATCTGAGGTTACGCCTGAGGCAAGCTTCACCAACGACCTTGGTGCTGACTCCCTCGACACCGTCGAGTTGATAATGGAGTTCGAGAAGGAATTCAACATCTCCATTCCCGATGATCAGGCCGAAAACATCTCTACTGTAGGCCAGGCGATCTCTTACTTAGAGCAAAACGTTAAGAAGTAACTTGATCAATATACTTCCTTTACCACACCCATTCTGCCATGACTTTAAAGCGAGTAGTAGTCACTGGGCTTGGTGCACTCACGCCGATCGGCAACACGGTCCGTCAGTTTTGGGACGGACTGAAGAACGGTACGAGCGGCGCGGCCCCTATTACTCGATTCGATGCCTCTCTCTATAAGACCAGGTTCGCCTGCGAAGTAAAAGATTTTGATATAGGAAATTACATGGACCGCAAGGAGGCCAGAAAGATGGACCCCTTTGCGCAGTATGCCATGGTAGTTGCCGATGAAGCGATACGTGATTCCGGCCTTGACCTTAACAAGGTTGACCCGGACCGTGCAGGGGTCATTTGGGGATCCGGAATCGGAGGTCTTCTTACTTTCCAGGAGGAAGTAAAACTTTACGCACGCGGTGACGGTACACCGCGATTCAATCCCTTCTTCATTCCGAAGATGATTCCCGACCTGAGCGCCGGTCACATCTCCATCCGGTATGGCTTCAGGGGACCAAACTTTGCAACAGTTTCTGCGTGCGCTTCATCGACGAATGCTATCTACGATGCGTTCACGTACCTGCGGTTGGGTAAAGCCGACATCATCGTAACCGGTGGTTCGGAGGCGGCAGTATGTGAAGCGGGTGTGGGAGGCTTCAACGCGTTGCGCGCGCTTTCTGAGCGCAACGATTCGCCGGAGACTGCTTCACGTCCATACGACAAAGATCGTGATGGCTTTGTGTTGGGTGAAGGTGCGGGCGCTTTGATACTTGAAGAGTATGAACACGCTAAGAAGCGGGGTGCAAAAATATACGCAGAAGTTCTTGGTGGCGGCATGTCGGCCGACGCATACCATATCACGGCTCCTCACCCCGACGGCGCAGGCATTATCCGCGTGATGTACAATGCGCTGGAGGATGCTGCGATCTCCGCCGACCAGGTCGACTACATCAACACCCACGGTACATCAACGCCTCTGGGTGATCTGGGGGAAATACGAGCCATCCAGCATGTGTTCGGGGAGCATGCCTACAACATGAACATCAGCTCGACGAAGTCGATGACTGGTCACCTCCTGGGTGCCGCGGGCGCAATCGAAAGCATTGCGTGCCTGATGGCGATAAACGAGCACATCGTACCCCCTACGATCAATCACTTTACCGCAGACCCCGACCTCGACCCCCGCCTTAATCTAACCTTCAACAAGGCGCAGGAACGGGAAGTCAACATAGCCCTGAGCAACACATTTGGATTCGGCGGGCATAATTTCTCCATACTCTTCAAAAAAGCGAGCTAATACCGGCGCATTGACAGAAGTATGCCGGAATGCTTAAATTAGAGTTCAAATTGGTTCGGTTTTAGAAAGGCTGCTGCTTGGTCTGGAAAATTTTATCGATCCCGAAGGGTAAAAGGAAGAATGATGATCAAAAGCTGATTACGGCTATGCAAAACATAGCCGGTATATCGCCTTCCAACATCGAGCTATACCGGCTTGCAACCATTCACAGTTCCATTGCCCAGGAAGGCGGGAACGGGTTCAAGGAATCCAATGAACGCCTGGAATACCTAGGAGATGCCATTCTCGGTGCCGCCGTCGCGGACTACCTGTTCAAAAAGTTTCCCTATAAGAATGAAGGGTTCCTTACGGAGATTCGCTCACGGTTGGTAAACCGCGAGTCGCTTAACATGCTCGCGAGGAAAATCGGCATCGCCAACATCGTTCAATACGACAAGAAGAACGCCCACCTCCAGCAAGTAATCCTCGGCAACACCCTGGAAGCCATCGTCGGCGCCATCTACCTCGATAAGGGGTATTTGCGTTGTAAGAAATTCGTAGTAGATAAACTCATTAACCCGTACCACGACCTTGACGCGCTAGTCAAGGCAAACTCGAACTACAAAAGCAAAATTATCGAGTGGGCACAACGCGAAGGAAAAGAAATACGCTTCGAAATCATCTCTATTAAGAAAGGAAAGAACCACAAGGAGTTTACGGCGCAAGTATCCGTTAACGGCGAGCCCATGGGTACCGGCTTCGGCAACAGCAAGAAGAAGGCTGAACAGGATGCAGCCTTCAAGGCCTGCAATGCGCTCGGCATCCTGACCGAAACAGAATGACATCAGGAGGCCCTCAATGCTAAGAATCGCCGGCGGTACAGTTAATCAAATCCCACTCGACTGGACCAATAACGCGCAAAACATCATCGCTGCCATTCAGGAAGCTAAGGAGAATCGCGTCGACATCCTTTGCCTACCCGAACTATGTATCACGGGTTACGGCTGCGAGGATATGTTCCTGAGCGAATGGGTGTCAGCAAAAGCCTGGCAACAACTTCAGTTGATTCGTACCCATTGCGATGGAATAACAGTGGCTGTCGGTTTGCCTGTAAGAATCGATGGCATCACGTACAACGGCGCATGTCTTATCCATGATACATCCATCGTCGGCATAACCTGCAAACAGTTTCTGGCACGTGATGGTGTACACTATGAACCCCGATGGTTCAATCCCTGGCCTGCAGGTAAACAAATTTCGTTGCAACGCGACGGACTTTCCATTCCCGTAGGCGATGTACGATATGACCTCCACGGTATCCGCATCGGATTTGAAATCTGTGAGGATGGGTGGCACGTCAACAACCGTCCTGGCTATGCGCTCGCTGCTCAGGGAATTGACCTTATTCTCAACCCAAGCGCAAGTCACTTTGCGATGGGCAAGAGTCAGGAACGTGAAGCGACGGTCGTTCTCGATGGTTCGCGACTCTTTCAATGCGCTTATGTCTTCGCGAATCATCTCGGTAATGAAGCCGGAAGGATGATTTATGACGGCGATATTATCATTGCGTACAAAGGAGAACTGATCGGTCAAAACCGCAGACTCTCCTTCCGCTCTTTTCAAACGCTCTACTGCGATATCGACTTCAAACAAGGTGCGCCCTCGGGCCAACCCAAACTCAACGACATTAAGGAACGGAATGAAGAACTGGCTCAGGCTATTTCCCTCGGACTGTTCGACTATCTGCGCAAGAGCCGCGCGCGCGGTTTCGTTGTATCCCTCAGTGGCGGCGCAGACTCTGGAACCTGTGCCATTGCCGTGGCAGAAATGGTGAAGCGTGCTTCATCCGAACTGGGATGGAATAAGTTCTGCTCAGTGCTGGGTTTGGATGAAAAGGCAGTGCAAGGCGACTGGCGAAAGGCAGTCGGTGCCCTTCTCACATGTGTGTACCAGGCGACAAGGTTTTCGTCGGCCCAGACCTTCGAGGCGGCACGCGAACTTGCACAATCGATAGGCGCGCAGTTTCACCATTGGAGTATCGACGACGAAGTACAAAGTTATCGGGCAAAAGTTGAAGCTGCCCTGGGACGCAGCCTCACCTGGCAAAGCGATGACATCGCCTTACAAAACATTCAGGCACGAGCACGTTCACCCGTAGTTTGGTTGCTCGCCAACGTCAGGGGCGCGATTCTCCTTACAACGTCGAACCGCAGTGAAGGCGATGTCGGATACGCAACGATGGATGGCGATACGAGTGGAAGTCTCGCGCCGATTGCCGGTCTATCGAAAGTTTTTCTTCTGCAATGGCTGAAGTGGGCTGAATCGCACCTCGGCCATACCGGCCTCCGACGCATCAATAGCCTTGAGCCCACCGCGGAGTTGCGTCCTCCCGAGCGAAACCAGACCGACGAGGGTGACCTTATGCCCTACACCGTGCTGGCGCATATAGAGGCGCTGGCGATTCGGGATCGTAAAGCCCCCAGAGAGGTGTTTGAGGCAATGAAGGGCCAATACGATCACGATCAGCTCAAGGGCTACATCAGGAAATTTTTCAGACTGTGGGCCATCAATCAATGGAAACGGGAACGCTTCGCGCCCTCATTCCATCTGGACGACATGAACGTCGATCCCCGCACCTGGTGCCGGTTCCCGATCTTGTCAAGCGGTTTTCGCGAAGAACTCGAGGCGCTCTGAGCTGAAGGCCACACGAACCTTGAATTATTCATACTTTTGAATTATGACAGTACCCGTTTATCTGATCTGGAACGGTGATCCGGAGATCTTTTCAATAACACTTGGCCAAAGCGAAATTACGCTGCGATGGTATGGATTGCTATTCGCCCTGGGCTTTGTAATCAGCCAACAGATACTTTATTACATATACCGTAAGGAAGGAAAACCTGAAAGCGACGTTGATGTCCTTACCGTATACATGGTAGTGGCAACCATTGTCGGCGCGCGTCTGGGGCACGTGCTGTTTTATGAACCCGAACTCTACCTGAGCGACCCCGTTCGCATTTTAAAGGTGTGGGAAGGAGGACTTGCGAGTCATGGTGCCGCTATCGCAATACTGATTGCGCTTTGGTTGTATGCCAGAAAAAAGAAACCGGGGCAGAGTTACCTTCAGGTTGTGGATCGTATTGTGATACTGGTGGCCATGACCGGCGCCCTCATCCGCGTGGGAAACTTCTTTAATTCCGAAATCATCGGGAAGCCGACACACAACAGCTCCGGCATTGTATTCGCCCGTGGCGTCACAGAATCGCTGGAACAGTCGGGGCGTGTACAACATGTCGCCTATGTCGGCGTTGATTCAGCATTGAACGAAAATGGATACGTTCCTGTAAAAATGTTGGTAGACTTTGTTGGTGGTACGGCCAGTGATCCAATGGGAACGAATACGACACTCAACCGCATTTCAGCGTACCAGGTCGCCCGCGAACATATCGACGTCACCTCCGAGTTTCTTCCCAGGCTTGTACCCAATGACAACGGCAGTCTTTCGGCTGTCGTCTTCATGTACATGATACCTCGCCACCCTGCACAACTGTACGAGGCCGCAGGGTATGTATTGCTGTTCATCGGACTCTTCATGATATGGCGGCGGTATCGCGAGCATACGCCGCAAGGGCGGCTGCTGGGCATTTTTCTGATCGGATGCTTTGGTTTGCGTTTTGTTATTGAATTCCTGAAAGAACCTCAGGTGGCCTTTGAAGAGACGTTGCCCATTAACATGGGTCAAATCCTGAGCATCCCGCTGCTGCTTGCGGGAATATGGATCTTAATGCGCTCCTATCGCAAGAGAGCCATTGCTGACGCCTAATTACGACCGAATGAAATGGTTCGTCCTTGTGGGATTATTGCTTTTGTCGTTGCCGGAAGTGGCCGCACAGGGAAGGCGTGACCTGAAACGGTTACCTCTACCGGACAGCGTACAAAGAAAGCCGGACACGATCCTGCACATTAACCGCATTTTCATTGTAGGAAACCGACTTACGCGGGATCACATTATTCTGCGAGAACTGAGCTTGCAGGAGGGTGATACGGTAAGCCTTTCACGCATTGATGACATCATCAGTCTGGACGAAAAGAAACTCTTCAACACCCATTTGTTCAACGTCGCCAGGATTCGGAAGCTTCCTGTCGACAACACCACACTCGACCTGCTGGTCGATGTCGATGAACGTTGGTACACATTTCCTTCACCGATTTTCGAGCTCTCGGATCGCAACTTCACAGAATGGTGGCAGAATTATGATCACGATTTTACACGCGTAAACTACGGACTGCGACTGTACCAGTTCAACGTGAGAGGCCGCAACGAAACGCTCACGGCAACGATGCAGTTTGGATTCAACCGGGTGTTTGCTCTTCGATACACCATTCCGTACATCGACCGGAAACAAAAACACGGTCTCATTTTCGATTTCGAATTCCAGGAGTCGAAGAACCTCGCGTACCAAACACTCGATCACAGGCGTGTCTTTCATCGTAGTCGCCACTTGCTCAGCGAACGCCGCACGTTTGGGTTGACGTACACTTTCAGAAATTCCTTTTATGAAAGACACTACCTAAGTGTAGACTATCGACTGACGACGGTAGACGATTCCGTTCATATCCTCAATCCTGACTATCTGGGAGGTGAGCGACTGAATCAGGACTTCCTGGCATTTGAATACCAGTTTTCGTCCGACCACCGCGATGTTATCGCCTATCCCCTCACGGGATACCACCTGTGGCTCAGCGCGCGAAAACTGGGTTTCGGATTTGACGTCGATAAAACAGAGCTTGCCGGTTCCTACGCGCTATTCGTTCCCGTCGGCAACAAGTTTTACCTGTCGAATTACTCATACGCGTACTGGAGCAGTCCGGACACGCAGCCTTACAATCAATTGGGGGTGCTTGGATTCCGAAAGGAGATCCTTCGGGGATATGAGGTCTTCGTGATTGAAGGACCCCAGTTCTTGCTTAACAAGACGACGTTTAAAAAAGAAATTTTTTCCCGCACCTATCGTTGGGGTCGCGGACCGGTAGAACAATTCCGTCACCTTCCCATCGCATTGTATGCTAAATCCTATGCCGACCTCGGTTACGTGTGGAACTATCCCGACTACGAAGCCAACTCCCGCCTGACCAACAAGCTGCTCGTTGGCGCCGGCGCCGGCCTTGACCTGGTGACGGCCTACGACGTAGTGCTGCGCTTTGAGTATACCTTTAACGGAGAAGGCGAAAGTGGGTTCTTCTTCAATGTGAAAAAGGAATTCTAGTTCCTTCCACCACCCATATCCCACTCACCCCCTATGTGCCCTATGTGATCCCCTGTGTGTTCTATGGATGACGTACCATCTGCCCATCTACCCATCGACACGCTCACACTCACTCTCCCACTCACTACCACTCTCACACTCACACTCACACTAAAAATAAATATCCCCCTATGCGCTGAAATATTGTTTCATTTTTTAATTTAGCATCAAAGACCCTCTCTTATGACTGCGCAACTGATTTGTGCGGCGGCGTGGCTGCTGTGCGTATTTTTTGCGGAAGCCCAGAGTGTGTCTACGCTCATGGGCGCGCGTTCTCATGCGATGGCCTGTGCGTCGTCGTGCCTGGACGACGAATGGGCACTCTTCAATAATCCGGCAGGGCTTTCAGACATCAGCGATGCTATAGTGGGCGTCGGGTATGCCATGACGCCGCTCCTTCCCGGAAGCGACCGCATGGCGGTATCTGGATCCCTTCGTGCCCTGCAGGGCGCCGTGTCTGCAGGCCTGTTTCGCTTCGGGGATGAATTTTACAGTGAACAAATTCTACGATTGGGTTACGGTCACAAGCTGGGGCTCGCTGCGCTGGGCTTTAGCGTGAGTCTGATACAGTACAACGTTACCGGATTCGGGACACGGTGGGTACCTGGCGTGACGCTCGGAGGGATCGCTGAGCTTACGCCATGGATGAAAATCGGTGCCTACGTGGTCAATCCCAACCAGCCCCGAGTGTCGCACGATAACGACGAACGCCTCCCCACCCGGCTCACTGCAGGAATAGCGCTTGCTCCAAGTGAGCAGGTACTTGTTGTCACTGAGGTTGAAAAGGATCTGGAGTATGATGCTTCGTGGAAGGCGGCATTGGAATACCGGCCACTGGGGAGGTTTCAATTCCGCGTGGGATGCGGATTGGTACCGGAGCACTTTTCTGCGGGTGTCGGGTTTCGCTCGTCACGACTCCGGCTGGACTACGCAATCGACTATTCGGCGTTCATCGGCACAGGTCACCACGTTACGGCGGCATATCCGCTCCAGTTCAAATGAAAACGCTGCTCCTTTTCTTCGCCCATTTCTTGGTGACGCTCCCGCTGTGTGCGCAACAGGAGGCGCACCTGCAGCAGCTGATCGATGACATCGCAGGAATGCCCGACATGGACATCCCGTACGAGACATTGTATGAAAATCTCGTTCAAATATTCAGTGAACCGTATGATCTGAACCGTGTGACAACAGAAGAGCTTTACCTCCTGGGATTTCTTTCAACGAAACAGATTGACGCACTCATCAGGCATCGGGAAACGTTGGGTGAGTTTTTATCTCCGTACGAACTGCAGAGTGTCGAAGGATTTGATGAGGTCACCATTGAGCGGTTGCTCCCCTTCGTCCGCGTATATGAACCAGAGTCGCGAATAAATAGATCCGTTCTCAAGCGCATCGCAGAAAACCGAAACGCCTATATCATGGGATCCTACGGACGGGTACTGCAGCGAAGGGCTGGTGATGACAATACGTTTCTTGGTAGTCCGGATCAATTCAAGATCCGATTCCGCTCAAGTCGTCCTGGTGATTTCAGCCTGGGACTCACACTGGAGAAGGATGCCGGGGAACCCTTTGTTTTTGATCCCCCATGGCGCCCGGGGTTTGACCATTTGTCGTTTCACATCCAGCTGCAAAACAAAGGTGCCATCGAAAACCTTGTTGTGGGAGACTTCCAGGTGCAGGCAGGTCAGGGTCTCTTGCTTGGAGGTTTGTTCGGACTCGGTAAGAGCGGCAGCGAGACCGTGAATACATTGCGGCGGGCAAACGTCGGAAGCTTGCCGTTTTCATCGTCGAGCGAAAACGGTGCGCTACGGGGTGCGACGACAACGATTCGGATCGGAAAAAAAATGCGTATTACTGCCTTTTACTCAGACGCCCCGCGGGACGCTGCCGTGGAAGGTGATAGCACAGGTGGTGAGTTGGCAACTGCGTTGCGGGCATCGGGTTTGCACCGAACCGAAAGTGAAGTTGAAGGCAGAGCTGCTATACGCGAAATAAACACAGGGGTTGTTGTCAATCGAAAGACGACACGACTCGATGCAGGCCTGGTCTTGAACTCAGTCATTTTCGATATACCGGTGCAACGAAAGCCGAGACCCTACAATCAATTTGCGTTTAAGGGATCAGTAAATCATTCAGGTTCGATGTTCCTGAACTACAACTATCGCAACCACGCGTTCTTCTCGGAAGTTGCCGTCAACGCAACAGGCGGGACTGCTGCCGTTGCAGGAGTTTTGTCCAGCCTCACGCCGCAGCTTGAAGTTGCTTTAGGGTGCAGAAGCTACAGCCGCGACTACCATGCATTTTACGCGAACGCAATGAGCGAAGGAAGTTCAGTCCAGAATGAAAGAGGAATCTATTGGGGATGGAAGTATCGGTTTACGAAGTACCTTCATCTGTCGGGATATTTCGACCTGTTTACATTTCCCTGGCTCCGGTACCGTGTCTATGCGCCCTCACACGGCTACGAATGGCTCATTCGACTTGCACGAAACAGCCGCACGGGACCTTCCTGGTATTTCCAGTTTCGCGAAGAAAACAAGGCTCGGAATGTTTATGGTGACGACCCCCTTGTAGAGGTTGTACCGGGTTTGAAGCGGAACATACTTGCAGGGACTTCCATCACAGCAGCGCCAGGGCTTACGCTGAGGACGCGGCTTCAATACAGTTCATACCAGACAAACAACCACACTACAGAGGGGATGGCACTCATGCAGGATGTTGTGGCGGAGCTAGGTAAGTTGCGCGTTGCAGCGCGGTATGCATTGTTCGACACAGACGATTATGATAACAGGCAGTATGCGCACGAACGCGACGCGTGGCTGTCATTTTCTCTTCCTGCGTACTATGGCGTGGGTGTAAGGAGTTACCTTCTTGTATCCTATTCATTCGGTCGCATAACCTTGTGGGCACGGTTTACGCACACCCGGTACACCGATCGAAATGAAATTGGATCGGGGCCGGACAAAATTGCCGGCAATAGACGAAATGATGTTAAATTACAGCTACGCTATCGCTTCTGAAATTCATGCACGCTACAGAACTCGTTACACCGGAAGTACTGCTTGTCATTTGCATCGGCGCCATTATTTGCGTGGTGATCTTTATGGCCATTTTCCGAAAGCGCAAACCGTGAAGCGACCGTAAAGCAGACCTGTGGTTGCTTTACGGTCTGATTCACAGGACATGTAAGATTTTCGGTGTAAATCCACTTTGCCATGTAGGTTTTCCGGTGAATGCGCCGATTCGTCGTTGGGCACATTTCATAATTTGTGGTTGTCGTCCGTAATTCAATGCTTAATCTACACACTGACGAAACCACTATGAAAAACAGGTTTTTCTGCACCATGGTATTTGTGCTTGCGGCGCTGGGTGCGGTTGCGCAAGTAACCAAGAAGACGCTTGAACTTCCTGAATTCAACAGCATTTATGTGAATTCAAATTATACGGTCTACCTCAAGCAGACCAACAAACAGGAAGTCGTTGTAGAAGCGCTCACGGAAATTTATGAGTTGACAGACATCCATGTTGAGGATGGCGTGCTCATGATCAACGTGGAACGCAAACCCAGCAATGCCAACAAGAGCATCTGGGCAAAGATCGATGACATCAAGCTCAACCCCACGATGAAAGTGATGGTGAGCATGAAGAACATCAAGGAGCTCCAGGTGAACGGTGGAGGTAAAATCATCAGCCAGAATTCGCTGGCGACATCAAATGTCGCGCTTAGCGTTTCCGGTACCGGTATGATGGACCTCGACCTGAAAGGCGATGTTATCAAGGCTGAAGTTAGCGGCGCCGGAAAAATTCACTTGCGCGGCTATGGCAACTCCATCGAAGCGCTGGTGAGCGGATCGGGAGGTATTAACGGCTTTGCATGCGGTACTGAAACGGCGAAAGCGAAGGTCACCGGACCGGGATACTGCGAACTTAACGTTACCAATGACCTGGTCGCGGCGGTTCAGGGTAACGGTGTCATCAAACACAAGGGAAATACAAAAAACGTTCAGAAGAAGATATATGGTTCCGGGACTGTCGACCGGGCCTATTAACATTCGTTAACAAAACTTCGGGAACCAACTCCCTCCAAAATTCACAAACAGGATTCCCCGGAATCCTGTTTTTATTTATGGACTAAGTTGCTAGCTTCGGGCAGCACACCTTTTCCTGTGTTAGCCATGAAGTTGATAATTGTTCCTCTGTTGTTGCTCGCTGGCGGCGTGTTGATGGGTGCCGGCGACCAGGATACTCCAAAGAAAATCTTACCCTATCCAATTCATGTTCATGATATGCCCAACGGACTCAGGGTGGTAACTGTACCCTACGAGAGCCCTGGGATAGCAGCATTTTATATTATCGTGCGCGCGGGTTCGCGGGACGAAACAGAACCCGGTAAATCCGGCTTTGCGCACTTCTTTGAGCACATGATGTTCCGCGGCACTGAGAAGTACCCCAAGGAACGGTACAATGAAGTACTCAAGAGTATCGGCGCATCTGCAAATGCCAACACGTCGAATGACCGGACCGTGTATCACATGACGGGCAACGCCGAGATGCTTGAAAAAATGTTCGAGCTTGAGGCAGACCGGTTCATGAACCTCAAATATTCCATACAGGATTTCAAGGTAGAGGCAGGTGCAGTGAAAGGCGAATACACCAAGAACTTCGCCAGTCCCTACATGCAGCGACATGAAAAGATGCGCGCAACCGCATTCACCAAACACACCTATGGGCATACCACGATTGGATTCTTTGAAGATATCGTTGACATGCCCAACCAGTACGAGTATTCGCTCCAGTTTTTCGATCGGTTCTATCGCCCCGAGCACTCCGCCATCCTGGTGGTAGGCGATGTAACACCAGAAAAGGTGAACGCATTGGCAGAAAAATATTTCGGCTCCTGGAAGCGCGGGAATTACACCACGAAGGTGACACCCGAACCGCCTCAAACCGAAACGCGGTACGTTCATGTACAGGTGCCTGACTTTCCGCCCTTTCTCGGTCTTTCATTTAAGGCACCGGCATTCAGTGATTCATCACTTGACATGCCGGCTCTGGATGTGCTGAGCAACTTGTTGTTCTCGGAAAAGTCGGCGTTGTATAAGAAACTGGTGTTGGAAGAACGTAAAGTACGCGCCCTCAGTGCAGGCGCTCCGGATTCGCGTGATCCATATCTATTCGACATTCAGGCTTCGTTGGTCAACGCATCTGATCTTCAGTATGTCAAGGACGAGATTATGCGGACTATAGAACAGGCAAAGAAGCAACCTGTTGATCCTGAAGAATTAAAGACTACGGTTTCTCACATGAAATACAGTTTCGCGATGAACATTGACAATCCCGATGCTATCGCGGCCGCCTTATCAAACTATATATGGATTACGGGTGACCCTGAGTCACTCAACCGAACCTATGCCAATTACGAAAAAGTAACACCTGAGGACCTAATGCGTGTTGCGTCAAAATATTTGGTCAGCACCGGGCTGACCGTTTCCACTATATCACCAGAAGAGACAGGAGGTGTGAAATGAGCATGAAGAAGATTATCCTGCTGCCTATTGCCTTTATGTTCTGGTTGCCAGCAATGGCTACGGACTTTGTTGAACTCCGACTTAGCAATTCCAACAAGGTCGTGTTCAAGTTCATGTTCCGCAACGGCTCAATATCAGATCCTGTCGGTCAGGAAGGTCTCACATTTCTTACGACGAGTCTTGTCGGCGATGGCGGGACAACTACGCTTACAAGTACACAGGTAAAGGATTTCCTCTATCCCATGGCGGCGCAGATATCCTACAGTATCGATAAAGAGGTAGCGATCCTTACCTTTGAAGTGCACGTCGATCACCTGGAAGCGTTTTATCCGCTCATGATCGACCTGCTGACGCGACCGAGGATGGATGAGGGCGACTTCAACCGGCTGAAGTCGAACCAGGAAAACTATGTTACGCAAGTGATCAGAACATCCTCCGACGAAGAGTACAGCAAGAGAGCGTTGGAGGATCTCCTGTTCCGGGGTACACGCTATCAGCACATGCCTGCGGGTACGGTGAGCGGCGTCGCGAAGCTTACACTCGAAGCGTGTAAAGCTCATTATCAAAACTATTTCCGCCACGACAACCTTACGGTTGGAATTGCCGGCAACTACTCCCCTGCTCTTTTCAATCGTCTCAAGGAGGATGTGAAAAAATTTCCGCCGGGCGCACCGAAGTTGCCAGACCCCGTAAAGGCGCGGCAGCCTGACGGCATCCAGGTGGAAATCATTTCAAAAAAGGGTGCCCTCGGTTCTGCGATCTTTACCGGTGCACCCCTCGCAATCACCCGCAGGGATGACGACTTCGCTGCACTTATGGTCGCCAACTCGTGGCTGGGGGAACACCGTAAGTCGTACTCCCGCCTCTTTCAAAAGATCCGCGAGGAACGCTCCATGAACTACGGCGATTATTCGTACATCGAATGGTATGCAAACGGCGGCGGGAACATGCTCCCTCCTTCTGGTGTACCGCGCAATGCCAATTACTTTGCCATTTGGATACGACCTGTTCAGATAGCGAAAGGGTTAAAGCAGCAATATCCCGAGTTGTCCGATATCACGATCGGGCACGCGCATTTTGCAATTCGGATGGCGATTCGCGAACTGGACCTGCTGATCAAGAACGGGATGACGAAAGAAGACTTCGAGCTGACGCGCACCTTCCTGCGTTCCTACATCAAATTGTACGCGCAAACTCCGGAGCAGCAACTCGGCTATCTTATGGATAGCAAATTTTATGGTCGCAAAGACTACCTCGCCGAGATGGATGCGCTTCTTGCAAAGGTCACACTTGATGATGTAAACAAGGCCATCCGGAAGTACTGGAGAAGCGATGCAATGTTCATCACGATTGTGACGGACGAGAGCGAAGCCGGTCCGCTAGCCGAAAGCCTGCGGAACAACCTTCCTTCCCCCATGAGTTATTCGACTTCACTGAAGGAGTCGTTGTCAGCGGAGATATTAAAAGAGGACGAGGAAGTTGCAACATTCAAGTTGAATGTGAAGTCCGTGAAGATCGCTGATTCCAACACCACGTTTCAGTAGCACGCGACGACCATGAGCCGGAAAATGACTCCGTGGCCAATATCAGAAGTATAGTGTCAATACGATAAGTTTAAACCTAATCACCTTTATCTGGGGAATATCCAAAACGGAATCACATTGGTTGACACCTTGATAGCAGACTCAATGAATGGAAAAATGCAGGATTCCCGTTCAAAATGGCTTTTTTTAGATTCCGTAAGAGGACGATCCCGATCCCAGTATTCTTTATTCAATTTTTCTTCTACCTTTACTCACGATAACGATAATCGCGACTCCTCTCCTGGAAGTGTCTCCTTTACCGTTCTCACAAAATCTGTAATCACTCTTATCAAAAAAAGACTATGAACATCTACGTCGCGAACATCCCCTTTAAGGCAACAAGCGATCAGTTGAAGGGATTATTTGAGGCCTTCGGCGAAGTCAGTTCGGCAAAGATCATCCTTGACAAATTCACACAGCGCAGCAGAGGCTTTGGTTTCGTTGAAATGAGCGACGACGCTGCAGCGCGCCAGGCAATAGATGAACTCAACGGTTCTGATTTCATGGGAAAGAACCTCGTTGTAAACGAGGCACGCCCGCGTACCGATGCTCCACGTAGTGGAGGCGGAAGCCGTGGCGGCAATTTCAATCGCCGCAATTACTAGATCGTCCGAACCATCTCTACCCAATAGCTGACGACCGGACAACATCCGGTCGTTTTGCTTTCCAACAAAGCACACACTCACCTTGCAATCGCCAAAAAAATTTCGTAAACTTTGTTATACACAAAATTCGATTGGCTATGAGTGTCATCAGCAATGTCGAAAAATGGGGAAACTCCCATAGGCCCGGATTTCTTGATATTTTCCGGGTTGCCCTGGGGATTTTTATCACCTACAAGGGCCTGTATTTCCTTACGAACATACACGACCTGGAGATGACCACTGCCGGCCTTAACGTCTATTTTGCAGGAGCGGCGCTGGCCCACTACGTTGTCTTTGCCCACATTCTGGGGGGACCACTGATTGCAGTGGGATTGTTTACGCGCATCGTCTGCCTGATCCAAGTCCCGATCCTGATCGGAGCGATTGTGTTTGTCAACTATCCTGAAGGTTTCCTTTCTCTTGGAAACCTGATGGAACTGGAGATATCTATTTTGGTTTTGGTTGGCCTGATCCTTTTCATGGTATTTGGTGCCGGACGATTCTCCCTTGACGCTAAACGCAGGATGGAAATGGGGGCAGCAGCGCACCCCTGAGCCGGCATTTTTACCTAAAACCTAAACTGGAAGAGGCACCTTGGGTGCCTTTTCTTTTTGGTGTTGATGTGTTGAGGTGCTCATGTGTTGATGTTGGGCTCACCCAGGGTCCGGCGATTGAATGTAGTATCACCTACGATCGCCGTTTGCTCAGCCTCCATGGTACACAATGTACGGGTTCTACGCTCCCAACATCAACACATCAACACATCAACACATCAACACATCAGCACCTCAACAAGTCAACACATTAACGCATCAGCGCCTCAACACACTTCCAAATCTCCCCTTTTCCCCTTATCCTTACGAAGTGAACTACTTTCTCGGCATAGACATCGGTACAGGAAGCACGAAGGCCGTGGCCATCAGTGAGGCGATGGATAAAGTGCTTTCCGTCGAACAGTCACCCTACCCGACGTTCCACCCGGTGCCATTCGCAAGCGAACAGGACCCGGAGCAGATATGGGAAGCATTCATACAATGCGTGCAGGCTACGGTCGCCAGACTTGGCGGTCCTCCGGAAGCAATTGGCTTCAGCACGGCCATGCATTCCGTGATCGCCATCGACAAAAATGGACGGCCCCTGCGTAAGATGCTGACCTGGGCAGACAGTCGGTGTGCACCCGTCGCGCGCGCACTGCGTGCATCCAGCTACGCACGTGAACTTTACGAAACGACAGGCACTGCCATTCATGCCATGAGTCCGCTCGTCAAGCTCATTTGGCTCCGCGAGCACGAACCCGAAACGTTTCGCAATGCAGTACGATTCGTATCGATCAAGGAATTCATCTGGCACCGACTTTTCGGCGAGTATGAGATGGACTACTCCGCCGCGTCGGGTACCGGACTTATGGACATATTAGGTCGACGGTGGAATCCAAAATCCCTCGAACTCGCTGGCATCAATGAGAACCAGCTTTCAACCCTTGTACCGACACACCACCGCCGAAAAGATTTGTCACCAGAACTGCAGCAACTGCTCACGCTGACAACTACTCCGTGGTTTGTTGTAGGCGGCGGTGATGGTTGTCTTGCAAACCTGGGCAGCAATGCAATCACGCCGGGCGTTGCCTGCCTCACAATTGGCACGAGCGGCGCCGTGCGCGTCGCTTCGCCAACACCCCGCTACAACTTTTCATCCATGACCTTCAACTACATCCTCGATGAAAAGACATACATATGTGGCGGCCCGATAAACAACGGCGGCGTCATCCTGCAGTGGTATCTCCGCGACTTGCTGGGTAAATCTCCTGCGCAAATAACCGACTACACTGCTTTCATTTCGAAGGCCGCATCGCTATCCCCCGGTGCCAATGGTCTAATCTTCCTGCCCTATCTCATGGGAGAGCGCGCGCCGGTGTGGGACAGTCGCGTTCGTGGTGCGTTCTTTGGCATTACAACGCAGCACAGACAAGAGCACTTTACTCGTGCGTTGATGGAGGGTATATCCTTCGCCCTCTATCAGGTCGCCCGCGTTCTACGTGATGCTGGCGGCGAGATGAAACAGATTAACGCAAGCGGCGGATTCGTTCACTCGCGCGAATGGCTGCAGATTCTCAGCGACATTTTTGGCATGCCAGTGTATCGCTACAATCCCGAAGACGCGTCGTCAATTGGCGCCGCAATGATCGCTGCACGCGCCGCACGCGGACTGGATGCCTATCCTCCTTTTCAGGAACATCAATCACCAGAGGTTTTTCAGCCAGACGCCGGCCGTCATGCCCAGTACCAAAAACCGTTCGAAGTGTTTCAGCGTTTGTTCAGCAAGACAAGGGATGAGATGGAAGTGCTGCACGAGATGAGCGGCGACGGTTAGGCTCTCTTAAGTTCGATGATTGTTAGCTCCGGGGGCATACCGATTCTTCCCAGGAACCCAAGGCATCCAAAGCCCCTGTTCACGTAAAGGTATTGATTCCCTTCCTGGTAAAGATCGGCCCATTGTACGTACGAATACTTTGCAGGGCTCCAGCGAACATCGCCAATCTCTATTCCCATCTGGAACCCGTGGGTGTGACCCGAGAACATCACGTCGATATCCGGAAAGTCCTTTCTCACAATGGCATCCCAATGGCTCGGGTCATGCGACAACAAAAGTTTCACAGGCGTCTCTTCCGTACCTTTGTAAGCCAGGTCTACTCTACCATGCTTCGGGAACCGACCTTTACCCCAGTTTTCGACACCAAGGATCGCGATCCGTTCGCCGCCAGTTTCAAGGAAGCGATGTTCGTTCATGAGAAGGTCGTAACCCAGTTCACGATGGGATTGGATGAAATCCTGAAAATTTTTGCGCTTCGCTTCAATTGAAGGCCAGGAGATGTAGTCACCATAGTCGTGATTACCGGTTACGGAGAAGACACCCAGGGGGGCGCGCAGCATACGCAGCAAGTCAGCGAATTCATAGAGCTCGCTCGTTCGGTAATTGACGAGATCACCCGTGAAAAAAATAACGTCGGGCTTTTCCCGCATGAACAACTCGAACCCGCCGCGAATCCTGGACTTAAAGTATGCCGGATTGCAGTGGATGTCGGAAATCTGTCCGATGCGAATGCCATCAAACGCACGCGGGAGGTTAGGCAGTCGTATCGTACGCCGTAACACGCGGAAATCGTAAGCACCATAGGAGATCCCGAAAATCGCGGCAGCAAATGGAAGCCCTGCAGTGATAAGTGCAGTCTTCTCAATAAAAGCAGCCCGGGTCATCTTCGTGATTTTCTCGGATGCTTCTTCTGACAATGCGCGTCTTCGACGAAGCGCCGCGATGGCGTTTACTATGAGCAGCGTGGTGTCCTGCACGATGGTCGTGGCAACGGGTATGGCTTTGGTGCCATAAATCACCATGAGGCCCGTTATGTACCAGTGGCTTATCCCTTCCTGAATTCCCAGGCGATCGGCCTGGTAGTACATCACGACAACCGCTATCGCAAACAATGTTGTCGCGGAAACAGCTAACAGAATTGTGATCCGAAGCCAGCGGTTCGCAACCGGAATGATCCTCCGCAGCATGGCCACGAAAAGGACGTCGACCAGCACGATCAGCGACACCAAAATGAAGGCGAGTACGACCTTGTTCTGTAACATCGCCTCAATTTAGCATCAGCACGCGAGTTTATCGGGGAGAATCGGAATCATCCTGGAAGTGGCACCATTTTTCCCTGATTCTTTGCTTGAGTGCCTCCCGTTCTTCCGGCGACATACGGGACAATTTTTCCTTCATTTTCATCTTCAGGGAGTGCCCTCTGTGACCTCCCCTGGCGAACCCGCCCAGCAATATTTTCGACAACAAGAGCATGCCCAGCGCCTGCCAGAAGGTGATGACAGGACCTGCAAAAAGGTCGGGTATCAGCCAGTTCCAAAGCTGTTGGGTGACGAAGGTGAGCGCTGTCAGCACCAACAGGCCGAACAGAACCCACAACAAAATTCTACCACCTCTTTTCATAATCATAATGATTTCTTTGACCGCGACAGCACGCTGTTCACGGAATAGTGCTCAGTTTATTTTCATAACTCGTCGTACAACTTCTGCAGCCGCTTTCTGAGGGCGAGTATTGCATATCGCTTTCGCGAAAGCAACGTGTTGATGGAGACGCCCTGCTCAGCAGCAAGTTCGCGGAAGCTGACTTCCTCGATTTCATTTCGGATAAACACTTCCCTTTGTTCCTGCGGGAGCTCGTCGAGTGCCTCCATGATTTCCTCCCATATCATTTCCCGCAAGAACGCGTCCTCGGGCGTGTTTCCGAGATCGGGAAGGATGTCTTGCATCGTCAGCGGCACGTCCTCATCAGGTCCCGTCGTCTGTGTGAGATTGGTCTTTTTCGGGCGCACAGCGTCCCTTCGGTACCGGTCTATGATCTTGTTGCGCGCGACCGAAAACAACCACGACGTAACACGGTCCAGCGACTCGATCGAATCATAACCGGCAATGAATTGATAGAAGACGTCCTGTAGAATGTCTTCGGCTTCTTCAAGGGTAGAAACGCGATTGCGAATAAAATTGAGCAATCTTCCTCTCTCCCGAAGAAATGTCTGTTCTTTAACTTGCATTGCCAGTTCCACGGCGCGTCACAAGAATGGACCCAGTTTAAAGGGATAGACGGCATCCCCTTTAAATTATTTTAACCCAAATTTGTCATTTTTGGGTCTGGACCTCCATTAACCCGGCAGCAAGGTAATGAATGTATACAGTGAACGAAGCATTGCGCTACCGGGCAGCGTACTTTCCTATTACGTAGCTGGATCGGGGAATCTTCCCCTTGTTGCTTTTCACGGCTTTGGACAAACCCACAAGGCATTTTACTCCTGGTTGGACGCAGTGGGCAGCCAGTACCGGTTAATCCTCGTCGATCTGTATTTTCACGGCAAAAGCACCTGGGATGATCCAGATACCCCGCTGGAAAAGAACACCTGGAAGGAGGTAATGTCCACCCTGTTTGCCCGGGAAGGTATTTCAACCTGCTCTGTTGCCGGATTCAGCCTGGGCGGAAAGTTTGCCCTGGCCACCTTTGAGGCGTTCCCCGGACAGGTACGCGCCCTTTACCTGATAGCAGCCGACGGTATTCGGCCATCTTTTTGGTACACGCTGGCCACATGGCCCTTGCCCATGAGGGCCCTGTTCCGGAGCCTGATTAGCCACGAAAAGCGGTTCACTAAACTCACGCGCGTCGCGAAAGCTCTGGGACTGGCCGACAAAAAAGTGCTGCGTTTCGCAGAAAACCAGATGGACACGCCGGCCAGGCGCGAAAGGGTGTACAACACGTGGGTCGTTCTTCGCCGCCTGAAATTCGACATGAGTCACCTCACGCGCATGATGGAGGCATACGATACGCGCGTTGTCGTGATCACCGGTCGCTATGACAGGATTATCCCACCGCACCGCGTGGAACCAGTTTTCAAACGGTTGAAGAACGCGACCTTTCACGTGCTGGAAACGGGACACAATAGCCTCCTTCCCGCCGCTGCCTCTCTCATCTCAGAATAGTCCAATTCATTTGAAATTTTGCCTGAAATCCGGCCGAAGCGTGTTACTTTTGCGCGTCGCTAAACGTTTTCCTTTTCCATGATCTTATTCTTCCGTTCAGACACCAACACGATCTTCGCGGTTGGTGCGGCGCAGCCTTTGTCAAAATCGGACATGGACAAGCTGGTGTGGCTTTTTGGCGGCGCCCGGCCTGATTCAAGCACCGAAATCACAGGACCGTTCAAAGGGCCACGGAGGGAGATGATCACACCGTGGAGTACAAACGCCGTTGACATCGCCCATAATATGGGCGTCACAGGCATTAGCCGGATCGAAATGTTCACCCCCTTCGGGTCGGATACTCATTTCGATCCCATGCTTGAAGAACGTTACCCCGTACTCGATCAGGAGCTATACACCATCAAGGTTACACCTCAACCGATCGTCGAAATCGACTCTATAGCAGCTTACAACGAAGCGGAAGGCCTCGCACTAAGCGACGAAGAAATACAATACCTCGAAGCAGTAAGCCGTGAACTGGGTCGCAAGCTCACGGACAGCGAAGTGTTCGGGTTCTCACAAGTCAACTCCGAACACTGCCGCCACAAGATTTTCAACGGTACATTCATCATCGACGGAAAGAAGAAGGAGCACACCCTATTTCAACTCATCCGCAAGACGTCATCAGCAAATCCCAACAGGCTTGTTTCCGCATATCGCGACAACGTAGCCTTCATTGAAGGACCGGTCGTTGAGCAATTCGCGCCCGTTCGTCAGGACGTTCCGGCATTCTTCGCTGTCCGCGACATTAACTCAGTGATCTCGCTGAAAGCGGAAACGCATAATTTTCCCACAACAGTAGAACCCTTTAACGGTGCCGCCACCGGATCAGGCGGTGAGATCCGCGACCGCCTTGCGGGAGGCAAAGGATCGCTTCCCCTGGCAGGGACGGCCGTATACATCACCTCCTATCCGCGCCTTGAAGGAGGAAGACCGTGGGAAAATCGAATCAAACCACGCAAATGGCTGTACCACGCGCCTGCAGAAATTCTCATCCGCGCATCCGACGGTGCATCGGACTTCGGCAACAAGTTCGGGCAGCCTTTGATCTGTGGAAGCCTGCTGACTTTCGAGCATGAGGACGGCAGCCGCACATACGGGTATGACAAAGTCATCATGCTGGCAGGAGGTGTCGGTTTTGCGCGGAAGGAAGACAGCATCAAGGGTAAACTATCGCCAGGCGACCGCATCGTCATGCTCGGGGGCGACAATTACAGAATCGGAATGGGCGGCGGAGCAGTCTCATCCGTTGCCACAGGAGAATACGCAAATACGATAGAACTGAACGCGGTTCAGCGCTCAAATCCAGAGATGCAAAAGCGGGTCATGAACGCGATACGCGCAATGGTTGAAGCGGAAGACAATCCCATCATCACGATTCATGATCATGGCGCAGGCGGACACCTCAATTGCTTTTCAGAACTTCTTGAAGAAACTGGTGGCAAGATCAATATTGATAGACTGCCTATCGGCGATCCGACCCTTTCTGAAAAGGAAATCATCAGCAATGAATCGCAGGAGCGCATGGGTCTTGGTCTCCATGAACAAGATCTTGAACGACTCCGCATTGTGTCTGAACGCGAGCGTGCACCATTTTATGTAGTAGGTGAAGCCACCGGCGATAAACGTCTTGTGTTTGAGAAAGAATCAAGCGGAAAGAAACCGGTAGACATCCTGATGCGTCACCTCTTCGGTTCAACGCCAACGACGGTAATCGAAGATCGGACGGTGAAACCATCTCATCAACCTGTCGCGTACGACGTAGAAAAGTTCCCTGAGTATGTTGAACAGGTTCTTCAGGTGGAAGCTGTTGCGTGCAAGGACTGGCTCACGAACAAGGTCGACCGCTGCGTTACGGGAAAAGTCGCGATGCAACAAACGTGCGGACAAATCCAGCTGCCGCTCAACAACGTTGGCATCATGACGCTTGACTATTCCGGTAGCAACGGCGTAGCAACGGCCATCGGTCACGCACCGCAGGCTTCGCTTATCGAGCCGGCAATGGGCGGAAAACTCGCTATCGCAGAAGCACTAACGAACCTGGTATGGGCTCCCCTGAAACATGGACTCAGCGGCGTGTCGTTAAGCGCCAACTGGATGTGGCCGGCAAAGAACGCGGGCGAAGACGCCAGGTTGTACAGCGCAGTGGAAGCGGTCAGCGATTTCGCGATTCGTCTTGGCATCAACATACCCACCGGCAAAGACTCACTTTCGATGACGCAGAAATATCCGGATGGCAAGGTCGTGTACTCACCCGGAACGGTCATCATCTCTGCCGTGGCAGAAGTAACGGATGTACGGAAGGCCGTTAGCCCTGCGCTGGTGAACGAACCCGACAGTCAGATTTTGTATATCGATTTTTCCTCCGGACCCTCAGCGCTGGGAGGAAGTGCTTTTGCGCAGGTCACAGGCCAACTCGGAAATGAAGTGCCAGTCGTTGCCGATGAGTCACTCTTCCGCGAAGCATTCGAAGCTATTCAAGAGTTGATTCATGAAGGCGTTGTTCTCGCGGGTCATGATATTTCTGCCGGAGGAATAATCACTGCGTTGCTGGAGATGTGTTTTCCGACGCCCGGTGTTGGATTGGTGGTTAACGTTCCCGACAGTGAAGATCTCGTGCGGTTCCTGTTCAGCGAAAAGCCCGGCGTGTTAATCCAGGTAAAGGATGCCGACAAGGTTACCGCCATGCTCCGCGATCGCGGGCTTGATGCCTACCGTATTGCACGGATCACGATGGAGCGCCAACTCACGATCGCGAATCACAGACTGGACATCGACCGCCTCAGGGATACGTGGTTCAGCACATCGCACAAACTTGACAGGCTGCAACGCCCCGTACCGCATGCTGATCTACGCGGCAGGAATTACAGTCGCCAGCCACTTTCATATGCATTTCCGAAAGATTTCGACGGACGTCTCGGGACGTTGGGATTGAGTCGAAAACGAACGTCCGCTTCGGGGGTGACAGCAGCTATTATCCGGGAGCAAGGCGTTAACGGCGACCGCGAGCTTGCCTATGCCCTGTTCCTCGCGGGCTTTGATGTGCGCGATGTGCACATGACCGACCTGGTAACGGGACGCGAGAATCTCAGCGACGTGAAGCTCATTGCGTTTCCCGGAGGGTTTGCAAACTCAGACGTTTTGGGATCTGCAAAAGGATGGGCAGGCGCGTTCCTGTACAACGAACGGGCGCGCAAGGCACTCAACGATTTCTATGAACGGCCGGATACGTTGTCGATCGGTATTTGTAATGGCTGTCAGCTTGTGATGGAGCTTGGCTTATTGTATCGCGACGATAAGAATCATCCGAAGATGCATCACAATGGGTCCGGAAAATTTGAGTCGGCATTCGTAAGTCTGACCATTCCGGAAAGTAATTCCGTGATGTTTGGTAGTCTGGCGGGAACGCAGCTGGGATGCTGGGTCGCGCATGGTGAAGGCCGCTTCCGCCTTCCGGAAAACACATCGCGATATCAGGTTGCGGCCCGATACACCTATGCGGAATATCCCGGAAATCCGAACGACTCCGACGGCGCCGTGGCGGCGCTGTGCTCGCACGACGGCAGGCACCTGGCCATTATGCCACATCTGGAACGATCATTGTTTCCGTGGAATTGGGGATACTATCCTGTGGAACGCCGGAGTGACGAAGTTTCTCCCTGGATCCTGGCCTTCGTAAATGCAAAAAGCTGGATACTAGCTCAATCCTGAGTTTTTGCCAAACGAATACCGGATTGTGTTGGTAAGGTATCGATTTTGGTATATATTCAAATTGAAATCCCGATTGCCGCACTCTAACTGGTTGGCTTATGAACAAAATTTACCTGGCGTCGCTCGCTGTCTTGTTTGCCTCTTGTCTCGGTTACAAGGAACTCCCGGTCGAATACGACTATAGCTACAAAGGAAATTTTAAGAAATACAGGACGTTCGACATTATGCGTCCGGCTGCACCGACGGATTCGTCGATGACGAATGAGACGATTGAAAAGTCCATCGTCGCGCGCATGAAGTTCCTCGGTTACCGGCAAACGTCAAACCGCCCGCACCTGATCATTGGGTTCAAGATGTTCAATGACAGTTTGCGATTCCATGGATACAATCAGCCAGAAATTGAAGAGTGGATCAGAACTCAGAATGAAAATCTCAACTATGATCCGAAGGACTTCCACCTGAAGACGGGAACGCTGTTAATTCAGTTCTACGACAGAAGGCAGAACCGTTCTATCTGGCAGGGATATGCCACGACTCAATATGGCACAATCGATTTCAACAATAACCGCCACCTGCGGAATGCTGTAATCTCGATTCTCGACAAGTACAGGTTCTGGGCGGAAGGCTTTCTGGAAGGAGCTACGGCCCAGGAAAACGACCTCTAAAAATCCCCTGTCGGCCTTACTTTTTGAAAAATAATTCTACCTTTGCAATCCCAATTTGGGGACTTACATCAC
>Ga0207873_1001296_pt1 | contig 24539 bp, 17 predicted proteins | sample BGWIniCompost_FD_187373 | JGI IMG/M metagenome (GOLD analysis project Ga0207873, IMG submission 187373) | Cellulose adapted compost microbial communities from Newby Island Compost Facility, Milpitas, CA, USA - BGW Initial Compost (SPAdes)... ...
CGTGTTTATAGTTGGTGTAATCAGTCACCGCAGGAGCCTGGATGAAGGAAAGCATAATGGGTAGTGCCATTATGCTTTCTCACCGGGCTTGACTCACTTTGACAGTTCGTAAGCAACAACCTTATTGGCGGAAAAAGCAGGAACCAGGAGCAGGTTCTGTTCAGGAATGTATTCTATGTCGGCTGCATTAGCGCCGGATTCGCGCGTATCCAGCAGAAGGTGCTTGCTTCCATCTGCATTAACCAGATGAACCATGCCATCCCAGGTAGACACCAGATAGGCGCCGTCGCCAACGGGCTCGATGCCATCAGGGTGCTCAATGCCTTCTGCCTTGACAGTCGTCTCCTGGCTCTGCAGGTCGATCGCGTTGAGGGTGCCGGCAGCCCAGCTGGCCATCAGGAGCGTACCGCCATCAGCCAGCAGACCGTTAGGACCATCAACTCCCTGCATCCAGACTGTTGCCTCTTCCCCGCTGATCTTCACAATAAAGCCGGCATTCGAATCGCTGGCGTAGACATCGCCATTGGCCGCAACGGTGACGTCGTTGAGGAACGAAGCGCCCTCAATAGGGTAAGACTTGACAATTTTTCCTGCGTCCACATCGATCTCAACGATCTTGTCGATGTCAGTAACGAACAACCTGTTGCCCCGAATGCCCATTCCCTTAGGCGCATCGAGACCCGTAACCCAGGCAGGATCTGTGACTGTACCATCAAGACTTACACGCGCGATGGAGCCGTTGCCGTCCTTCTGGTCGGGAACACCATTGATGTTCGAAACGTACAGAACATTTCGGTCCGCGTCATAAAGCACCGACTCGCAGGTCGTCAACACAGTGTCGGTTTCCCACTTCTGGGTTAACGCAGGTGCGGCAGGGGTGTCCTGCTCAACAGCCTCAGCACTTTCCTTTTTTGAGTTCCTGCAACTGAACACCAGGAACGAGATGGCGAAAAGAACAAACAAGAGGTTTTTCATGTGAATGGTTGGTTGTTGGATCAAACGTCGCTAAGATACAAAACGAATCGGCGTACCTCGATCGATTTGTACGTTGCAACACACCGTATACAAAAAAATTATTACTCTGGCGCCTGCAATTTTTTCTACAGACCTGCCCGATCCGCAAAATCAGCTTGCTTCGGCCTTTCTTAACGCTGGAGCTAGGTGTTTTCACCTATGAAAATTGTATAAAAGTACTAATCGGCAATCGCGTGACGACAGGCCACGTGATTGCGGATGCCACCCGAAATTTCAACCTTGCGGATACCGGACTACCGGCATGCCGTTTTCTGTCTACCAACCCAAAAAAGACACTCTCATGAACGTAAAGGAAGCACAGATCGGCAGTGCTGTCGCCTTCCACAGGATCGAGATTGAATTGCACACCGGCAGCCGACTCAATTACCTGATCTCCCCCGAGGTTCGAGATTGGATGGAAGAGTGGGTGGCTGCAGGTCCGTTCGACTCTGTCCCGGCGGCTGACTGCTTTCTCATTTTCCTGGCGGCGCCAGGCCGCACTGTGTTCGTCCGGATGTACGACATCCGAAAGGTCACTATTCACCGCACCACAACGAGAGCCATTATTGGAATTACCCCCCGAGGTATGCCCCCACCACCCGGCCTTGGTGCGCCGGTTGTGCTGCGACTCAGGGATCGTGGAAAAACACTCATATTCCATCGGCTTGATCGGAAGCACAGCCTGATCGAAATCAACGAAGTAAACCTGTGGCAGCCCTTTTTCTTCAAGTCGGGGTTCCTGCACTTCCAGGAACTGAACGGCGCCAGCCACTACATCCCCGTCGGGAGCATTACTACGCTTGAAATCGACAGTCAGCTAGTGACGCCATCAGACCCCTGGCCGATCAAGAATCCGCAGCGTCAAGATTAAGCTGCGGCGCATTGCTTTAGCGACATTTATCCGTAAATTATGGAACACCTCGCCGGTCGCCTGACTACTGTAGTTTGATGGGATCTTCCATTTAAACTTCAATATGTCATGATCGACCAACTAAAAAAGCTTGTAGAGAATTACGCAGGCGACGCGGTCATCCGCAACTCGGAAGTTCCGGATGAAAAGAATGCCGAAGCTATCGAAGCAATCTCGTCCGGGATTGAAGAAGGACTGCAAAATGAAGTACGGCAAGGAAAGTATGAAGGGTTCCTTTCTATGTTTCAACAGGGAGGACTGCAATCCATGTCTTCAAATCCGGCCGTCTCAGGTATCATGAACAGTGTGGTCGGGAATCTTTCTTCCCGGCTTGGCCTTTCACCGCAAGTGTCACAATCCATCGCCACCAGTCTCATTCCGATGGTGATGAACGGCCTCGTGAACAAAACCAACGACCCGAACGACAACGACTTCGACCTGCAGGACATGCTCCGATCATTTTCCGGCAAGGAAGGACTCAACGTAAGTGAGATTCTCGGAAAATTCACAGGCGGATCGAAAGCCGGTGGCGGTGTTGGCGACATGCTCGGAAAAATGTTTGGCAACAAGTAGCTCCTACGTCGAAAATCAACCCAACACTTTGGAATAGGGATCCTCGGATGGAATGTGTGTTACCTTGATGTCGCCGACGATCGGCTTCAGCCATGGTGCGACCCATTCCATTCCGGGCTCCTCACTCAACACGTGTCCCAGCACAATGAGTGACGTCTTCATGCCCATGGCGCGCGCATCGCGGATATACTCCGTGGTTTCCCACTCATTTACCTCACCACATATCAGTAAGTCGGGCTTTTCCCGCTTCATCATAGAAAGGTGGGCTCTGCCTCCCCAGGCACCGGGCATGACTGCAACCCTGCGGCACAAGTGACCCGGTTCACCAACGACTTTTACTGCGTGAATGCCCAGCCGCTCATTGGCGCGACGGATAATATCTTCAAGAGGTGTCTCGGGAAGTGTCACGAGAACTGACGACTCAACATAATGCTGCTCCCATCCCATCTTCTGCAATACTCCCATGTATACACCATCAGGACGATGACGGTGTAGATAATCATGAAAACGCCACACCGCAATGCCATGCTCGCGTAACAGGTTAATCTTGTACCTGTACACGTCGTCGTCATTGAGAAACTCGGTTTCGTCCATGTGATTGTAAAACGTGGGCTCATGCGCAATAATAAAGTTTGAATTCAGCGCAGCGCATTTCTTAATTACATCTACTGTTGCAAACATCGTGGTCACAATGCCTTTCACAGGCTGATCAGGGTTTCCGGCCTTAATGGTGTCAACCGTCTGTGAAAGGGCGCCACCAGGAATCTTCGCAATGATGCGGTCAATCACCTGCTGTACTGTCAGCGGCGTTCTTTGCGCTCTTGCAGAAAAAGGCACTGCCGGTACCATAGCGGCACCGACGACGCCCGCCATCGTACCGATAAACTTTCGGCGATGCATACCTGTCGATTTCAAACGATTCATAGTAATGCCTGATGATTTAGAAGGAAGTTGGGCAATAAACGAGGGTTAGCAGCTTTTAACCAGTTCCGTGGGGTGGTCATATCAGCAAAATAGTACTTCCCCGCGAACATCCCCTTGACTTTTCCCTGGCCGGTCCCGCAAGATTTTGTGGCCTCCGGACAACCCTAAGGCCATTTTTCCACTAAAGGTTGAAAACAAGCTCCCACTTTTCGATTTTAGGTAAGGACAATCCCCATGAACCGCCACCCCCTAATCGGCCAGGTCGTCACAACCGGATTATGCATCCTAACCCTGGGAGGGTTCCTTATTGATCCATCTGCGGCCAATGCCCAGAACTGGTCCATCGCTTTTGACGGCGTCGGAACGTTTTCATCTCCCCGCGTGACGGACCTAAACGGTGACGGGGTCGGCGATGTAATCGTGGGCGCTGGTCGTGAAGAATTTCAATGGTGTGATTCGGCTGTCGTCGCACTTGACGGACGCAATGGGCGTATGCTCTGGAGGGTAAAATCCATAGACCAAATCTTCGGATCGGCAGCGCTTAACGACCTCAACGGTGATGGCGTAATGGACGTCATCATTGGAGGACGTTCCGCAGAGTTAAAAGCTATCAACGGCGCCACGGGTAAGCTCATTTGGAAATTCAACAAGCGCAAGGGTGCTAAAAAGTGGTACAACTTTTACAATCCCCAATTCATCAAGGATCAGGATGGCGACGGTATGGAAGACATTCTGATCTCCAACGGAGGGGATGTGCTGGCGGCACCGTACGATCCAAATCGTCCGCCAGGAAATCTTGTCGTGCTCAGCTCGCGCGATGGATCGTTGCTGGCAAAAGCTCAGATGCCCGACGGGAAAGAGACCTATATGTCGGTTGCTGCGCTCCCGCTCCCTGACTCCGATGATTATATGATCGCATTTGGAACGGGCGGGGAAACCATCGGTGGCAACCTCTTCGTTTGCAAGCTGTCGGATGTGTTGCGCGGTGATCTGTCCGGCGCGCGTCATCTTGATTCGAGCGCAACCAAAGGCTACATCGGTCCCCCGGTCTGGATTGACATCACTGGCGATGGGCATCACGATCTGGTCGCCAACGCTGTTGAGGGAAAATTACTAGCCTTTGACGGTGTGACATTCGAACCGATATGGTCGGTTAAAGTTCCGAATACGGAAGCATACAGTTCTATAGCACCGGGCTATTTCACAGGAGATGAAGTACCGGACTTCTTTGTGTCGTATGCCATCGGCGTGTGGCCGAACCTCGAGTGGAGTAAACAGATTATGGTGAACGGCGCAACGGGCAAGATAGAATACGTCGATTCGCTAGGATACTACCAGACAAGTACCCCAGTAGTTGTCGACATTGACAATGACGGCTACGAAGAGGCGATCCTGAGTGTCAATAGTCACGTTTACGACGAAGCCAATCGAAGAACGCTTCAGAACCTGCTTGTGGTAATCGACTTCCGAACTCACAACGTCACCCAACTAACGGATCGGGCTATTGGAGCCAATATTTCCTCAACGCCCTGGATCGGGGATATGGATGGCGATGGTTTGCTTGACGTGGTATACGTGCACGGCACCAACCCGAATAAATCCTACACCTTTGACGGTATGAGGGTTACTCGGGTCGCGACCGGCATCCCCATTCGGTCTCCCATAAGGTGGGGATCCTACATGGGCAGCCGGTATGACGGCATTTATTCGATGGCACAACCCCTGGCCGGCAAAGCGACACCCTAAACGGGCCGGGGAAGTGACCAAAGGTTTCTACCGTCGGCAGAAAATCCCTATATTCGATCAATCGTGGGAGCCAACACTGCCAGTATGGCCTTTCGGATCGCAATTTTGGCCATTTTCCTGCTGTCCGCATGCCGGGCGGACAAAATCGCCTGCCCTGAAATAACAGTTGTCAAGCTTAAAACCTCGAAAGCTCGCCCCGGTAAGGTCAAGAAAGAGGCCGAAGAAGAGAAGCTTTCTGCATCAAATCGGTACCGTCCCTCCGACTTCAAACGGCGCACCGACCTGAAAAAGGCTGAGGATGTGGATGAATGGGATTGCCCCGAACCCGGCAAAGTGCAAAAGGTTGCACGCGAGCAGAAGAAGCGGATGGAAAAGCAGCTGAAAGCTGAGCAAAAAAAGCGGAGAGAATTCGATACGCTTTCAGTATTCCCGTCCGTTAGTCGATAGTCGTTTCTGATTCGATATCCCTGAGTTCAAGGATTTTTTTCCGCTGATACTCCACTGTAGACTTCATCTTCTCCAGCTTCGACCGCGCGGAATTCAGTTTTGCGCGGGCTTCCTTGAGCTGGTCGTTCTTTCGGCGCAGACGCGTCTGCAAGTCCTCCAGTAAGCTGATCAGGTACTCCTTCTCGAACTGTTCAAAATTCACTTTCTTCATCTACCCCCGATATTTCTTTATCCCTGTCAACAAAAATTTTCCACCGTACGTTTCCTGCCTTCCGAAATCTGTTGACCGAATCCGATCGAACACTGTTCAAAGACGGACTATGCTATCGTTTTTTCACACTACGATACAACGCAGATCAACGAAATAATCAGTAGAAATGTTATACACATTGTACATTTTCCGGACAGACGGACGTTGATTTCCGTTAGTGGTGAATCAGCGTCGTTTACGCACACGATTACGCACTGAAGTAAACACAACGGTTATGCCAATTGTCCAACTTTACACTACCAATCGTCCAATACCTTCTCACAAAGCATGACACCACAGGATAGTCCACACACGATCGCACAATAAAAAAGAAAGGCATCCACCAGGATGCCTTCCCCATTTTTCGTGATTCGATATTACATACTTCTTACTTCGTCGCAGCAGCGAAGCGCGATGCTACTTCCTGCCAGTTGATTACATTCCAGAAGGCAGCGATGTAATCAGGGCGACGATTCTGGTAGTTGAGATAATAGGCATGCTCCCATACGTCGAGACCGAGTACAGGAGTTCCCTTTGTTTCGACAACATCCATGAGAGGATTATCCTGATTAGGTGTGGACGTTACTGCCAGTTTCTTGTTGCCATCCACGATCAACCACGCCCAGCCTGAACCGAAGCGGGTAGCAGCTGCGTCTGAAAACTTTGTCTTGAATTCATCAAAGCTTCCGAACGTACTATTGATCGCATCAGCGAGTGCTCCACTTGGAGTGCCTCCGCCATCGGGACCCATGATGGTCCAGAATAAACTGTGATTGTAATGACCACCCCCGTTGTTGCGAACGGCGACGGGATATTTTGAAACGTTCCGACAGATTTCTTCTATGCTGAGGTTTTCGGCGTCGGTTCCGGCGATGGCTTTGTTGAGATTGGTAACATAGGCGTTATGGTGTTTGCCATGGTGGATCTCCATGGTTCGGGCGTCAATGTGAGGTTCAAGTGCGTTGAAGGCATAGGGGAGATTGGGAAGTGTAAAAGCCATAGCAAAGTATTTTTTTAGTTTAACATGAAAGAAGGACCCGACATCACGGCTGCGCGTCGGGCTGTCAAATATACAACCATAAAGGAAGGGAGAAAATTCAGGTCAGGGAACGATTGACAACAATCTCCGATACTGTGTCAACTATTTCTCAGTTGCCGGAAGAATGTATCGATGAGGTTCTTGCTTTCTTCTGCCATAACGCCCTTAATCACTTTAGTCCTGGGATGAAGCAAGGGGGTTCCTGTCAACGAATAGCCTCTCTGAGGATCGTTTGCCCCATAGACCAGCCGCCCGAGTTGCACCCAATACAATGCGCCAGCACACATCACGCAGGGTTCCAGCGTTACGAACAGTGTACATTCGTTGAGGTATTTTGAACCCAGGTAGTTCGAGGCAGACGTGACGGCCAGCATCTCCGCATGGGCCGTAGCATCGGTGAGCCGCTCGGTCTGGTTATGCGACCGCGCGATGATTCGATTGCCGATCGCTATGACTGCTCCCACCGGAACCTCTCCCGCCTCGAGCGCCTTGCCCGCTTCCTTGAGCGCTTCCTTCATGAAATACTGGTCGGTGTAGAGGTCCATATCGTGGCCTACTTTACGCGGATGTTTTCCATGATCCGCAGGGCCGTCTGTTGCCACGCATCTTTCATTCGCCTGGGACAATGAAACGAAAAAACGAGTGTGCGACCCGGCTGTACGAGGTACTGTATATAAGAGTAACCCATGATCGGCGCCTCCTGACCAAGCTCTTTGGGATTACCCCGAACAGTGGACTCAAACTCGAAATAGATGAAACGCTGGCCGCGGATCTCGCGGATACCTTCGCTTATCATCGATACACGGTCGAATGTGTTTAATATGGAAGCCTTGAAGAAGCGGCTCGCCAGCTCCACGTTCGCATCGGGCCATTGAGTAGCAGAGACATTTACGCTGAGATCCGCCAGTCGGTCCTCATTCGTGAAAGCCGCAATTGGTGCCCGGACGGACGGATACCGTTGAGTAAAATCGAGCTCATCCATCGGACGCCACCCCACCGGCACCAGGATTGAGATATCATCCGAGATACGGGTGCGCTTCAGTTTGGGTTCGTCAAAAGACAACAACGCACCGACAATAAAAAAGAGGGCCAGGCCTCGCATAACACTTTTGCTATTTAAACTATTATTAACTTCGCGCCGGAACTCGCGTTATTAAGAATTCAAAATTAATCATTTCTCACATGCTGCGAACGCATACCTGCGGAGAACTCAGAATCGGCGATGTAAACCGAAACGTAACACTTGCAGGCTGGGTACAACGCCTGCGCGATAAGGGAAGCCTCCTCTGGATTGATCTCCGCGACCGGTATGGCATCACACAGCTGGTATTCGACGAAACCAACACACCCCAGGAACTGATGGAACAGGCCCGAAAGCTTGGACGCGAATACGTTATCCAGGCCGAAGGTACTGTAGTAGAACGCGTTTCCAAAAACGATCGTATACCAACAGGCGACATTGAACTTCGCGTAACGAAACTTACGGTCCTTAACCCTTCACGTGTACCGCCCTTTACAATTGAAGACGATACAGACGGGGGCGACGACCTTCGGATGAAGTATCGTTACCTCGACTTGCGCCGGACACCGGTACGCAACAATCTGATGCTGCGTCATAGGCTTGCAAGGGAAACGCGTGCCTATCTCGACAGCCAGAACTTTATCGAGGTTGAGACGCCTGTACTTATTAAGTCGACACCGGAAGGCGCGCGCGATTTTGTAGTGCCTTCACGTATACACCGCGGTGAATTCTATGCGCTGCCTCAATCACCCCAAACATTCAAGCAACTGCTGATGGTGTCGGGGTTCGACCGCTATTATCAGATTGTGAAATGCTTTCGCGATGAGGACCTTCGCGCTGACCGCCAACCGGAATTCACGCAGATCGACTGCGAGATGGCGTTTGTAACACAGGATGATATTCTTTCTTTGTTTGAAGGTCTCATCAAGCACCTTTTCAAAACAGTAAAAGAAATAGAACTTCCTGAAGTACCTCGCATGAGCTACGAAGACGCCATGCGCCAGTACGGATCGGACAAGCCGGACACCCGCTTCGATATGAAGTTTGTCGAGTTTACCGATCTCGCAAAGGGTAAAGGCTTCCAGGTTTTCGACAACGCAGAAATCGTCGTTGGCATTTGCGCGAAAGGTTGTGCCGAGTACACGCGCAAGCAGCTTGACGAACTCACCGATTACGTACGACGTCCGCAAGTGGGAGCAAAAGGGTTGATCTACGTCCAATACAAGAGCGATGGAAGTGTGAAGTCGTCAGTTGATAAGTTTTACACGCCTGACGATCTCAAAGGGTGGATCGAAAGATTTGGTGCTAAGCCCGGAGATCTCATCCTCGTTCTTGCTGGGGAGACCAACGCTACACGCAAACAACTCAACGAACTGCGTTTGCTGATGGGCGATCGCCTGGGACTCCGCGATAAGAATACGTATTCCGCGTTGTGGGTTCTGGACTTTCCACTGCTGGAATGGGATGAGGAAACGAAGCGCTATCACGCAATGCACCACCCCTTCACGTCGCCACGGAAAGAAGACATACCACTGCTGGACACCGATCCGGGCAAGGTACGGGCAAATGCATACGACCTTGTGATCAACGGCAATGAGATTGGCGGAGGATCAATTCGTATTCACGACAAACCCACGCAGCAGCTGATGTTCCGAAAACTCGGGTTCACGCCTGAAGAGGCCCAAAAGCAGTTCGGCTTCCTGATGGAGGCATTTGAATACGGCGCGCCGCCGCATGGTGGTATTGCGTTTGGGTTTGACCGGCTGTGCGCTATCTTCGGAGGGTCGGATTCCATCCGCGATTTTATCGCATTCCCCAAGAACAACGCGGGCCGCGATACCATGATCGACACCCCCTCCACCATCTCCCAGGAACAACTCAACGAGCTCGGACTCGTTATTAAACCTGAGTGAGCGACTCCGGCCGGCGGGGGCGGGCCTTCGACAAACTCAGGCCCCGGTGATGCCAGGTTCGTGGGTTATTCTTGAAACCGGCTTCAACACATCAACACATCAACGCATCAACACTTCAACACATTAACACATTGAAAGACTACTTCTCCGGCCACGCCAAACATTACGCCTCCTTCCGACCCGTCTATCCCGATGACTTATATGCATTCATCCTCAACCATGTTACGCACAAGAGGAATGCATGGGATTGCGGAACTGGAAACGGACAGGTAGCACACCGTTTGGCAGAACATTTTGATCACGTCGACGCGTCGGACATCAGCCAAAAGCAAATCGAACAAGCGCCAAAGGCTGACAACATCACCTATTACGTATGTCCGGCGGAACAAATACCCTTTCAGGATAACCGCTTTGATCTCATCACCGTCGCACAAGCTTTGCACTGGTTTGATCTGGAGAAATTCTACGCTGAAGTAAAACGCGTGGCCGTTGATGGTGCCGTTATCGCCGTCTGGGGTTACGGACTCAACACGGTCAACCGCGACATCGATGAACTGACGCTCGACTTCTACTCAAACACCACAGGTCCTTACTGGGATCCCGCACGGCGACTCGTGGAAAACCATTACAAAGACATTTCCTTTCCCTTCGATACTATTCCCTTTCCCGGATTTGCCATTAAGGTTGAATGGACGCTGCACGACTACATCGGCTACCTGCGCACCTGGTCTGCCACCCAGGCGTATATTAAGGCCAACTCCATTGATCCTACCATCGACCTGTTCGAACGAATGAAATCATTCTGGAATCCCGATGAAACCAAAACGGTCACATTCCCGGTGTTTGGTAAGGCAGGAGCAATATCAAAGCGCTGAGCGTTCGTGATTCCAGGTAGAGACGCACGTCCGCGCGTCTCTGAAACATGTATACCGGATCTGATTTTGTGGCATTTCGCCTATTACATTACGTATTGTAGCATTTCCGCTGCCAAACGACTAACATCGTATTGCCATGGTCGCGCGGAGCATCTTTTCCACCGGGATATTTTTTGGATCCGTTTTGTTCGGCGCGCTCACACCGCCTGACACAATCCGAATGGTTGATACTGTAATCCGTGGCGGTATGATCTACGATGGCAGTGGCGCACCAGCATTCTCCGGAGACATTGCAATCCATAACGACACCATAGTTGCCATTGGCGATATCGGCAGAACGCGAGGCGTAAAAGAGATCGACGCCCGCGGGCTGGCGGTCACGCCTGGCTTCATCAACATGCTGAGCTGGGCCGACAAAACCTTACTGCTCGACGGCAGAGCCGTGAGCGACATAACTCAAGGCATTACGTTGGAAGTTATGGGTGAAGGATGGTCGCCAGGACCAGTGAAGCGACGTCCGTCGGAGAAGGGCGACAGCGCATGGACAACCCTGGGCGGGTACTACGACTACCTTTCAAAAAGGGGATTTAGCCCGAATGTCGCGTCTTTTGTTGGGCACACTTCCGTTCGAAACTGCGTGCTGGGATACGAAAGCGTCACACCTACCGCCTGGCAACTCGAGGAAATGAAACGTCTCGTCGCGGAGGCAATGGAAGACGGAGCACTTGGGCTAGGTACATCGCTTATCTATCCGCCCGCATCATACGCGAAGACTGACGAACTCACTGCCCTGGCTAAAGTTGCGGCTTCGTACGGTGGCATGTACATCACGCATATGCGAAGCGAAGCGGACTTCATCCTCGATGCTGTGGATGAGGCATTGACAATCGGTCGCGAAGCAGCCATCCCTGTTGAAATTTATCACCTGAAGGTGAACATGTCGCGCAACTGGAACAAGCTGGACACAGTGCTGTACAAAATCGACAGCGCACGGCGTGCCGGTTTGAAGGTAACGGCAAACATGTACCCGTATGCTGCCAGTGCTACGGGACTCACATCGCGGTTGCCGAATTGGATTCAGGAAGGCGGTGCAAGAGCCATGCGAAAAAAACTGCTGAACCCAACGCTCCGGAAGAAGGTGTTGTACGAAATGGCGAAGGGCATTCCGTATAAAAATTCCGATCCTGCAGACGTGATGCTTCTTGCATTTGCCTCCGATTCACTAAATGCCCTGTACAAGGGAAAGAGATTGGATGAAGTTGCGAGGCTGCACGGGCGAGATCCCGATGAGACCGTAATCGATCTCATCGTTGAAGATAAGTCGAGAATTGAAACTGTGTACTTTCTCATCTCGGAGGAAAACGTAAGGCGGATTGTACAACTTCCCTACGTCAGCTTCGGCACCGACGCGGGCTCGCTGGCCAACACGCCAGTGTTTGAAGGATGGAGTGTACATCCAAGGGCATATGGCACCTTTCCGAGAGTGCTGGCAAAGTATGTCCGGGAAGAAAAGTTATTGACCCTTGAAGAAGCTATCCGGAGAATGACATCCTTACCGGCATCCAACCTCAACCTGGAAAAACGTGGGTTGTTGAAGCCGGGGTGGTATGCGGATGTAGTTGTCTTCGATCCAGAGAATGTTCAGGATCACGCAACGTTTGAAAACCCCGCTCAATACTCGACGGGCATACTTCACGTGTTTGTTAACGGAGCGCAGGTGTTGGACAACGGAGAGCACACCGGGGCGCTTCCGGGACGAGTCCTTCGTGGAAAAGGTTACCAGGCCGAGGAGTTGCTGGCTGATGAACAATGATTGTTAGCTATCAATCAAGCTTACCCAACTTCAACACTCGAGCACTTCAACACTACCTATAGCAAACTTCCCGATACGAGCAATACCTGCACACCGACTCATCCTTCGCCTGCGTAAACGGCACATTTGGGTCGTACATTTCTTCCAGCATTTCCTTCAGGCCTGCTTCAAACTCCGGGAGGAAGGGTCGGACATCCTCGACATACCTTCCCCCGATTTTGAGCCCGAACCGGAAATCTTCGTCGAACAGATTAAGCCGGTTCATCAATCCCGGTACAATCCGGTGACGCTTAGTCTTCTCATTCGAGGCATACAATAACGCATACAGCATCACCTGAAACGCAGCCTTGTTTCTCTTGCCGTCGCGCACAAACAGTTCACTTACTTCCTTGCTTATATCGGTTTTATCCTTGCCCGTCTTGTAGTCAATGACGCGAAGGATGTCTCCCTTGCTGTCAGCACGGTCGATGATGCCGCCTATAACGACCACCGGGTTGCCATCCGCCTTGAGCTGGTAATTAAGGCGCAGGTCCTTGTTTTCAATTCCTTCAATTTCGAAAGGCGCATGTTCCTTATCCATCGCGATGATACGGTCAGCAAAACGGCGTATCACTTCCTTCACTACCAGGCGCTGTCCGGCGTACTCGACTGCCTTGTCCTTGTTAAGTCCGTACAGCTCCCGGAACACATCATCAAGGATGAATCCAATCTTTTCTTGCTCTTCTTCGAGATCTGGAACTTCGACAAGCCGCGACTTCTTCCTGTCTATGATGTTCTTGTAAAACGACTCCATGACCCTGTGCAGGAGACTACCCAGCAATCGGTTATCAAGTTCCTCATCGATCTCGTCAGCCTCGCGAATTCGTGCGATGTGTCTGAAGTAAAATCGCAGCCGGCATTCAATGTAGTCGTTGAGCGCTGTTGGTGTTAACTCCTTCGCTTGCCCCAGGCAGTAACGGGCAAGCTGGTTGAATACCGTTTCATCCTTTGCTACTTCGATAATATCCACATTTCGTGGCCGCACCGGGGTATGCAATACGGTACGCTCCGGCTTATGGTCCGACTCAAAGAGCAGTTGCTGAAGGTACCGGCTCATCTCTCCCTGTCCCAGTACATCAGTTTCCGAATTGTACACAAGGAAGACATTCTCTGCGCGCTGGAGAACTCGGTAAAAGAGATAGGCATAGATCGCATCCTGGTGTTCGGTAGTGGGCAACCCGTAAGCTTTTCTTATGGAATAGGGAATGTAGGAACCTTTGTTGCCAAATTTTGGAAACGCCCCTTCGTTCAGCGAAAGGATGAAGACGTTCCTGAAGTCGAGGTTTCTGGTCTCGAGCACACCCATTACCTGTAATCCCTGCAGCGGCTCGCCGGAGAACGGTATGCGTTGCGAGCGTACCAGCTGACGAAACAACCGAAGAAACGAACGCAACGCAACGCCACGCGACTCACCAACACCGAAAGGCTCTGATCCGAAGACTTCATCGACACGATTGAGGAGCTTGACAAAGTAGAAAGCAAATTCACGGTCAAGGTCCGATAGGTTTGGAATAACTCCGAGAGCCAGGACGACGTCGCGCAGATAGCCAACAATATGCATCGGCTCTACGCGGCGAAACATTACGCGAAATAATTCCGGACCTGCCTGAAGAAACTCCTGTGAAATCCAAACCCAATTGTTATCCAGGATTTCCTTTCGCTTGGCCAGTGCATCGGCAGCATTTGCAGCTACGCCGTACGGGTGACCCAGCAATGCGAGTACCTCACGGTGATTGAAACCGTCGTCGCGCGCGCTGATCTGCATCTGCATGAGCAACTCGAACAGGTTGAACAGCGGTGTGCTGCTCAACGGGAATCCCATGGTGACGTTCAGCTTGCTGACGGGACCCGAGACGCTGTGCAAAACCGGAAATAGAAGGTTTTCGTCGGGAAGCACGACCAGCGTTTCCTCGGGCTTCATCCCTTTCGCCAACTCATCCTCCAGCACCTGTGCCGCGAATTTTGCCTGTGCAATGTGTTGAGCTGCGCCCATCACCTTCATGGACTTCTTTTTGCGGAAGTTCGCCGGCATGTCATCCGGAAAGGTTTTGCCCAACACGGGGTGTTGCTGCAATTCCCGAAAGAATGTGCCTGCCTCCTGCCATTCATTGTTGACGTAATACTCATCGATGTCCCAAGCGACATCAGCATTTCCATTGAGCACACAGGCGCTGATCACCGCTTCCTCCGCGCGGGTAAGTGCATTGAAGCCAACAAAAATTATTTGGCGGCTACCGTAGAGTTCCTTTAAGTGACCGGCATCAGCGACAAGAGTCTCCGCGACGTCCCGATGCAGCATACCTTCATAGGCGATGCCCTTTTCGCGCAATCGAGCCTTGTATTCATCGTAGACGCGGGGAAGGTCCTCCCAGACGTGAAGAAACTTCTTCTTGCTTTCGTTAAGGTTTTCGTCGAATCCTGACCAAAAGCGTTTGAGATACTCCTTTTGCTCGTCGGTAAGATAGTCGAAGGTAGTGTCGAGTTCTTTTTGGAATCTCAGGTCTTTGAAGAGCTGTCCGGCGTTGACCTGGTAACGATCGATCTCGTCGAAATCGCGCAGCAGCATTTCTCCCCAGAAATAGAACTTGTCGAGAGGCTCATCGACCTTGACTATCGATTTGTACACCGCATGCAGGTGGTGCACCAACTCCAGTTTGTCCGGTACCCGCAGGGATGTAAACGACATCATGAAATCTTCCACCGTAAGAAGCTGGGGTGAGAATACCGGCTTTTCGATGATCTCGGACAGGTATTTTCTGAAATACAGAATCGCCCGTCGATTGGGGAAGACGACGGTCAATTCTCCGGGCAGAATCTTTTCCCGGACAATCCGTTCAGCAAGTTCTTTGAGGAAGGGTTTCACTATGACAAAACTATCAAAGAAAAGCCGGGAAAAAACATAAGAAAAAGAGGGCTGACAGGAATTGTCAATGCATCGCACTAGCTCACCACAGAGACGCAGGGGCACGGAGGTTCACGGAAGTGACTTTGGGTTCGTCTTGAACATATTCTTATCTTACGATCATGTCCCAACCCCCGCAACTTAGAAAGGCCCTGACCTCAATTCACCTATGGGCAATTGCCGTAGGCCTTGTTATCTCAGGAGAATATTTTGGATGGAATTACGGATGGGGTGTTGCCGGAACCGTCGGTTTTTTGATCGCCACGCTGGCGGTGACATTGATGTATGTGACGTTCATCTTCAGTTTCACCGAATTGACAACGTCAATCCCGCATGCCGGTGGTCCGTTTGCTTACAGCTATAAAGCTTTTGGTCCCATTGGGGGACTCATTGCCGGTTACGCGACCGTCATCGAATTCGTCTTCGCCACACCGGCTATTGCGTTTGCATTGGGAAGCTACACGCACTTCCTGTATCCCGACATTCCGGTGCTCACCACCGCGATTGTTTGCTATTTCATTTTCACGCTGATTAATCTGTTGGGCATTAAGGAGTCAGCGATTTTTTCGTTGGTCGTCACGCTCCTTGCCGTTGCCGAACTGCTTGTGTTCATGGGCATCGTTGCGCCACACTTTGAAATGAGCAACTTCACCGCCAATGCATTTCCGCTGGAATGGCAGGGGATATTTGCTGCGCTCCCCTTTGCCATTTGGTTTTACCTTGCCATCGAGGGTGTGGCTATGGTCGCGGAAGAGGTAAAGGATCCGAAACGCAATATACCGCGAGGATATATCAGCGGCATTGCCACGCTCATGATCCTGGCTTTTGGTGTCATGCTGCTGGCAGGCGGAATTACCGACTGGCGGCAACTCGCCGACATCGACTATCCCCTTCCTGAATCCATCGCCGTTGTGCTGGGCAAGGAAAGCGGCATCACGAAAATTTTTGCCGGCATCGGACTCTTCGGACTCATCGCATCCTTTCACGGCATCATCATCACCTATTCCCGTCAAATCTTTGCGCTTGCTCGCGGAGGATATCTTCCCTCGTTTCTCTCAGCGGTAAACGAACGATTCCGTACGCCGCACTGGGCGCTTATCCTCGGCGGAATCGTGGGAATATTGACGTTGTTCACCGGAACCACCGATAAGATCATCATCCTCTCCGCCCTTGGCGCGGTTATTCTTTATATGATCAGCATGATCAGCCTCTTCAAGCTCAGAATCACCCATCCCAGATTGGAACGCACTTTCAAGGCACCGCTCTATCCGGTCTTCCCAATCATCGCGCTCGTGATCTCGTCGTTATGTCTCATCGCGATTGTTTATTATAATCTACTATTGAGCGGTCTTTTTCTCGCAGGATTCCTTGTCACGTGGGTTGTTTTCAAAATCACAGGAACAAGAAAGGAGAAAATGGAACAGGATGAAATGTTAGGAAGAGCAGTTGGCAATGGGCAGTAGGCTCCTCCATCTACCATTCTAACTCCAGCTGCCCTGTAGGCCGTTTTGGCACGCGGCGTGGTTTTCCCGTTTTCACTGAAACCACCTCGCCACTCCTTATGTACAACAAATATCCCTCGACCGGATAAAAATTCATCTGCGTCAGGATCGTCATATACTCCTGCATTTGTCTTTGATCCGATGAAGACGGAACGCCGGTCTTAAAATCAATAACGACGGCATGTTTATCCTTCAACAACAACCGATCCATACGACTCTCCCCTCCACCAGGTAACAGAACGGGAACTTCCGTTCGGACATCCCAGTGGGACGAAAACCAGGACGCTATCTGCGCATCCTGAAACAGATCATCAAGTAACTCCTGTAATACCGGCAACTCCGACGACGCGATCATGCCTTCATCAACCATGCGCGTAAGAGCACCGGATACGTCCGATGCGTACTTCACACCCGACAAAACCGAGTGGATATGAATGCCATAATTGATTCGCGTGCGAACGGCATCGCCGGCGTCGCTGAAGAATTCTTTTGCCGATCGCTTTACTACCAGTTTCTCACGCCAATCGAAAGTTCGATACTCGCGCAGTGTCGCGGTAACAGCGGTAGATACATCATTCTTCTCCGCCGGTTTGTTCCACGCGCCCTTCCTCCACGTCTTCGTGACGGCGTCCCATCCCTCCTTCAAACCGGGTTCACGGTCAATTCCGTCATACAATATTTTCGACACCATCGTGTTGAAGTAGTTGACTCTCGGAGACGGCGACACGACGATCAAACCATGCTCGGCACGCGTCAACGCCACATACAACAGGTTTAGATTATCCAGATACGCACGCAATTTCTCCTTCTGGTATTCTTCAGAATAGTACGTGCCCTCAAGCGTACTTGAATACTTCACCGGTAAATAGCCCGCGCGGTTGAACGGCGGATGATCTGTCTTAACCCAGAGCGTCGGCGCGAGGTAACCCTTGTGATCAAGATTCCAGGAACAAAAGGGAATCAACACAACCTTGAACTGCAGACCTTTTGCCTTATGGATGGTGAGAATCTGCACGGCGTCGACGCCACCGGAGATTTGGACTGACTTCTTTTCTTTATTCTGGTCCCACCACTCCAGGAACATACCCAGGTCGTTGCGCTCTCTTGCAGAGAATTCCAGCACCGCATCCTGAAATGCCTGGAGGTATGCAATCTCACCGGGATCTTTTCCGAGCCCGAAGATGCGCACAAGCGTCTCTGACAACTCAAACAACGGCAACTTCTTTAACGCGGGTTTGTCGCGGGAAAAATCCTCCGGCAAGCCTTCCTCAAAAAATCCCTGGTTCGACACGCCGAACACTTCCGTTAACACGCGCGTGCCTCCACTTACTCTATAATACTCGTACGCTAGTTGTGCCCGGGCAATCGCGTCCTGGGTGTTAAGCAAATATCTCATTGCCGCAACGAGCAGGTTAACCGATGACGCGCCGTCCAGACGCAATGATTCGTTGGACACGACGTCGTAGCGACAATCGGGTCGCGCCTCTTCCGAATGACTGTAGCGCATGAGTTCACCCACGATCTCCTGCCCTTCCGCGTTTTCTCTTACTAGAATCGCGATATCACCCAACGCAAAGCCTTGATCCTGCAGTTGCTCAAGATACTTCGGAATCATACGAAGGCTCTTCTCCTTCCAGGTTTCCTCGGCCGGCTCGTCGTCAAGAAACGACACATAGACAAACCCTTCCTCTTTTCTCCAAACCTGTTGGGCAACGTCGCTATATACTTCCAGGGGTACCGATTGCCCGGTATCAATTGAGATAAAGTTGGACGCAGCCTTAAAGAAGGCGTTGTTGAAATTCACAACGTTGTATGCACTTCGGTAGTTGCTGTTGAGCTGTCGCACCGAAACCCACTGTTCGCCGATGTGCTTTATGATCTCCTGCTGAAGAAGACTCAGATCGCCACCACGCCAACGATAAATCGCTTGCTTTACGTCACCCACGACAAGGTTGTCGTATCCCTGACTAATGCTGTTGGTTACGAGAGGAAGGAAATTTCTCCATTGAAGTCCGGAAGTATCCTGGAATTCGTCGATAAGATAGTTGCGATAAAAGGACCCCACTTTTTCATATATAAAAGGAGTGTCCGTTTCCCCCATGACGCGGTTGAGGAATTTCGGCGCGTCATCAAGGAGCATCATGTTATTTTCGTCCTTATACTCTTTCAGTTTTCGTGAGATGTCGGCAATGAGTCCGAAGGTGTAAAAGTTCATTAACACTACCTCTGCCGAAAGACACGCCGTGTATTTTCTTCGCCGGTATTCCAGGATCTCGTTTAGAATGGGGATGAGTTTTGTTTCCGCAACTTGACGCAGGAGTGCAAACCGCGGAGACGTCTTTGCTGGCCAGTTCATGGGGTCCTGATAATCATTGTCAGGCCGCGAGCCCTTTTCCTTATCGGAGAATTTCGCAACAGATGTGATCCGGGTTAGCTTCTCCAGGAAATTATAAGCACCTCCAGCCCACTTGAAATCGCTTTTTGAGAGTCCGTTCTCGTGAATAATGTCGAGCGCTTCCTCCGCCTTTTTCTTCACGAAGTTCACAAACTCATACTTCATTTTCCGGAGTTCGCTGAGAAGGTCACGGAAAAAGCCCTTTTCTCTTGTAGCGTTTGTTACTTCATCTTCGATATTTTTGAAGCCCTCCGTAAAAATTTCCTTACTGAACTCCACGAGACTTGATCTGACGTCCCATGCCCGTTCATTTTCCAGATTTACCCTGGCAAAATCCACAACCCAGTTTGTGAGCTCCTTGTTTTCGCCGAGTTCGTCGATAAGGGCATCGACAACTTCTTCCAGCACGGCTTCTTTCTCCACCTCCAGCCGATAATCTCCTACCAGTCCCGCTTCGCGCGTGAATGAGCGGATGACCCGTTGAAAAAAGGCGTCAATAGTGCTTATGGAGAATTGCGAGTATCCGTGCAGGATAGCCTTCTGTGTATCGAGGCTCCGCTCGCGAAATGTTGCGTCGTCAAGTCCGAGTTCCTTCTTTAATTCCTCACCCAGGTCGTTCGGCTCCTCCCTCGCGAACTTGTCGAGATATTCGAGGATCCGGTCCTTCATTTCCTGCGTTGCCTTGTTCGTAAAGGTGACGGCAAGGATATGCCGGAAGTACTGCGCCTGGTACTGAAGGGCAAGCTTCAGATACGCCTTGGCGAGCGTGCGCGTCTTGCCTGAACCCGCGGAACTTCTGTAGATGGTGAACGGGGTCTTCATCGTGGCAAAGAAAATGCATTCGGCCGACAATTACTGTCAATTGGGGTGAAATCGCCGTGTATAATACAAGTGGATAGAAAAGGGGCCAAGACGGATTTTAGATCCGGAAAATAGTGGCTAACTTATGTCTTTACTTTTTTGATGAAACGGATCGCAGCGTTTTTTGAAAGGGTTTTCTACTTTTTCCCGGTTCAGTTGCTGTTTTCGAACCTGAAACGGAACCAGGTGCTACTGTTATGTTGGGCCATCCTGTTTATGATGGCGACAGGCAGTTTTGGCAGATACCTGGGCATACCTTACCTGTTCCTTGACCCCGAGTACATGAACCGGGTCAACTTCACCAGCTTCTTTATTATGGGGCTGGTAATCGCGGGATTCACCGTCGCCTTCCACATTACCTGCTATATCTCCGACGGCCACCGGTTCACTTTTATCGGCACGGTGGCGCGACCATTCACAAAGTTCAGCATCAACAACAGCCTTATCCCGGCAGTATTCCTTATCACGTACGTCGCGGAGATCATTGCCTTTCAGCGCAACAATGAATATTCGTCTCCCAGGCTCGTAGCCATGGACGTCATCGGTTTTCTTTCCGGCTTCGTCATCATGACGCTCGCCTTCTTCACATACTTCTGGTTTACCAACAAGGACATCTTCAAATACGTCGTCTGTCGCATCGACGAGAAACTCAAACAGAAGGTACAGGTGACGCGGGCAAGTGCAATGAAAAAACTCGACATTGCCCGCAAGAAGCAGATTCGTGTCGACTATTTTCTCGACGGACTCCGAATCAAAAAGGTGGAAGATCACAGCTTCTATGACCGTGCCACCATCATCCAGGTATTCGACCAGAATCATTTTAACCTCGTCGCCGTAGAGGTCCTGATCTTTGTCGTTGTCCTCATACTCGGCGTGTTCAAGGACAATCCGGTCTTCCAGCTTCCGGCTGCTGCCAGCTTTATCATCTTTCTTACGATCTTCGTCATGCTCGCCGGCGCCTTCGCCTATTGGTTTGGAGGATGGTCCATCACAACCGCGATCGTAATCTTTCTCATTATCAACCACCTGGCCGGACAAGACTTTTTCGAAAAGCGATATGTGGCCTTCGGTCTCAACTATGAAATCCCGCCTGCACCGTACAACATCGAGCGGCTGGTCGCGCTGAACGACAGCACCGCCATCCAAAATGATCGCTCCAATGCCATAAACATCCTGAACAACTGGCGCAACAAATTTGAAAGTACCACTAAACCTAAAATGGTCTTCGTCGCAGCCAGCGGCGGCGGAAAACGCGCTGCCCTTTGGGCGCTGACAGCGCTGCAGGCAGCTGATAGTGTCACAGGGGGCAGACTCATGGAAAACGCTGTCCTCATCACCGGCGCATCCGGTGGACTTATCGGCGCTACGTACTTCCGCGAGCTCGTACTCCAGAAACTACAGGGCGAACCTGTAAACCCTTACGCGAGGGAACATCTTGTACGGTTGGGCACGGACAACCTGAACCCACTGATCTTTAGCCTCCTCGCAAACGATCTCTTCGTCGGTTTCACGAAGTACGAATATGCCGGTCAGCACTATCAGCGGGACAGAAGTTATACGTTTGAGGAACAACTCAACCAGATCACGGGATCGTTGCTCGACAAGCCCATCAGCGCGTATGCCGAACCTGAACGGCAAGGCATCATTCCCATGGTGATCATGGCGCCAACAGTTGTTACGGATGGCAGAAAGCTTTTCATTAGCGCCCAACCCGCGGCGTTCATGAACAGCGACCTTCTCGAATTGAAGGAGTATAACAACGCGAAGATTAGCGGAGTCGACTTCCAGCGACTCTTTGAAAATCACGGCGGCGATAACCTACGTTTTCTGTCCGCCCTCCGCATGTGCGCCACGTTTCCTTACATCACGCCAAACACGACGCTACCAACGGAGCCTGTGATCCATATCATGGACGCTGGTATCTCGGATAACTTCGGACTCTCTGATGCCGTGCGCTTCATGTTCGCCTTTAGAGAATGGATTGCCGAAAATACTTCGGGCGTCGTTATCGTTTCTATTCGCGATTCTCCCAAGCGTGCCGACATCCAGGAAACAGACGCGGAGTCAATCATTGACGGTGTCTCACAACCGATCAGCAGCGTCTACAACAATTTCGAAAACTTCCAGGATATTACGAACGATAATCTTATCAGTTACGCCAACTCGTGGTTTGACGGCCCTATTGATCGTATCGACCTGGAATACGAAGCCGTCGCCTATGCCAGCGTCTTCAGCGAACTCGACAGCCTTCGCCAAAACAACGCCCGCGCCTCGTTGAGCTGGCGGCTCACCACGCGGGAAAAGCAAGGCATTATTGAAAACATCCGAACGATGTCGAACCAGGCAGAGCTGGCCAGGCTTCGGACGTTGCTGCGAGTGGGAGAAGAGCGCGAATCAGCGGGCGAAATCGGAGTCGTAGGGAGTAGGCAGTAGGCAGTAAGGTAAAGGGGTCTTTTCAATGAGATGCCCGCTTGCGCCTCAGTCACCCAACTTCAACACTTCAACACATTCTATTATCTTTCCCCCATGATCGACTTTCCCCGTCTCCCACGCTTTCTCGCCCGCTACCGGGTTATGGCTAAGAGGCTCTTGACGGAGCAGGTTATTCATCAGACAAAGTTTCTCGTCCTTCATGCGCTTCGCATTACATTGCGCGTGACCGACGCGGCGATACCATCAATAAGCCTGTTGCTGATGGGCGCCGTGATCTACGACGTGGGATTCCGCGCGTTCTACAGCTTCGGCACGCGCATCTACATCATCATGCTCGTCCTCCTCGGTCTGCTGCGCATACTGATGCTTGCGCGATTTGTTGCCGAACTTCCTGAGAAGCGGAAGATAGGATCACACATCTTCAGTTTCGTGCTGGTGTTGCTGACGTTCTACCTATTCGACCTCCTCAAACTCACTGCCCAAACGCAGCCATTGCGCACCAACGAATTCCTGATGCGCAAACTCTTACTGTACGGTGGTATCCTGTTCATATTTTCCACAGAGGCTTCCGATCTCCTTCGGTTCGTTTACAGGAGAAGTTTGAATCCCGCGTTTTTGTTTGTCGTAAGTTTTGCTGCCATCATTCTCGTCGGCACCCTTCTGCTTCTCCTGCCGCGCGCAACTTATGAGAGTATTAGCCCTCTTGACGCGCTATTCACCGCTACCAGCGCTGTGTGCGTTACGGGATTGCTTGTAGTAGACACGGCGACACAATTGACCTTTATGGGCAAGATCATTCTGCTGTCGCTGATCCAGATCGGCGGTCTCGGAATTATGACCTTCACCGCGTTGCTGGGTTATCTGGCGGCGGGATCCGTGTCGATTCAAAGCCAACTCGCGCTGAAAGACATGCTGTACAGCAGGAAGATCAACAACGTCATTCAGCTGGTTACACGAATAATTGCAGTGACTTTCTTCTTTGAGTTCATTGGTGTTATCCTGATTAACTGGAGCGTCGGTGAGGAGGTGGCTTCCGATAAGCTTGAGCGATTGTTTTTCTCGGTCTTTCATTCCGTATCCGCCTTTTGCAACGCCGGCTTTTCCACCTTCACCCATGGCCTTTATGAAGAACCGCTGCGTTTCAACTATGCAGTCCATCTTATCATCGCCGCACTCGTGGTGCTGGGAGGTATGGGATTTCCGATTACCTTCAACTTATTTTCACTCATTCGCGTCCGCGCCGCGAACTTTGTCCGGAAAATTCTGAAGAATCCAAAGCGAGAAACCTACACGCGCATCATTCACGTCAGCTCAAAGCTGGCAATAGCTACCAGCGGCATTCTCCTGGCTTTTGGATTTCTCACATACTTGATTTTTGAACAAAATGGAACGCTGGCACAACACCCGACTATCCTGGGCAAGATCGTAACGGCTTTGTTCGGATCGGTGACGCCACGGACATCGGGTTTCAATACCGTTGACTTCACCGCGATGACATTACCGACAGTTATGGTGTACCTCCTTCTTATGTGGATCGGAGCGTCACCCGGATCTACTGGCGGAGGTATCAAAACCACGACAGCTGCCGTAGCTGTATTAAATGTTGCCAGCGTCGCGCGCGGGAAGAACCGCACAGAAGTTTTTCGAACACAAATTTCGGAGTCGTCAATCAAGCGGTCGTTTGCCATTATTGTGGTATCCTTGCTGGTGATGGGTCTTGCGGTTTTGCTCATTGGCGTCAATGATTCCGACAAAGGTATGTTGCGGATCGCCTTCGAGGTTTTCTCGGCATTCAGCACGGCAGGTATAACGCTTGGCATAACACAGGACCTTTCGATGTTCAGCAAGGCTGTATTAATTCTTGTCATGTTTGTGGGAAGGG
>Ga0207873_1001297_pt1 | contig 24535 bp, 21 predicted proteins | sample BGWIniCompost_FD_187373 | JGI IMG/M metagenome (GOLD analysis project Ga0207873, IMG submission 187373) | Cellulose adapted compost microbial communities from Newby Island Compost Facility, Milpitas, CA, USA - BGW Initial Compost (SPAdes)... ...
GTCAGAAGGGGGCGCGCGAAGCCCATGAGCGGTGTCATGAAGCGTATGGGGATGATCTTCCGCGCGAAGGCGAACAAGGCCCTTGACCGGGCCGAGGACCCGCGCGAGACCCTCGATTACTCGTACCAGAAGCAGCTGGAGCTGCTCCAGAAGGTGCGCCGCGGCGTCGCCGACGTGGCGACCAGCCGCAAGCGCCTGGAGCTCCAGCTCAACCAGCTCCAGTCGCAGTCCGCCAAGCTGGAGGACCAGGGCCGCAAGGCGCTCGCGCTGGGCCGCGAGGACCTCGCCCGCGAGGCGCTCTCCCGCCGCGCCGCCCTGCAGCAGCAGGTGACGGACCTGGAGACCCAGCACGCCACGCTCCAGGGCGAGGAGGAGAAGCTCACCCTGGCGGCCCAGCGGCTCCAGGCCAAGGTGGACGCCTTCCGCACCAAGAAGGAGACCATCAAGGCCACCTACACCGCCGCCCAGGCACAGACCCGGATCGGCGAGGCCTTCTCCGGCATCTCCGAGGAGATGGGCGACGTGGGCCTGGCCATCCAGCGCGCCGAGGACAAGACCGCCCAGCTCCAGGCGCGCGCCGGTGCGATCGACGAGCTGCTCGCCTCCGGCGCGCTCGACGACCAGTCCGGCATGCACAAGGACGACATCCAGGCCGAGCTCGACCGCCTCTCCGGTGGTACGGATGTGGAGCTGGAGCTGCAGCGCATGAAGGCCGAGCTGGCCGGCGGCAGCACGGGTGGCCAGCAGGCCATCGAGGGCGGCAACGGCCAGCAGCAGGCGCAGCAGCAGCCGCAGGACACCCCGCGCTTCGACAAGCAGTGACAGCCCACGCCGAGGAGGCGTCGTGATCGTACGGATCATGGGGGAGGGGCAGGTGGCTCTGTCCGAGAGCCACCTCGCCGAACTGAACAAACTCGACGAGGAGCTCCTCGCCGAGATGAACAACGGCGACGGCCCCGGCTTCCGCGCCACGCTCCAGGCCCTGCTGTCGAAGGTCCGCGAACTGGGCGAGCCGCTGCCGGACGACTCCCTGGAACCGTCCGACCTGATCCTCCCGTCCCCGGACGCCACCATCGCGGAGGTCCAGGAACTGCTGAGCGACGACGGTCTGATCCCGGGCCCCTGAGCCATGCGGCCCGGTGAGCCGCGGCCCGCCCTCCGCTCCGGGGCGGGCCCGGTCGGCGGACGGCGGCAGCCCGGAGGCGCGCGGCCGGGCTACGGTACATGCCCGTGACCACGTTCCAGCGGGCCAGACGCTACGCCAAGACCCACCCCCTGGCCCTGGACGCCGCGCTCGCGGCCGGCGTGCTGCTGTGCATGCTCGGCGGCTCCGTCATCGAGCCGCACGACCCGCAGGGCACCGACTGGGGCCTGCGCACCCCCCACCCGCTCAGCCTGGTCCTGATGGCCCTCGGCGCCGCGGCCCTGGTGCTGCGCCGCCGCGCCCCGCGTACCGTCCTCGCGGTGACCTCGGCCCTCTCCCTCACCGAGTCGGTCACCGGCGACCCGCGCGCCCCCGTCGCCATGAGCGCGGTGATCGCCCTCTACACGGTCGCCGCCACCACCGACCGGCCCACCACCTGGCGCGTCGGTCTGCTCACCATGACCGTGCTGACCGGCACCGCCATGGCCGCGGGACCGCTGCCCTGGTACGCGCAGGAGAACCTCGCCCTGTTCGCCTGGACCGGCATCGGCGCCACCGCCGGCGACGCGGTGCGCAGCCGCCGCGCCTTCGTCCAGGCCATCCGCGAACGCGCCGAGCGGGCCGAACGCACCCGCGAGGAGGAGGCCCGCCGCCGGGTCGCCGAGGAGCGCCTGCGCATCGCCCGCGACCTGCACGACGTGGTCGCCCATCACATCGCATTGGTCAATGTGCAGGCCGGGGTCGCCGCGCACGTCATGGACCGGCGGCCCGACCAGGCCAAGGAGGCCCTGTCCCACGTGCGCGAGGCCAGCCGCACCGCGCTCGACGAGCTGCGCGCCACCGTCGGTCTGCTGCGCCAGTCCGGCGACCCCGAGGCACCCACCGAGCCCGCCCCCGGCCTGGACCGGCTCGACGAACTCGTCGGCACCTTCCGCAGCGCCGGCCTCACGGTCGAGGTGGCCCGCGCCGACCAGGACACCGATCTGCCCGCCGCCGTCGACCTCGCCGCCTACCGGATCATCCAGGAGGCCCTCACCAACGTGCAGAAGCACGCGGGCTCCGACGCCCGGGCCGAGGTCAGCATCGTCCGGGTCGGACCCCATGTCGAGATCACCGTGCTCGACGACGGCGCCGGCGGCCGGGACCAGGAGAGCGCACCCGGCGGCGGCCACGGACTGCTCGGCATGCGGGAACGCGTCACCGCCCTGCGCGGCACCCTGACCACCGGCCCCCGCTACGGCGGCGGCTTCCGCGTCCATGCGATCCTGCCCGTCCAGACCCGCACGTCCGCCGCGTCCGCCGCGTCCACCGCGTCCGGGGACGCCGCGGGCGGCCCGTGAGCCGCACCCAGGGGGAGCCCGCATGACCGTCCGTGTCCTGCTCGCCGACGACCAGGCCCTGCTGCGCAGCGCCTTCAAGGTGCTCGTCGACTCCGAGCCGGACATGGAGGTGGTCGGCGAGGCAGCCGACGGTGCCGAGGCGGTGCGCCTGGCCCGCGAGCGGCGCGCCGACGTCGTCCTGATGGACATCCGCATGCCGGGCACCGACGGCCTGGCCGCCACCCGCACCATCTGCGCCGACCCGGAGCTCGCCGGGGTGCGCGTGGTCATCCTGACCACCTTCGAGGTCGACGACTACGTGGTGCAGGCGCTGCGCGCGGGCGCCTCCGGCTTCCTCGGCAAGGGCTCCGAGCCCGACGAGCTGCTGAACGCCATCCGCATCGCCGCCGCGGGCGAGGCGCTGCTGTCCCCGGCCGCCACCAAAGGCCTGATCGCCCGCTTCCTCGCCCAGGAGGGAGGCGACGGCGACGGCACCGACCCGGCCCGCGCCGACCGCCTCGCCGCGCTCACCGGACGCGAGCGCGAGGTGCTGGTGCAGGTCGCGGGCGGGCACTCCAACGACGAGATCGCCGAACGCCTCGAGGTCAGCCCGCTCACCGTGAAGACGCACGTCAACCGGGCCATGACCAAGCTGGGCGCCCGCGACCGCGCCCAGCTGGTGGTGATCGCCTACGAGTCGGGCCTGGTCCGTCCGAGGGTGGACTGACCCGGGGCGGGCGTACTGCGGGCGGAGTAGGGGCCGCCGGAGGAATCGCCCCTCAAGGCTACGGATCGGCCCTCTCACGTGCCCCAGGGTGTAGCACGGGCGCCCGGCTGCGCCCATCCGTGCGTCTGTACGTCCGCCCAACAGAAGAGAGACCCTGACCCATGTCCTGGCTGTCCAGGTTCAGCCTCGCGCAACGGGCACTGATCGGACTGATGTCGATCGTCGCGCTCGTCTTCGGGGCGATCGCGATACCCCAGCTGAAACAGCAGCTGCTGCCCACCATCGAGCTGCCGATGGTCTCCGTGGTCGCGCCCTACCAGGGAGCTTCCCCGGACGTCGTGGAGAAGCAGGTCGTCGAGCCCATCGAGAACCACCTCGAGTCCGTCGACGGCCTCACCGGCGTCACCTCCACGGCCTCCGAGGGCAGCGCCGTGATCATGGCGTCCTTCGACTACGGCAACAACACGAAGCAGCTCGTCGCCGATGTCCAGCAGGCCGTCAACCGGGCCCGCGCCCAGCTCCCGGACGGCGTCGATCCGCAGGTGGTGGCCGGTTCCACCGACGACATCCCGACCGTGGTGCTCGCCGTCACCTCCGACAAGGACCAGCAGGCGCTCGCCGACCAGCTCGACCGGACGGTGGTGCCCGCCCTCGAGGACATCGACGGCGTCGGCCAGGTCACCGTCGACGGCGTGCGCGACCTCCAGGTCACCGTCACCCCCGATCCCGCGAAGCTGGCCGGGGCCGGCCTGACCCCGCAGGCGCTGGCCGAGGCCCTGCAGGCGGGCGGCGCGACCGTCCCCGCGGGCTCCTTCGACGAGGACGGCGCCAACCGCACCGTCCAGGTCGGCGGCGGCTTCACCTCGCTGCGGCAGATCGAGGACCTGAGGGTCACCGCCGGGCCCGCCAAGGGCAAGCCGGTCCGGCTCGGCGACGTGGCCGAGGTGAAGCAGCAGGAGGCGCGCGCCGAATCCCTCACCCGCACCAACGGCAGGCCCAGCCTCGCCGTGATGGCCACCATGGACCACGACGGCAGCGCCGTCGCCATCTCCGAGGCCGTCCAGGACAAGCTGCCCGAGCTGCGCGAACAGCTCGGCGCCGGCGCGAGCCTCACCGTGGTCAGCGACCAGGGACCGGCCGTCTCCGACGCCATCGAGGGCCTGACCACCGAGGGCGCGCTCGGCCTGCTCTTCGCGGTGCTGGTCATCCTGGTCTTCCTGGCGTCGGTCCGCTCGACGCTGGTCACCGCGGTGTCCATCCCGCTGTCCGTGGTGCTGGCGCTGATCGTGCTGTGGACGCGCGACCTGTCGCTGAACATGCTCACCCTGGGCGCACTGACCATCGCCGTCGGCCGGGTCGTGGACGACTCGATCGTCGTCCTGGAGAACATCAAGCGGCACCTCGGCTACGGAGAGGAGCGCCGCGCGGCCATCCTCGGCGCGGTCCGCGAGGTCGCCGGAGCGGTGACCTCCTCCACCCTCACCACGGTCGCCGTCTTCCTGCCGATCGGCCTGGTCGGCGGCATGGTCGGCGAGCTGTTCGGCTCCTTCAGCCTCACCGTCACCGCGGCGCTGCTGGCCTCCCTGCTGGTGTCGCTGACGGTGGTGCCGGTCCTGTCGTACTGGTTCCTGCGCGCCCCCAAGGGCACCCCCGAGGACGCCGAGGAGGCCCGCAGGCTGGCCGAGGAGAAGGAGGCCCGCAGCCGGCTGCAGCGGATCTACGTGCCGGTGCTGCGCTTCGCCACCCGGCGCCGGCTGACCAGTGTGGCCATCGCGGTCGTGGTGCTGATCGGCACCTTCGCCATGGCACCCCTGCTGAAGACCAACTTCTTCGACCAGGGCGCGCAGAAGGTCCTGACCGTCCGGCAGGAGCTGAAGCCCGGCACCAGCCTGGCGGCCACCGACGCCCAGGCGAAGAAGGTCGAGCGGCTGCTCTCCCGCACCGAGGGCGTCAAGGACTACCAGGTGACGGTCGGCTCGTCGGGCTGGATGGCGGCCTTCGGCGGCGGCACCGACACCAACCAGGCGATGTACCAGGTGATGCTGGAGGACTCCGCCTCCTTCGAGGACGTCCAGGACCGGCTGGAGGACGGGCTCGACCGGCTGGACGGCATCGGCACCACCACCATCGCGGCCGGCGACGGCTTCGGCAGCCAGGACCTGAGCGTGATCGTCAAGGCCGCCGACCCGCAGGTGCTGCGCAAGGCCGCCGACCAGGTGCAGCAGGCCGTGGCCTCCCTGGACGACGTCACCGACGTCACCAGCGACCTGGCACAGAGCGTGCCGCGGATCTCGGTGAAGGCCGGTCAGCGGGCCGCCGCTGCCGGGTTCGACGAGCGGACCCTCGGCGCGGCCGTCGCCCAGGCGGTCCGGGGCACCCCGGCCGGCACGGCCGTCCTGGACGGCGTCGAGCGGGATGTCGTCATCGCCTCGGCCGAGCCCGCCACCAGTCTCGCCGGGCTGAAGAAGCTGGACCTGGGCGGGGCGAAGCTGGGCGACCTCGCCACCGTCGAGCTGGTGGACGGCCCGGTGTCGATGACCCGGATCGACGGCCAGCGTGCGGCGACCGTCACCGCCAGGCCGACCGGTGACAACACCGGCGCGGTCAGCGCCCAGCTCCAGTCGAAGATCGACGCCCTGACCCTGCCGGCGGGTGCGACGGCGGAGATCGGCGGCGTCACCGAGGACCAGCAGGAGGCGTTCGCCAGCCTGGGCCTGGCGATGCTGGCGGCCGTCGCCATCGTCTTCATGCTGCTGGTCGGCACGTTCCGCTCGCTGGCCCAGCCGCTGATCCTGCTGGTGGCGATCCCGTTCGCGGCGACCGGCGCGATCGGTCTGCTGGTCGCCACGGGCACCCCGATGGGCGTCCCGGCGATGATCGGCATGCTGATGCTGATCGGCATCGTGGTCACCAACGCGATCGTGCTGATCGACCTGATCAACCAGTACCGACGGCGGGGCTACGGCGTCGTCGAGGCGGTCGTGGAGGGCGGCCGCCACCGGCTGCGGCCCATCCTGATGACCGCCCTGGCGACCATCTTCGCCCTGCTGCCGATGGCGCTCGGCGTCACCGGCGAGGGCGGCTTCATCGCCCAGCCGCTGGCCGTGGTGGTGATCGGCGGTCTGATCACCTCGACGCTGCTGACCCTGCTCCTGGTCCCGACGCTCTACGCGATGCTCGAGCTGCGCAAGGAGCGCCGTGCGAAGAAGCGGGCGGCGAAGAAGGAGGCCGAGAAGGAGAAGGCCCGCGAGAAGGAGGCGCTGGAGCCGGCCGGCACCTGACCCGAGGCGGCCCCGGTCCGGCGGCCAGGACCTCGGACGGCCCCGGCCCACACGGTGAAGGCCCGGATCCCCGCACGGGGAACCGGGCCTTCGTCATGTCGTCGAACGGTGCCTCACGGCAGCGCCAGCATCCGCTCCAGCGCCAGCTTGGCGAACGCCTCGGTCTCCTTGTCGACCTCGATCCGGTTGACCAGGTTGCCCTCGGCGAGCGACTCCAGCGCCCACACCAGGTGCGGCAGGTCGATGCGGTTCATGGTCGAGCAGAAGCACACCGTGCGGTCGAGGAAGACGACCTCCTTGCCCTCCGGGGCGAACCGGTTCGCCAGGCGGCGCACCAGGTTCAGCTCGGTGCCGATGGCCCACTTGGAGCCGGCCGGGGCAGCCTCCAGCGTCTTGATGATGTATTCGGTGGACCCGACGTAGTCCGCCGCGGCCACCACCTCGTGCCGGCACTCGGGGTGCACCAGCACGTTGACGCCGGGGATGCGCTCGCGCACGTCGTTGACGGAGTCGAGGTTGAAGCGGCCGTGCACCGAGCAGTGCCCGCGCCACAGGATCATCTTGGCGGCCCGCAGCTCCTCGGCGGTCAGCCCGCCGCCGGGCCGGTGCGGGTTGTAGACCACGCAGTCGTCCAGGGACATGCCCATGTCCCGCACCGCGGTGTTGCGGCCCAGGTGCTGGTCGGGCAGGAACAGCACCTTCTCGCCCTGCTCGAAGGCCCAGTCCAGCGCCCGCTTGGCGTTGGAGGAGGTGCAGATCGTGCCGCCGTGCTTGCCCGTGAACGCCTTGATGTCGGCGGAGGAGTTCATGTACGACACCGGCACGACCTGCTCGGCCATGCCGGCCTCGGTCAGCACGTCCCAGCACTCGGCGACCTGCTCGGCGGTGGCCATGTCGGCCATCGAGCAGCCGGCCGCCAGGTCGGGCAGGACCACCTTCTGCTCGTCGGACGTCAGGATGTCCGCGGACTCGGCCATGAAGTGCACACCGCAGAAGACGATGTACTCGGCCTCGGGGCGCGCCGCGGCGTCCCGGGCCAGCTTGAAGGAGTCACCCGTGACGTCGGCGAACTGGATGACCTCGTCCCGCTGGTAGTGGTGGCCGAGCACGAAGACCTTGTCCCCGAGCTTCTCCTTCGCCCTGCGGGCCCGCTCCACCAGATCCGGGTCGGACGGCGAGGGCAGGTCGCCGGGACACTCCACGCCCCGCTCGCTCTTCGGGTCGGCCTCGCGGCCGAGGAGCAGCAGTGCGAGGGGCGTCGGCTGGACGTCGAGCTCCTGGGGCTGGGCGGTGGTCACGACACGCACCCTTTCTGTTTCTGGCGACTTCTCGTCGAATTGACGCTATTTATCATAACCGCTTCACGTCACTTTGACGATGGCCATAGCGTCCATGTGACGTGAATCCCTCGCGCCCGCCGTTCATTCCCGGGAGCTTCCCGGAACGTCCCACAAGGGGCGGTTTCGGCTCGGGCGAGCGTGTGCGAGCATGAAGCAGGAGCCGAGAACCACGAGCCCCGGCCCGGAATGAATCCGTGGCCCCGCCGGTTGCAACCGTCGGCAAGCAGTCTCCGTACAACCCGGGAGAGATGTAGATGTCCGTATCGGACGAGACCACCACCGTCACCGACGGCATCATCCTGACCGACGCCGCCGCGGCCAAGGTCAAGGCCCTGCTCGACCAGGAAGGCCGTGACGACCTCGCGCTGCGTGTGGCCGTTCAGCCGGGTGGCTGCTCCGGTCTGCGGTACCAGCTGTTCTTCGACGAGCGCTCGCTCGACGGCGACGTGGTGAAGGACTTCGGTGGTGTGAAGGTCGTCACCGACCGCATGAGCGCCCCGTACCTGGGCGGCGCCACCATCGACTTCGTCGACACCATCGAGAAGCAGGGCTTCACGATCGACAACCCCAACGCCACCGGCTCCTGCGCCTGCGGCGACTCCTTCAGCTGAGCCGGACGGAAGGCCCAGGCCCGCAGAACGCCCGAAGGCGGTGGCCCCTCGTCGAGGGGCCGCCGCCTTCGGGCGTTTCCGGTGCTGCCGGCGCGGTCGGTTCTCGGAACCCATCGGCCCGGCGCGGCCGGTCCTTCTGTCCGGGCGCGTCCGGACAGGTCAGTCCTGCTGGGTCGGCGGGGCCGGCAGCCGGGCGCCGTCCTTGTGCAGCGGGACCGGCTCGCCGTCCGCGCCGACCACCTCGCGGTCACCGAGCGGCGTGTCCAGCCGCACCGTCATCTGGTACTGCTTGGCGATCATGATGCAGACCTTGCCGGCCCACGGGCTCTCGGTCACCGTGACCTTCACCCGGTCCCCGCTCTCCTCGGTCCGCACGTCGTAGTCGGCGCACACCCCGCCCGAGAAGACCACGGTCAGCTCGCTGCCCTCGGCGGTGTACCCCTCCACCGCCACCTCGCGGTCGGAGGGCTTCGCCGTCGGCTCGTCGCCGGGCTCACCCGGCTCCGTGGCCGACTGCCCGGGCTGCTGGAGGTACTTCGGCTCCACCGCCGGGTGCGTCACGGTGAGGGTGCCCGAGGTGCCCTTGGGGCGCACCTCGAACAGCCAGGACGGCACCAGCGCCTGCTGCCCGTCCACCGCGTGGGCGGCCAGGCCGAACACCGCCTTCTCCACGGTCAGCGTGTCCTTCTCGGGCGAGGCGGGCAGCGAGGCCGTCGCCTCGCACGGCTCGGGCGGGGTCTGCTCCGTCCGTTCCCCGTCCAGCGGCACGGCGGTGGCGCAGCCGCCGATGCCGCCCCGGGCCACGCCGCGGGGTGCCGCGTTCATCAGCTCCAGCGCCCGCTCGGCGCTCACCACCGGGTAGGTGTCGCCCTTCACCGGCTTGGCCAGCCGGCCGCTGCCGCTGGTGATCTCTCCGTCGGCGCCCACGACCAGCCCGGTCGTCCAGCCGTGGGTGGGCAGCCCGCCGATCTCGGGCTGGGCGTTCACCATCCGGCCGGACCCCGCGGGGCGGCTCGCGTCGATCTTGGCCTCGTCCTGCCCGGCCGCCTTCAGCACCGGCGCGGCGGCCTTCTTCGCGGCGGCCTCGCTGATCCGCGGCTCACCGGCGGCGGGCGGCTTGCGGGTGCAGTCGGGGCCCTTGCAGTTGTCGGTGCCCGGCGTGTGCCGGGTGAAGGACCAGGAGCCGGGGGCCGCCCGGTCCACCCGCAGGGTGGGCCCCGAGCCGTCCTTGCCGCCGATCCGCCAGCCCCGCCCGTCGGCCACGGGCGCGCCGTCCAGGCCGAGCGCCCGGGCCAGCTCGGTGACCTGCGCCTCGGTGACCTCGCCGCGCGTGCGGTAGACCGGCGCGGAGTCCGGGCCCTCGGGGAGCGCGCCGTCGGCGCGGTAGACGGCGCCGTACGGGTTGGGCTCACCGGGTGCGATCCCGGGCGCCCCGCTCTCGGAGTGGCCGTCCAGCGTCAGCGGTGGGGGAGTGGCGTCCCCGTTGGCCCCGGGGGTGCTGTCCGTCCCCGAGCCGCCGGAGAGGCTGGTCGCGAGATACGCCCCGCCTCCGCCGATCAGCAGCACGGCGGCGGCGACGGAGGCAATGAGGGCAGGGGTGCGCCGCCGGGACGACGACCCGGACCCGGGCTCCGGGCCGGCGTCCGGGTGGCCGGCGGCGGTGGCCCCGGCCCCGGCGCGCGCACCACCGTGCTCCGGCACCCCGGCGTCCCGGTCCTCCCGGTCGGGCACCCGAGCATGAACGGTCTCCGGCTCGGCCGTTCCGGTCCCGGCGGTCTCCGGTTCCGCCGTTCCGGCGCCGGCGGTCTCCTGCTCCGGCGTTCCGGTGACTTCCTGCCCGGACGCGCGGTCGCCGGCGGTCTCCGCTTCCGGCGCCCCGGCATCGACGGTCTCCCGCCCGGGCGCCCCGGCGTCGGCGGCGTCGTCCTTCGCCGCCCCTGCGCGGGAGGCGGCCGGTTCCGCTCCCGCCGGGGACTCGCCGGCGTCGCGCTCGCCGCCGGCGGTGCCCGCCCCGGCCTCGGGGGAGGCCGTCTCCTCACTGCCCGGAGCTTCCCCGGTGCCGCGCGCGCTGCCGTCGGCCTTCGCCTCGGCGTCGTCGTTGTCGGGTCGCTCGGTGTTCACCGCATCGCTCCTTCGGCTGCACAGCTGTCCCGGTCGACCCATGCCCGGTCCTGCCCGGACTGCTGGTGGGTCGTATCCCGCATCCCCATTTCGGGGGACGGCGATGGGACGCAGCGGAGGAGCGCGCGGTTCCCCTGTGACGGCGGATCCGTCAGTCGCCGTAGTCCGGCATCGCGTCCACCAGCCGCGCCGACGACGAGGGCACCCGCACGCCGTGGATCAGGGACGGCGGTACCGGCCGGGAGGCGGTCCGCTCCGGAGCCGCCCAGTGGGGAACCATGCGGGCGCAGTCACCCCGGAGCGACGTCAGGTCGCCGTCGAGATGGTCCGGGTCGGCAGCATGGACTTCGAGGTTCGTCATGTCCGCACCGTATGCGCGCCGAAGGTCACGAAGAAAGATCTACTATCGGGTAGTTTGGCTGCTTCAGCGCATCCCCGCCACCCGGTAGCGTGAAGTGTCAAACCGCCTCCCTCAGGAGAGACCACGCCGTGCGCATCGCAGTCACCGGCTCCATCGCCACCGATCACCTCATGACCTTCCCCGGGCGCTTCGCCGACCAGCTCGTCGCGGACCAGCTCCACACGGTCTCGCTGTCCTTCCTGGTCGACAACCTCGACGTGCGCCGGGGCGGCGTGGGAGCGAACATCGCCTTCGGGATGGGCCAGCTGGGCACCCGCCCGATCCTCGTCGGCGCCGCCGGCTTCGACTTCGAGGACTACCGGGCCTGGCTGGAACGGCACGGCGTCGACACCGACTCCGTCCGCATCTCCGACACGCTGCACACCGCCCGCTTCGTGTGCACCACCGACGCCGACCACAACCAGATCGGCTCCTTCTACACCGGCGCCATGAGCGAGGCCCGGCTGATCGAGCTGAAGACGGTCGCCGACCGGGTGGGCGGCCTCGATCTCGTCTCCATCGGCGCCGACGACCCGGAGGCCATGCTGCGCCACACCGAGGAGTGCCGCGCCCGGGGCATCCCGTTCGCCGCGGACTTCTCCCAGCAGATCGCCCGGATGAACGGGGAGGAGATCCGGATACTGCTGGACGGGGCCACCTACCTCTTCTCCAACGAGTACGAGAAGGGGCTCATCGAGGCCAAGACCGGCTGGAGCGACGAGGAGATCCTGCAGCGGGTGGGTCACCGGGTCACCACGCGCGGCGCGCAGGGGGTCCGGATCGAGAAGGCAGGCGAGGAGCCGATCGAGGTCGGCTGCCCGGAGGAGGAGCGCAAGGCCGACCCGACCGGCGTCGGCGACGCCTTCCGGGCCGGCTTCCTGTCCGGTCTGGTGTGGGGCGTCTCGCTGGAACGCGCCGCCCAGGTGGGCTGCATGCTCGCCACCCTCGTCATCGAGACCGTCGGCACCCAGGAGTACCAGCTGCGGCGCGGCCACTTCATGGAACGCTTCACCAAGGCCTACGGCGACGAGGCGGCCGAGGAGGTCCGCAAGCACCTGCGGTAGCCCCGCCCCCGCCCGCGCGTCAGGCGACCCGGCGGACCAGGTACGCCGTGCCCTGCTCCGCCGGTTCCTCGCCGGCGTACTCCTGCCCGCGCATCTCGCACCAGGCCGGGATGTCCAGGCGGGCCGCCTCGTCGTCGGCGAGCACCCGGACCACGCCGCCCACCGGCACCCGGTCGATCACCTTGGCCAGTTCGATGACCGGGATCGGGCAGCGCCGGCCGAGGGCGTCCACCACCAGGACGTCCTCCTCGACGGCCGCCGCGGCCGGCGCCGGCGCGCCCAGCTTCTCCCGCACCTCGCCCACCACCCCGGGCAGCACGGACAGGAATCGCTCCACGTCCTCCTCCGCCGTGCCCGGCGGCAGCGACACGCGGACGTTGCCCTCGCTCAGCACGCCCATCGCCTTCAGGACATGGCTGGGCATCAGAGTGCTGCTGGTGCAGGACGAACCGGATGAGACGGAGAAACCGGCACGGTCCAGCTCGTGCAGCACGGTCTCCCCGTCGACATAGAGACACGAGAAGGTGACGATGCCGGGAAGCCGCCGCTCCGGATCGCCGACCACCTCCACGTCCGGCACCAGCTCCGGCACCCGCGCCCGGATCCGGTCCGTCAGTTCCCGCAGCCGCGCGGCCTCCCCGGCCGCCTCGGCCCGCACCGCCCGCAGCGCCGCCACCGCGGCCACGATCGCCGGAATGTTCTCGAAACCGGGCGCCCGTCCCGACTCCCGCTCGTCCACCGGGCCCTGGGGCGCGAACCGGACGCCCTTGCGCACCACCAGCAGCCCGACCCCGGCCGGGCCGCCCCATTTGTGGGCGCTGGCGGTCAGCAGCGACCAGCCGCCCGGCACCGGGCCCCAGCCCAGGGACTGCGCCGCGTCCACGAGCAGCGGCACTCCGGCGGCCCCGCACACCTCGGCCACCTCGGCCACCGGCTGGACGGTTCCCACCTCGTGATTGGCCGACTGCAGACAGGCCAGCGCGGTGTCCGGCCGCAGCGCCTCGGCGTACCCGGACGGAGCAACGGCCCCCTGCCGGTTCACCGGCACCTCGGTGACCGGCCCTCCGCCGGACCGGTGAACGTCCCCCGCGTGCAGCACCGAAGAGTGTTCGACCGCGGACACGACCAGGTGATCCCCGACCCGCCGCCGCCCGGCCAGCGCCCCCGCGATCCCCGAGTGCACCGCCGCGGTCCCGGACGGGGTGAACACCACCTCGTCCGCCCGGCACCCCACGGCCTCGGCCGCCGCCTCCCGCGCCGCGTCCAGCAGCATCCGGGCCCGGCGCCCCTCCCGGTACAACCGCGCGGGATCGGCCCACCCTTCGTCCAGCGCCGCCACCAACGCCTGCCGGGCGACGGGGTGCAGAGGAAGACCGGAAGCGGCGTCGAAGTAGGCCATACGCCCACGTTAGAACCCCGCCGACTGGAGCAGCCCCCAGGGGCGCGGGGCGGTGTCCCCGTGCGGCCGAGCAGCGGGGTGCGCTGCACCCCGCGCACCCGCCGCCGCCAAACCAGCGAACCACCCGAGCCAGAAGGCACCCCTCCCCGCGAACCCTCGGAGGGCGTCGGCTAGGGTTTGGTCCGCATAAACATCCAAACCCCTGCCCGTCGCAGGGCGGCGACCGACCAGCGAGAAGGCCGCAGCCACTACGCGCGGGCGAGACTCTCGGGAAGGCGCTACGTGAGTCCCAACGGCTCCGACCGCTCGCCGCGGCGCCCGATGCGGCGGAAGCTGCTGCAGGCACTGACCGCGGGCCTGGTCCTGGCGACCGCCACCGGTTGCACATGGGAGGACTTCCCCCGCCTTGGTATGCCCACCCCGACCACGGAAGAGGCTCCGCGGATCCTCTCCCTGTGGCAGGGATCCTGGGCTGCCGCGCTCGCCGTCGGCGTGCTGGTGTGGGGCCTGATCCTGTGGAGTGCTTTCTTCCACCGGCGCAGCCGCACCAAGGTCGAAGTTCCTCCGCAGACCCGGTACAACATGCCCATCGAGGCGCTGTACACGGTCGTTCCGCTCCTCGTCGTCTCGGTGCTGTTCTACTTCACCGCCCGTGACGAGTCCGAGCTGCTGAAGCTCGAGAAGAAGCCCGACGTCACCGTCAACGTGGTCGGCTTCCAGTGGAGCTGGTGCTTCAACTACGTCGAGAACGTCGAGGGCTCCTCCGGCGACGCCAAGAAGTCCCCCGAGCTCGACGCGATCCCGAACCGCTACAAGGACGCCTTCCCGGCCAACGCCGGCGGCGTCTACGACTGCGGTACCCCCGGCACCCGCAACGCGCAGACCGGCAACCCGGGCCCCACCCTGTGGCTGCCCGAGGGCAAGCGGGTCCGCTTCGTCCTGACCTCTCGTGACGTCATCCACTCCTTCTGGGTGGTGCCGTTCCTGATGAAGCAGGACGTCATCCCGGGCCACACCAACGCCTTCGAGGTGACCCCCAACAAGGAGGGCACCTTCCTGGGCAAGTGCGCCGAGCTGTGCGGCGTGGACCACTCCCGGATGCTGTTCAACGTCAAGGTCGTCTCCCCTGAGCGCTACGAGCAGCACCTGAAGGACCTCGTGAAGAAGGGGCAGACCGGTTACGTGCCCGCGGGCATCCCGCAGTCGGGCCACGAGAAGAACCGGGAGTCGAACATCCTGTGAGCATCCTCAACGAACCCCAGGGTGCCGCGGCAGCAGGGTCCCACTACGAGGACGAGCTGCCGGTCCGGCGCCAGAACCGTGGCAGCGTCGTGGTCAAGTGGCTGACGACCACCGACCACAAGACGATCGGCACGCTGTACCTGGTGACGTCGTTCGCGTTCTTCCTGATCGGCGGCGTGATGGCGCTCCTCATGCGCGCCGAGCTGGCCCGTCCGGGCACGCAGATCATGTCGAACGAGCAGTTCAACCAGGCCTTCACCATGCACGGCACGGTGATGCTGCTGATGTTCGCGACGCCGCTGTTCGCAGGCTTCGCGAACTGGATCATGCCGCTGCAGATCGGCGCGCCCGACGTGGCGTTCCCGCGGCTGAACATGTTCGCCTACTGGCTGTACTCGTTCGGCTCGCTGATCGCGCTCGGTGGTTTCCTCACGCCGGACGGCGCCGCCGACTTCGGCTGGTTCGCCTACTCCCCGCTGTCGGACGCGGTCCGCTCGCCGGGCATCGGCGCCGACATGTGGATCATGGGTCTGGCCCTCTCCGGCTTCGGCACCATCCTCGGCTCGGTCAACTTCATCACCACGATCATCTGCATGCGTGCGCCGGGCATGACGATGTTCCGCATGCCGATCTTCACCTGGAACGTGCTGCTGACCGGTGTGCTGGTCCTGCTGGCCTTCCCGGTGCTGGCCGCCGCGCTCTTCGCGCTGGAGGCGGACCGCAAGTTCGGCTCGCACATCTTCGACTCGGCCAACGGCGGAGCGCTGCTGTGGCAGCACCTCTTCTGGTTCTTCGGCCACCCAGAGGTGTACATCATCGCGCTGCCGTTCTTCGGCATCATCAGTGAGGTCGTCCCGGTCTTCTCCCGCAAGCCGATGTTCGGCTACATGGGCCTGATCGGCGCGACCATCGCGATCGCGGGTCTGTCCGTGACGGTGTGGGCGCACCACATGTACGTCACCGGCGGTGTGCTGCTGCCGTTCTTCTCCTTCATGACCTTCCTGATCGCGGTCCCGACCGGTGTGAAGTTCTTCAACTGGATCGGCACCATGTGGAAGGGCAGCCTGTCCTTCGAGACGCCGATGCTGTGGGCGGCCGGCTTCCTGATCACCTTCACCTTCGGTGGTCTGACCGGTGTCATCCTGGCCTCGCCGCCGCTGGACTTCCACGTCTCCGACTCGTACTTCGTGGTGGCCCACTTCCACTACGTGGTGTTCGGCACCGTGGTGTTCGCGATGTTCTCGGGCTTCCACTTCTGGTGGCCCAAGTTCACCGGCAAGATGCTCGACGAGCGGCTCGGCAAGATCACCTTCTGGACGCTGTTCATCGGCTTCCACGGCACCTTCCTGGTCCAGCACTGGCTGGGTGCCGAGGGCATGCCCCGCCGGTACGCGGACTACCTCGCGGCCGACGGCTTCACCGCGCTGAACACCGTCTCCACGATCTCGTCCTTCCTGCTCGGCCTGTCGATCCTGCCGTTCCTCTACAACGTCTGGAAGACGGCCAAGTACGGCAAGCCGGTCACCGTGGACGACCCGTGGGGCTACGGCCGCTCCCTGGAGTGGGCGACCTCCTGCCCGCCGCCGCGGCACAACTTCCTCACCCTGCCGCGCATCCGCAGCGAATCCCCGGCGTTCGACCTGCACCACCCTGAGATCGCCGCGCTCGACGAGCTCGAGAACATCGGTCACGGCGAGAAGGCCGTCGCTGGCAGCAAGGAGGCCGGCAAGTGAAGATCCAGGGCAAGATGTTCATGTGGCTGAGCGTCTTCCTCCTCATCATGGCCGTGATCTACGGCTGGTGGTCGAAGGAGCCGGCCGGTACCACCGCCCTCTTCCTGGCCTTCGGCCTGGCGATCATGATCGGCTTCTACCTCGGCTTCACGGCCAAGCGGGTCGACGTGGGCGCCCAGGACAACAAGGAGGCGGACGTCGCCGACGACGCCGGCGAGCTCGGGTTCTTCAGCCCGCACAGCTGGCAGCCGCTCTTCCTGGGCATCGGCGGTGCCTTCGCGTTCCTCGCCGTCGCCATCGGCTGGTGGCTGATGTACTTCGCGATGCCGCTGATCCTGGCCAGCATCTGGGGCTGGGTCTTCGAGTACTACCGCGGTGAGAACCGCACCCAGTAGCGGCACCACTCGGCCAGAGGCCCGGACACTCCGTCAGGAGGGTCCGGGCCTCTGCCTTTGGGCGCAATCCCCATCACTCGTTCGAGTCTCCCAGCGCGCCGTGGTTGACGGGCCTTCCTAGCGTGAGGCCATGAGACACCACCCGCGCACCCGTACCGTCGTCGGCTGCACGCTGCTGGTGATCGCCCTCGGCGCGGGCGTCACCGGCTGCAGCTCGGACGGCAACCCGCTGTCCGCCGAGCCCTACGACGCGGCGGACCAGATCTCGTTCAGCGGCCCCACCGGCGACAAGAAGACCGTCGACCCGGACAAGCCCCTGGAGGTCGTCGCCGAGGACGACGACGGCCGCATCACGGACGTCACCGCCCGCGACGCCGCAGGCCGCTATGTCGCGGGTGAGCTCGCCGCCGACGGCAGCCGGTGGCACAGCACCTCGCCGCTGGCCGCCAACGCCCAGTACACGGTCCGGGTGAGCACCGAGAACGAGGACGGGGCGCCCGGCCGCAAGGTGATCACCTTCACCACCGGCAAGCCCTCCACCACCAAGCGCCTGGGCGTCACCTTCGGCCCCGAGGCGGGCACCTACGGCGTCGGCCAGCCGATCACCGCCGAGCTGAGCGTGCCGGTCAAGGACCGCGCCCAGCGGGCCGTGGTGGAGCGCGGACTGAAGGTCACCTCCACGCCCGCGGTGACCGGCAGCTGGTACTGGGTGGACGACAAGAAGCTCCACTTCCGCCCCAAGGAGTACTGGCCCGCCCGCGCCACCGTCCAGGTACGCAGCAACCTGGAGGGCATCAAGATCAACGACCGGCTTCGCGGCGGGAAGGCCAAGCCGCTCACCATCACCACGGGCGACCAGGTCATAGCCGTGACCGACGCCGCCGCCCACCGGCTGACGCTCTACAAGAACGGCGAGGAGGTCAAGTCGATACCCGTCACGACCGGCAAGCCGGGCTTCGAGACCCGCAACGGCGTCAAGGTCGTCCTCGGCAAGGAACGCTTCGTACGTATGCGCAGCACCACGGTCGGCATAGCCGAGGGCTCCTCGGAGTCCTACGACCTCAATGTGCAGTTCGCCACCCGCGTCACCTGGAGCGGTGAGTACGTCCACGCCGCCCCCTGGTCGGTCGGCTCCCAGGGCTACGCCAACGTCAGCCACGGCTGCGTCGGGATGAACACCGCCAACGCCGAGTGGTTCTTCGACAACGTCCGCGAGGGCGACCTGGTGAAGGTCGTCAACTCCGACGGCGACACGATGGAGCCGTTCGGCAACGGCTTCGGCGACTGGAACGTCCCGTGGGAGAAGTGGCAGCAGGGCAGCGCGCTCACAGCGGGCCCCGCGGCACCCCAGGAGACGGCACGGCTGCGCCCGGCGGCGGCCTGAGACGCCCCCGGAGGGCGCCGGCGCCGCCGTGGGGGCCCGGGACCGCGCACGGCGGACACGAGGGCGCGCACGGCGGACACGGGGGCGCGCACCGGGCCCGAGCGGCCGCAGGCCCGCAGGCCCCCGCGAGCCGCGCCTGACGGGACGGACGGGACGGACGGACCCGGGCTCCCGAGAAGCCGGAGCTAGGCGCTCTGCAGGCGCCGGGAACGCAGCAGGGAGGCCAGCGCCGAGGCGAACTCCACCGGGTCCACCGGCAGGGTCACCGCGGCCTCCGCCCGGCTCCAGGTGGCCAGCCAGGCGTCCTGGGGGCGCCCGATGAGCAGCAGCACCGGGGGAGCCTGGAAGATCTCGTCCTTGATCTGCCGGCACAGCCCCATGCCGCCCATCGGCACGGCCTCGCCGTCCAGCACGCAGACGTCGATCCCGCCCTTGTCCAGCTCGCGGATCACCGCGGCCGGGGTCGCGCACTCCACGAACTCCACCACAGGGACGTCCGGGGCCGGCCGTCGGCCGGTGGCCAACCGCACCTGTTCCCGCGTGTTCGCGTCGTCGCTGTACACCAGCACCGTGGCGGTCGGCTGCATGCTTCCTCCGTGACGTCAGCGTCGTAAGGACAAGCCCGTTGGGCCGGATGCTACTCCCTTGAACACCACGTCAACACCGGTGCGGCGGGTGGAGACACTCCGAACGGCACCCCCCGGAGTGAGGGCGGGATAAGCGACCGACATAATGTCGGCGTGGCGACAGCAACGACAGTAGATACCGGGCACGCGCACCCGTCGGTCAACCGGCCGAACCTCACCAGCGTCGGAACCATCATCTGGCTGAGTTCCGAGCTGATGTTCTTCGCGGCCCTCTTCGCGATGTACTTCACCCTGCGATCGGTGACCGGACCCGAGTTCTGGTCGGAGAAGGCCGACGCGCTGAACTTCCCGTTCTCGGCGACGAACACCACGATCCTGGTGCTCTCCTCGCTCACCTGCCAGCTCGGCGTGTTCGCCGCCGAGCGCGGTGACGTGAAGAAGCTCCGGGGCTGGTTCATCGTCACCTTCATCATGGGCGCGGTGTTCATCGGCGGCCAGGTCTTCGAGTACACCGAGCTGGTCAAGCACGAGGGCCTCTCGCTCTCGTCCGACCCGTACGGCTCGGTGTTCTACCTGACCACCGGCTTCCACGGCCTGCACGTGACGGGCGGTCTGATCGCCTTCCTGCTGGTCCTGGGACGCACCTACGCGGCCCGGAGGTTCACCCACGAGCAGGCGACCGCGGCCATCGTCGTGTCCTACTACTGGCACTTCGTCGACGTCGTCTGGATCGGCCTCTTCGCCACGATCTACATGATCAAGTAGCCGGGCCCGCAACCGCGCGCGCTTGAAGAAGCGCACCAAGCCAGAAGCATCGACGCAGAAGATCCTGACACCGGGGTAATCCGTGAAAAAGCTCTCCGCACGACGACGCCACCCGGCGGCGGCGCTCGTCGTCCTACTCCTCGCGCTGGCATGCACCGGGGGGCTGTACGCCGTGTTCGCGCCCGCGGACAAGGCGCAGGCCGACGAAACCGCCCAGTCCCTGACCATCGAGGAGGGGAAGAAGCTCTACGCGGTCGGCTGCGCCAGCTGCCACGGCACCGGCGGTCAGGGCACCTCCGACGGGCCGAGCCTGGTGGGCGTGGGCGCCGCGGCCGTGGACTTCCAGGTGGGCACCGGCCGCATGCCGGCCGCCACCTCGCAGGGCGCGCAGATCCCGCGCAAGAAGCCGGTCTACACCCAGGCCGAGATCGACGCGCTGGCGGCGTACGTCGCCTCCCTCGGCGCCGGCCCGGCCATCCCGGCCGAGTCGCAGTACAGCCCCGAGGGTGCCGACATCGCCAAGGGCGGCGAACTGTTCCGCAACAACTGCGCGCAGTGCCACAACTTCACCGGCAAGGGCGGCGCCCTGACCCACGGCAAGTACGCGCCGAACCTCGAGGACGTCGACCCGAAGCACATCTACGAGGCCATGCTCACCGGCCCGCAGAACATGCCTTCGTTCCCCGACAGCACCCTGTCGGAGCAGAACAAGAAGGACATCATCGCGTACCTGGACGAGGTCAACAGCCAGGACACCGAGAACCCCGGCGGCCTTGAGCTGGGCGGGCTCGGCCCGGTCAGCGAGGGTCTGTTCGGCTGGATCTTCGGTCTCGGCGGTCTGATCGCCGTCGCAGTGTGGGTCGCCGCTCGGACCGCAAAGGCCAAGAAGTCATGAGTAGCCAAATTCCAGAAGAGAACCTGCCCGCAGCGCAGGACACCGCCCACGGCGCGGTAGGTGTGGCGGACGAGAAGAACCCGTTCGCCGACCCGGGGCTGCCGCCTCACGAGCACCGCAGGCAGGACATCGACGAGCGGGCCGCCAAGCGGTCCGAGCGCACGGTCGCCCTGCTGTTCACGGTCTCGATGCTGGCCACCATCGGCTTCATCGCCGCCTTCGTGGCGATCCCGGTCGACAAGATCGTCTACATCTTCCCGTTCGGTCACGTCAGCGCGCTGAACTTCGCGCTCGGTGTGACGCTCGGCGTCTCCCTGTTCACCATCGGCGCCGGCGCGGTCCACTGGGCCCGCACGCTGATGTCCGACGAGGAGCTGACCGACGAGCGGCACGCGATCGAGGCCGAGCCCGAGGTCCGTGCCAAGGTCATGGACGACTTCCGCCAGGGCGCGAAGGAGTCCCAGCTCGGCCGGCGCAAGCTCATCCGCAACACCATGTTCGGCGCGCTGGCCGTGGTGCCGCTGTCCGGCGTCGTGCTGCTGCGCGAACTGGGCCCGCTGCCCGAGGACAAGCTGCGTCACACCCTGTGGTCAAAGGGCAAGCTGCTCATCAACCAGAACACCGGGGAGCCGATGCGCCCCTCGGACATCGTGACCGGCTCCCTCACCTTCGCCAAGCCGGAGGGCCTCGAGGAGCACGACCACGACTTCAACAACGAGATCGCCAAGGCCGCCCTGATGCTCGTCCGCATCCAGCCGGAGGACATCAAGGACAAGCGCACGATGGAGTGGGGACACGAGGGCATCCTCGCGTACTCGAAGATCTGCACCCACGTCGGTTGCCCGATCTCCCTGTACGAGCAGCAGACGCACCACGTGCTCTGCCCCTGCCACCAGTCCACCTTCGACCTCTCCGACGGTGCCAAGGTGATCTTCGGTCCCGCCGGTCACGCTCTCCCGCAGCTGCGGATCGGCGTGAACGACGAGGGCTACCTCGAAGCGCTCAGTGACTTCGAAGAGCCCGTCGGTCCTGCATTCTGGGAGCGCGGATGAGCACCAACACCAGCACACAGCCCCGCTCTCGCGGGAAGGCACCGGCCGGCGAGCGCGTCGCCGACTGGGCCGACGGCCGGCTCGGGATCTACTCCCTGGCCAAGGCCAACATGCGCAAGATCTTCCCGGACCACTGGTCCTTCATGCTGGGTGAGATCTGCCTGTACAGCTTCATCATCATCATCCTCACGGGTGTGTATCTGACGCTGTTCTTCCACCCGTCGATGAACGAGGTGGAGTACCACGGCAGCTACATCCCGATGCAGGGCCAGCTGATGTCGGAGGCGTACGCCTCCACGCTGCGGATCAGCTTCGACGTCCGGGGCGGTCTGCTCATCCGGCAGATCCACCACTGGGCCGCGGTCGTCTTCCTCGCCGGCATGTTCGTGCACATGATGCGCGTCTTCTTCACCGGCGCGTTCCGCAAGCCGCGTGAGATCAACTGGCTGTTCGGCTTCCTGCTGTTCGTGCTCGGCATGTTCACCGGCTTCACCGGCTACTCGCTGCCGGACGACCTGCTCTCCGGCACCGGTGTCCGCTTCACCCAGGGCGCGATCCTGTCCGTGCCGATCGTCGGCACGTACATCTCGATGTTCCTGTTCGGCGGGGAGTTCCCCGGGACCGACTTCGTCGCCCGGTTCTACTCGATCCACATCCTGCTGCTGCCGGGCATCATGCTCGGTCTGGTGGTCGGCCACCTGATCCTGGTCTTCTACCACAAGCACACGCAGTTCGCGGGTCCCGGACGGACCAACAAGAACGTCGTCGGCATGCCGCTGCTGCCGGTGTACATGGCCAAGGCGGGGGGCTTCTTCTTCCTGGTCTTCGGCTTCATCGCGCTGATCGCCGGCATCGCCTCGATCAACCCGATCTGGAACCTGGGCCCGTACCGCCCGGACATGGTCTCCACCGGAGCCCAGCCCGACTGGTACATGGGCTTCGCCGAGGGTCTGGTCCGCGCCATGCCCGGCTGGGAGATCAACTTCTGGGGCCACACCCTGGTCCTGGGCGTGTTCATCCCGCTGGTGCTGTTCGGCCTCTTCCTCGGGGTCATCGCCCTGTACCCGTTCATCGAGTCCTGGGTCACCGGGGACAAGCGCGAGCACCACATCCTGGACCGCCCGCGCAACGCCCCGACCCGCACGGCCTTCGGTGTCGCCTGGGTCACCGGCTACATGATCATGCTGATCGGCGGTGGCAACGACATCATCGCCACGCACTTCAACCTCTCGATCAACGCGGTCACCTGGTTCGTCCGGATCGGGTTCTTCGCCGGCCCGGTCGTCGCGTTCATCATCACCAAGCGGATCTGCCTGGGCCTGCAGCGCCGGGACCGGGAGAAGGTGCTGCACGGCCGCGAGTCGGGCATCATCAAGCGCCTGCCGCACGGTGAGTTCATCGAGGTGCACGAGCCGCTCAGCCAGGAGGCCCTGTACACGCTCACCGCGCACGAGCAGTACAAGCCGGTGGAGATCGGCCCGACGGTCGACGAGCACGGTGTCGAGCGCAAGGTGAAGGGCACCGAGAAGCTGCGCGCCAAGCTCAGCAAGGCGTACTACGGCGAGGAGTCCCAGATTCCGAAGCCGACCGTCGAGGAGTACAACGAGATCACGAGCGGCCACGGCCACCACTGATCGCTGCACTCGCCACCTGCAGGGGCCCCGTCCGGTCTGCGGACGGGGCCCTTCGGCATGCCCCGGGCTGGATAGGGTGGTGCCCGGGAGTTCTGGAACGTCTACGACCATCAGGAGCGGCTATGAGCGCTGTGACCCCCGCTGGAGGCGACACTGCGGCGGGCCGCTCCTGGCCCGCCCTGCTGAACGGGCTGCTGGAGGGCAGGGACCTCAGCGCCGACGACACCGCCTGGGCGATGGACCTGATCATGCGGGGCGAGGCCACCGACGCGCAGATCGCCGGATTCGTGGTGTCGCTGCGTGCCAAGGGCGAGACGGTCGAGGAGATCACCGGCTGCGTCCGGGCCCTGTACGAGCACGCCAACGTCATCGAGGTGCCCGGCGAGACCGTGGACATCGTCGGCACCGGCGGCGACGGCGCCCGGACCGTCAACATCTCCACGATGTCCTCGATCGTGGTCGCCGGCACCGGCGCCAAGGTGGTCAAGCACGGCAACCGGGCCGCCTCCTCGGCCTCGGGCGCCTCCGACGTCCTGGAGAAGCTCGGCGTCAATCTGGAGCTGACCCCGCGACGGGTGGCCGAGGTCGCCGAGGAGGCCGGGATCACCTTCTGCTTCGCGGTGAAGTTCCACCCCGCGCTGCGCCATGTGGCCGCCGCCCGCTCACAGCTGGGCATCCGCACCGTGTTCAACTTCCTCGGACCGCTGGCCAACCCCGCCCGGGTGAGGTGCCAGGCGGTGGGCGTCGCCGACCCGCGGATGGCGCCCATCATGGCGGGCGTGTTCGCCGAGCGGGGCAACTCCTCGCTGGTGTTCCGCGGCGACGACGGGCTGGACGAGCTGACCACCACCGCCACCTCCCGGGTGTGGGTGGTCCGCGACGGCACGGTCACCGAGGAGACCTTCGACCCGCGGGACGTGGGCATCGAGCTGGTGCCCGTCGAGGCGCTGCGCGGCGCCGACGCCTCCTACAACGCGGAGGTCGCCCGGCGGGTTCTCGACGGCGAGCGGGGCCCGGTGCGTGACGCGGTGCTGCTGAACTCCGCGGCGGCGCTGGTCGCGCTGCGGCCGGGCAGCGGGTCGCTCACCGAGCAGATCCGGGCCGGGATCGAGCAGGCCGCCGAGTCGATCGACTCCGGCGCCGCCCGGCGCGTGCTGGAACGCTGGGTGGCCGTCAGCAACGCCTGACGCCCACGGACGATGTCCCGCGATCCGGACACGGGTTGCGGGACATCGCCGTGATCGCCTACGTTCCTGTCCAGGTCATGAGTGACAGTCATCAGGCCCCGGCCGACTGTCCGGCAACCCTCCGTCCGTGGCGGGGTGCCCCGGGTGAAGACCAGGCCGTACGGCAGCAAGGCCTACGGCAAGCGCGGACCCCTCGCGACACCAGGGGTCCTGGTCCATCGAGGGAGTCTTCCGTGAGCAAGCGAATGCGCTAGG
>Ga0207873_1001299_pt1 | contig 24515 bp, 16 predicted proteins | sample BGWIniCompost_FD_187373 | JGI IMG/M metagenome (GOLD analysis project Ga0207873, IMG submission 187373) | Cellulose adapted compost microbial communities from Newby Island Compost Facility, Milpitas, CA, USA - BGW Initial Compost (SPAdes)... ...
CCCGCCGTACGGCGTGGGTGGCGCCGCGTCAGCCCAGCAGCTCCACCTCCGTCAGTGTCGCCTCACCGCTCAGCACCAGACGGTAGTGCCGGTGGGCGGCCGGCTTGTCCACGGAGAAGACCCGGGTCTGCCGCTCCCAGCGGAAGGACTCACCGGACCGTTCGTCCAGGTCCTGCCACGTCCTGCCGTCGGCCGAGCCCTGCAGCACCCAGCCGGTGGGCGCCTTCTCCGGGTCCGCGGAGGTCAGCGTGTACTGCACCGCCTTGGCCTCGCCGGTGACCGGCAGTTCGACCGTGGACACCGCGGCCCCGGTCTCCGAGGTGTCGTCGAACAGCGGTCCGTCGCCCTTCAGCAGGTCCTTGCGCGGGCTGGGCACCTTGTCGTCGCGGGTGATGGACACCGGCGCCGCGTTCTTGCCGGTGCCCCACTTCGACGGGCGCGGCCCCATGTCGAACTCCAGGACGCCGCCCTGGGCGATCAGCTTGTGCGGGAGCGCGGTGGAGTTCCAGCTCCTGCCGTTGACCTTCAGGCCCTGCACGTACACATTGCGCGTGCTGTTCTTCGGCGCCTTCACCACCAGCTTGCGGCCGTTCTCCAGGTGCACGGTCGCCTTGGTGAACAGCGGGGAGCCGATGGCGTACTCGCCGCTGCCCATCACCAGCGGATAGAAGCCCAGCGCGGAGAACAGGTACCAGGCCGACTGCTCGCCGTTGTCCTCGTCGCCGTGGTAGCCCTGCCCGATCTCACTGCCGGTGTACAGCCGCTGCAGCACCTCGCGCACGTTCTTCTGCGTCTTCCAGGGCTGCCCGGCCGCGTCGTACATGTACAGGGCGTGGTGGGCGACCTGGTTGGAGTGGCCGTACATGCCCATCCGCACGTCCCGCGCCTCGGTCATCTCGTGGATGACACCGCCGTAGGAGCCGACGAACTCGGGCGAGGCCGTCTCCGGGGTGGACAGGTACTCGTCGAGCTTGTCGGCGAGGCCCTTCCGGCCGCCGTAGAGGTTGGCCAGGCCCCGGCTGTCCTGCGGTGCGGTGAAGGCGTAGCCCCAGCCGTTGGTCTCGGTGTAGTCGTACCCCCACACCCTGGGGTCGTACTTCTCCGACGGCACCCGCCAGTCGCCCTCGAGGTCGCGGCCCTGGAAGAAGCCGGCCTTCGCGTCGAAGAGGTTGACGTAGTCGCGCGCCCGGTTCAGGAAGTAGGCGGCCTCCTCCTTGTAGCGCTTCTTGCCGGTCTTCTTGTGCAGGGCCTCGGCCATCCTCGCGATGCCGTAGTCGTTGATGTAGCCCTCCAGCGCCCAGGACAGGCCCTCGTGGGTCTCGGTGGAGGTGTAGCCGAGGAAGGGCGAGGTGGCCATGCCCTTGCGGCCCACGCCCGAGGAGGGCGGCACCACGGTGGCGTTCTTCACGGCCGCGTCGTACGCCGCCTCCGCGTCGAAGCCGACGCCCTTGACGTACGCGTCCGCGAACGCCACGTCCGAGGAGGTGCCGGTCATCAGGTCCGCGTAGCCGGGGGAGGACCAGCGGGAGGTCCAGCCGCCGTCCTTGTAGTGCTGCACGAAGCCGTCGACCAGCTCACCGGCCCGGGACGGGGTGAGGAAGGAGTACGCGGGCCAGGTGGTCCGGTAGGTGTCCCAGAAGCCGTTGTTGACGTACACCTTGCCTTCGACGATCTTCGCCCCGGAGTGGGTCGGGGTGTCCGGCCCGGTCATCTTCGAGAAGGGCGAAGCGTACTTGTAGGTGCCGCCGACCTTCTCGAAGCCCGAGTTCGGGTACAGGTACAGCCGGTAGAGGCTGGAGTAGAGCGTGGTCAGCTGGTCCGGGGTCGCGCCCTCGACCTCCACCGTGCCCAGCAGCTCGTCCCACTGGCGCTGGGCCGCCTTCTTCACCGACTCGAAGGACCGGCTCGCGGGCAGCTCCTGACGCAGATTGTCCTTCGCCTGGTCGACGCTGATCAGCGAGGTGGCCAGGCGCAGCGTCACCGTGCGGTCCTTGCCCGCGTCGAAGCGCAGATGGCCCTTGACGCCGCTCGACGCTCCGTCGACGGCCTTCTTGTCGAACTCGCCGTACACGAACAGCCGGGTGGCGCCGGTGGACAGGCCGGACTTGACGTCCGAGTAGCCGGTGACGACGCCGTTCTCCCGGTCGAGCGTCAGGCCCGCCTCGTCGGTGACGTTGTCGAAGATCACGCTCGCGTCGTCGCCGGGGTAGGTGAAGCGCAGCGCCGCCGCGTGGTCGGTCGGGGCCATCTCCGCCTTCAGGCCGTTCTCGAAGCGGACCCCGTAGTAGTACGGCCGGGCCGTCTCGTTCTCGTGCCGGAACGCCAGCTCCCGCGCCTCGCGGCCGGTGTCCGGGGTGCCGGACGCGGCCGACGGCATCACCTGGAAGGTCTGCCGGTCACCCATCCACGGGCTCGGCTCGTGGCTGGCGCTGAACGCCTGGATGGTCGGCAGATTGTCGCCGTTGTTGCCGCGGGCGTAGTCGTACAGCCAGGTCAGCGAGCCGGCGTTGGTCACCGGAGTCCAGAAGTTGAAGCCGTGCGGCACGGCGGTGGCCGGGAAGGTGTTGCCGCGCGAGAAGCCGCCGCTGGAGTTGGTGCCGCGGGTGGTCACCGCGTAGTCGGACAGGTGCGCCCTGGGCTTCTCGGGCGCCACCGGCTTCAGCTGCACGTCGTCCACCCAGCCCCGGAACTGCGCGGGACCCTCGGGGGAGTCGTAGGCCACCAGGATCCGGTCGACCGTCTTGCCGCGGGCCACCGAACCGATCCGGGAGACCACGTTGTTCCACTGGTTGACGTAGAGGACCTTCGCCGCGCCCTGGCCCCGCGGGGTGAGCGGGAAGCCGTGCTGGTCGGTGGCGCGCAGGTCGCTCAGGTACGTGCCGTCGGTGAAGGCGAGATCGAGCGAGACGTTGGTGGCGTCGTAGTCGAGGTCGCCGTCGGCCATCGAGGGGAAGATCCGGTACGACAGCCGGGTGTCCCGCTCGACCTTCACATTGACGTCGAAGACCTTGTTGTACGAGTAGGCCCGGCCCTTCGCGGTGTGCCGGCCGGCGTAACGCAGGGCACGCTTTCCGGTGAATCCGGCGCCCGCCTTCGCGGTGGGCGACCCGCTCGGGCCGCGGTCGGTCAGCGTCAGCATGTCCGGGGGCACCGGCCCGTCCTCGTCGCCGGTGGAGAACTGCACATCGGCGAGCTGCACGATGTCGCCGCTGCCGTTCCTGGTGATCTCCAGCCGGAAGTGCCGGTACTCGGCGACCGCGCCGGCGTCCAGGTCGTAGATCTTCGTCTGGAACCGCTCGCCGAAGGTCTCGCCCGTGCGGGTGTCGAGCGTGGTCCACTCCTTGCCGTCCGCGGAGCCCTTCAGCGTCCAGTCCCGCGGGTCGCGTTCGGCGTGGTCATTGGCCGAGGTGAGGGCATATCGGGTGATTTCCACCGGTTCGTCCAGGTCGAACTCGACCCAGCCGGTGGGCTCGAAGGTCAGCCACTTGGTGCTGGGCTCGCCGTCGACGAGGTTCTCCTTCACCTCCCCGCCACCGGTGTTCTCGGCGCTCGCCCGCACGTCGGTCACCCGGTCGGTCACATTCCCCGGGATGCCGGTGGTGTAGCCGCCGTCGACGCCGGAGGCGCGCTTGCCGCCGCCCGGCGCCCTCTCCACGGTGCTCACCCAGTCCGGAGCGGGATCGCCCTGCTCGAACGAGGAGGCGAACGCCCGGTCGGTCTTCGCCGGTGCTCCCGGCAGGGCCACGGCGGCGCCCTGGGAGGTCGCGGCCAAAGCGAAGGCGGTCGCCGCGACGACCGCCGTACTCCATCTGTGCCGTACTCCGTACCGGACCCTGGGCCGGACTCTGTGCAGCATGCGCGAGCACCCTCCCTGCGCCTGGACAACGTTGTCAGTTTCACTGCGCAAGGAACAGTAGTGGGCCAAGTGGCCCACGGTGTCAAGGTGTTGAATGCGGCATTCGAGTTCGGAGACCCGGATAATTCCGGCGAGAAGCCTGCCGGGCGCACATATGTCCGGCAGGTCTCAACTCGGAAAAGACCGGCAGTGAACCTTGCATTCGATCTTGCTCCGCTGGCGGGAAGTGGACTATACCTGTCGGCACTCCGGGGCATCCTCACCGCGCCCGACCATCAGTGACGTGCACCGGGAACGTCCAGCACCACAGCACCTCGACAGCACTTCCAGCACGACCCAGCTTGACCCGAACGCGGTGCCGGGAAGGATCCGGTTCACCGCCTGAGTCCTGGAGAAGGCGAGGACTTGAGCATGGGATCCACCTCCGCCGAGAACAACGGCACCGGCGAGTTCGCCACCAGCGGCGTCGACCGCCGCAGTCTGATCAAGCGGTCCGCCGCGCTGGGGCTGGTCTCCGTACCTGCCATGGGTTTCCTGTCCGCGTGTGCCAGCGGGGGAGGAGGCGACGATCAGGACAAGGCCAAAGCCGGCAAGAAGACCGCGAAGAATCCGCTCGGCGTCAATGACTCCGCGCAGATGGAATTCGTCCTCTTCGACGGCGGCTTCGGCAAGGAGTACGCCGAGGACGCGGTCAAGATCTACGAGAAGAACTTCCCCAAGGCCAAGGTGAAGTTCTCCGCGACGCAGAAGATCCAGTCGACCCTGCAGCCGCGCTTCAACCAGGGCAACCCGCCCGACCTCATCGACAACTCCGGTGCCGAGCAGATGGACATGGGCGTCCTGGTCGGCAAGAACCAGCTCGCCGACCTCACCCCGCTGCTCGACGCCCCGTCCTACGACGACCCGAACAAGAAGGTCCGCGACACGCTGCGCCCCGGCATCGTCGAGATGGGCCAGTTCGACGGCGAAAAGGTCTGGATCCTCTACTACGCCTACACGGTCTACGGCGTCTGGTACTCCAAGAAGGCCCTGGACTCGCTGGACGAGGAGTACCCGAAGACCTGGGACCAGATGCTCGCGGTCTGCGCCAAGGCCAAGAAGAAGGGCATGGCGGGCTGGACGTACGCGGGCAAGTACCCGTACTACATCCCCTTCTCGCTCTACCCGATGATCGGCAAGGTCGGCGGCCGCGAGGTGCTCGACGCCATCGACAACCTCGAGCCGAACGCCTGGAAGCACCCGGCGGTCAAGGACTGCTTCGAGGCCTACTACGAGCTCTACAAGAAGGGCTACATCCTCAAGGGCACCCCCGGCCTCGACCACATCCAGTCCCAGACCGCCTGGGCGCAGGGCAAGGCGCTGTTCCTGCCCAACGGCTCCTGGGTGGAGAACGAGTCCGCCAAGGTCATCCCGGCGGACTTCGAGGTCACGGTGTCCGCGCCCACCGGCCTCGACGAGAACGACAAGATGCCCTTCGGCACCATCTGGGCCTCCGGCGGTGAGCCCTTCATCGTCCCGGCCAAGGCGAAGAACGGCCTCGGCGGCATGGAGCAGCTGCGCATCATGCTCAGCGAGGCCTCCTCGAAGAACTTCACCAGCAAGGTGAAGTCGCTGACCGCCTACAACGGCGGCACCGACGGCATCGAGCTGACCCCGGGTCTGAAGTCCGGTGTCGCGGCGCTGGAACTGGCCGGCGAGAACGTCCTGAACCCGCGCATCCAGGACTGGTACGTGCAGCTGCAGAAGGAGAAGATCGGTGTGGCGGGCCTCGGCGAGATGATGGCCGGCCGCATCACCCCGGCCGAGGCCATCAAGAAGATCCAGGCCTTCGCCGACGAGACCGCCAAGGACTCGTCGATCAAGCACTACAAGCACCAGTGAGAACCCGTCACCAGGGCCTGTCCGGCGCCGCCGCGCCGGGCCGGCCCTGGCGGCACCCGCGCGCAGATCGGGGTCGCTAGCAATGCAGCACGGCAAGTACCGGTTCATCGTGGGGTTCCTCGCGGTTCCCCTGGGGCTGTACGCGCTCTTCGTCATCTGGCCGTTCATCCAGTCGATCTACTACTCGTTCACGGACTGGACCGGCCTGAGTCCCGAGTTCTCGATGGTGGGCTTCGCCAACTACGAGCGCATGCTGGACGACTCCATCTTCTGGAAGTCGCTGCAGCACAGCCTGCTGTTCGCACTGCTGGTGCCGGTGGTGACGATCGGCCTGGCGCTGTTCCTGTCGTTCATGATCAATGTGGGCGGCCGGCGGCGCCGGGGCGGGCCCGTGATCAGCGGGGTCCGCGGCTCCGGCTTCTACAAGATCGTCTACTTCTTCCCGCAGGTGCTCTCGATCGCGATCGTCGCCCTGCTGTTCGCGTTCGCGTACAACCCGGACAGCGGCGCGATCAACTCCGTCCTGCGGGCGGTCGGCCTGGACGACGTCCAGCCGCTGTGGCTCGGCGACCCGGACCTCGCCCTGTGGGCCGTGATGGCGGTGCTCGTCTGGTCCACGGTCGGCTTCTTCGTGGTCCTGTTCTCCGCGGGCATGGCCTCCATCCCGGCGGACCTGTACGAGGCCGCGCTGCTGGACGGCGCCAGCCGCTTCACCACCTTCTTCCGCATCACCCTGCCGCTGCTGTGGGACACCGTGCAGTCCGGCTGGGTGTACATGGGCATCCTCGCCCTGGGCGCCGAGTCGTTCGCGGTCGTACAGATCATGACGACCGGACCCGGCGGGCCCGACTACTCGACCACCGTCATGGTCCTGTACGTGTACCAGAAGGCGTTCCGTGACGGTCAGGCCGCCTATGCCACCACCATCGGTGTCGCCCTGCTCGTCGTCACGCTGGCCTTCGCCGCCGTCGTGATGCGGCTGGGGCGGCGCGAGCGGCTGGAGTACTGATCAGATGAAGACGACCGAGACCTCCGCTCCGGTACCCGCCGAGTCCGGCGCCCCCGTCACCAAGATCGACCTGCCGGCGCCCGGGCAGGCGCGTGGGAAGAAGGAGGGCACCGTCCTCAATGTCTTCTCCCACGGCATCCTCGTCATCTGGGCGATCATGGTGGTCATGCCGCTGGTGTGGGCGGTGATGACGTCCTTCAAGGACGACGCCTCCATCTTCGGCTCCCCCTGGTCGCTGCCGGACCGGCTGCATTTCGAGAACTGGTCGAGGGCCTGGACCCAGGCCCATATGAGCGACTACTTCCTCAACACCGTCCTGGTGGTGGGCGGCTCGCTCATCGGCACCCTGGTCCTGGGCTCGATGGCGGCCTATGTGCTGGCCCGCTTCGACTTCCCGGGCAACCGGTTCATCTACTACCTGTTCATCGGCGGCATGAGCTTCCCGATCATGCTCGCCCTGGTCCCGTTGTTCTACGTGGTCAACAACATGGGACTGCTGAACACCATCCACGGCCTGATCCTGGTGTACATCGCCTACTCGCTGCCGTTCACGGTGTTCTTCCTGACCGCGTTCTTCCGCAGCCTGCCGACCTCCGTCGCCGAGGCCGCGTTCGTGGACGGCGCCTCGCACAGCCGGACGTTCTTCCAGATCATGCTGCCGATGGCCAAGCCGGGCCTGATCAGCGTGGGCATCTTCAACTTCCTGGGCCAGTGGAACCAGTACATGCTGCCCACGGTGCTGAACACCGACGAGGACAAGCACGTCCTCACCCAGGGCCTGGTGCAGCTGGCGGTCAGCCAGGGCTACAAGGGGGACTGGTCCGGACTGTTCGCCGGGCTGGTGATGGCGATGCTGCCGGTGCTCGCCGCCTACATCATCTTCCAGCGCCAGGTGGTCCAGGGGCTCACCGCGGGTGCGCTGAAGTAACGCAGCGCAGCCGGCCCCGCACGCGCCGCTCCCGTCCAGGGGGCGGCGTCCGTGTATGTGACCGTTCTCCCTGTCGTACCCCGAAACGGTTCAACCTCTTGACGGGAGGCAACCCGAACGGCTCAGCTTAGAGTTCACTAGTTGGACATGAAACGGGGCCTCACCGAAGCGGCCCCGCGCGCAGGAGGTCGTCGTGGAGACTCCGGGGTCGCAGTCGTCGCTGCACCGAGCCAACCTGGAGCGGGTCGTCCGAGCAGTACGTCTTGCGGGTTCTCTCACCCAGGCCGAGATCGCGAGGACGACAGGTCTGTCGGCGGCGACCGTATCCAACATCGTCCGTGAACTGAAAGAGGGCGGAACGGTCCAGGTCACCCCCACCTCGGCGGGGGGACGCAGGGCCCGCAGCGTCTCGCTCAGCGGGGACGCCGGCATCGTCATCGGGGTGGACTTCGGCCATACGCATCTACGAGTGGCGATCGGCAATCTCGCCCACCAGGTGCTGGACGAGAGGGCCGAGCCGCTGGACGTGGACGCCTCCGCCACCCAGGGCTTCGACCGGGCGGAACAGCTGGTCAACAAGATGATCGACGCCACCGGGGTGGACCGCTCCAAGATCGCCGGGATCGGCCTCGGCGTACCGGGCCCGATCGACGTGGAGTCCGGCACCCTGGGCTCCACCGCGATCCTGCCGGGCTGGGGCGGCACCAGACCCGCCGAGGAGCTGCGGGGGCGCCTCGGAGTGCCGGTGCACGTGGACAACGACGCCAACCTCGGCGCCCTCGGCGAGATGGTCTGGGGCAGCGGCAGGGGCGTGCGCGACCTGGCGTACATCAAGGTCGCGAGCGGTGTCGGCGCCGGCCTGGTGATCGACGGGAAGATCTACCGGGGGCCCGGCGGCACAGCGGGCGAAATCGGGCATATTACACTCGACGAGTCCGGCCCCGTCTGCCGCTGCGGCAACCGCGGCTGCCTGGAGACCTTCGCGGCGGCCCGCTATGTGCTCCCGCTGCTCCACTCCAGCCACGGCACGGATCTGACCATGGAGAAGGTCGTGAGGCTGGCGAGGGACGGCGACCCGGGCTGCCGTCGGGTGATCGCCGACGTCGGCCGCCACGTCGGCAGTGGAGTCGCCAATCTCTGCAACCTGCTGAACCCGAGCCGGATCGTCCTCGGTGGTGATCTCGCCGAGGCCGGAGAGCTGGTGCTCGGGCCGATCAGGGAGTCCGTCGGCCGCTACGCGATCCCCAGTGCGGCGCGTCAACTGTCCGTTCTCCCCGGGGCACTTGGGGGCCGTGCGGAGGTCCTCGGAGCGCTCGCCCTCGCCCTCAACGAGATGGGTGATTCGACCCTTTTGGACGGGGCTGTGGCAGGGGCACCGTTGGCTGGTACACCCGCCTTCATTTAGAGAACGGATGGCACCGTTGCCATCTCGTTAAGGATTTACTTCTTGACGTCGCACGTGTGGCCGAGTTGACTTCCAGCCACCTCGGCCGCAACGACGCGGCCTCGTCAGGGAGGTTTGAAGAAGTGAACGCACGTATGCGTCGTGCCGCCGTTGCCATTGCCGCCGGTGCAATGGCCGTCTCGCTGGCCGCCTGTGGCAGCGCCAAGGAGTCGGGCGACAAGGACAGCGGCGGCTCGGCCGCCAAGGGTGACGAGATCAAGGTCGGTCTGCTCCTGCCGGAGAACCAGACCGCGCGCTACGAGAAGTTCGACAAGCCCTTGATCGAGAAGAAGATCAAGGAGCTCACGAACAACAAGGCCGAGGTGGTCTACGCCAACGCCAAGCAGGACGCCAGCCTGCAGGCCCAGCAGGTCGACACCATGGTCACCAACAAGGTCGACGTGCTGATCCTGGACGCGGTGGACTCCAAGGCCATCGCCGGCTCGGTGAAGAAGGCCAAGGAGGCCAAGATCCCGGTCGTCGCCTACGACCGTCTCGCCGAGGGTCCGATCGACGCCTACACGTCGTTCGACAACGTCACCGTCGGCAAGACCCAGGGCGAGGCCCTGCTGAAGGCGCTCGGCGACAAGGCCAAGGACGGCCAGATCGTCATGATGAACGGGTCCTCCACCGACCCGAACGCCGCCCAGTTCAAGAAGGGCGCCCACTCCGTCCTCGACGGCAAGGTGAAGATCGGCCGCGAGTACGACACCAAGGAGTGGAAGCCGGAGAACGCCAACCAGAACATGGAAGGCGCCATCTCCGCCCTCGGCAAGGACAAGATCGTCGGCGTCTACAGCGCCAACGACGGCATGGCGGGCGGCATCATCACCGCTCTGAAGGCGGCCGGCATCGACGACATCCCGGTCACCGGCCAGGACGCCGAGCTCGCGGGCGTGCAGCGCATCGTCACCGGTGAGCAGTACATGAGCGTCTACAAGCCGTACGCCCCGGAGGCCGACGCCGCCGCGGAGATGGCCGTCGCGCTCGCCCAGGGCAAGTCCCTGGACTCGATCGCCAAGGACAAGGTCGACAGCCCCACCACCAAGGGCATCCCGGCCGTCCTGGTCCCGGTCGTCTCGCTGACCCAGGACAACATCAAGGACACCGTGGTCAAGGACGGCGTCTACACCATCGACGAGATCTGCGCGGGCAAGTACAAGGCCGCCTGCGACAAGATCGGTCTGAAGTAAGCAGCAGGGAGTCCCAGGCAGTACGGGAGTCCATCCGGTGACTCCCGTACGGGACCCGCTGCCCCGAGTCTCCGCCGGCGCCCCGCACACACCAGCCCCGCAAGCTACGCGGGGCGCCGGTCGGAACACCCCCCGAAAACTTCTGCACAACCTCCCGCCGGGTCAGGCGGCGAAGGAGATGGTTCACGTGTCCGCTACGCCCGTGCTGGCGTTGCGCGGGGTCTCCAAGCGATTCGGTGCCGTCCAGGCGCTCACCGACGTCGAGCTTGAGGTCCACGCCGGTGAGGTGGTCGCCCTGGTCGGCGACAACGGTGCCGGAAAGTCCACGCTGGTCAAGACGATCGCCGGCGTGCATCCCATCGATGAGGGCGTCATCGAGTGGGAGGGCAAGCCCGTCCAGATCAGCAAGCCGCACGACGCCCAGAACCTGGGCATCGCGACGGTGTACCAGGACCTCGCGCTGTGCGACAACATCGATGTCGTCGGCAACCTCTTCCTCGGCCGGGAGATCCGCCGCCGCGGCGTCCTGGACGAGGTGGAGATGGAGCGCCGCTCCCGCGAGCTGCTCGACACCCTCTCGATCCGCATCCCCAGCGTCCGCATCCCGATCGCCTCGCTCTCCGGCGGTCAGCGCCAGGTCGTGGCCATCGCCCGGTCCATGCTCGGCGAGCCCAAGCTGGTGATCCTCGACGAGCCCACCGCCGCCCTCGGCGTCGAGCAGACCGCCCAGGTCCTCGACCTGGTGGAGCGCCTGCGCGAGCGCGGCCACGCGGTGATCCTCATCAGCCACAACATGGCCGACGTCAAGGCCGTGGCGGACAAGGTCGCCGTGCTGCGCCTGGGCCGCAACAACGGCGTCTTCGAGGTCAAGTCGACCTCGCAGGAAGAGATCATCTCCGCCATCACGGGCGCCACGGACAACGCCGTGACCCGTCGTGCGGCGCGCACCAATGGGGAGATCAAGAAATGAGCACCGAGAAGACCACCACCCCCGCCGAGGACCACGTCGTGGAGAACCCCGAGGCGGCGGCCGCAGCGGTCACCGCCGTCGACCCCCGGCTGCTGGTGCGCGAGCAGGGCCTGAAGGGCTACGTCAACGAGTTCAAGCGCAAGATGAAGGCCGGTGACCTGGGCTCCCTCCCGGTCGTGGTCGGCCTGCTCATCATCTGGGCGATCTTCACCAGCCTGAACTCCAACTTCCTCACCGCCGGCAACTTCTCCGACATGTCGATCGCCATGGTCGGCACCGGCATGATCGCCGTCGGTATCGTCTTCGTCCTGCTGCTCGGCGAGATCGACCTGTCGGTCGGCTCGGTCAGCGGTGTCGCCGGCGCCACCTTCGCGGTGCTCAGCGTCACCCACGGGATGAACGAGGTGCTGGCCCTGGTGCTGGCGATCCTCACCGGCACGGCCGCCGGCGCCATCCACGGCTTCGTCTTCGCCCGCATCGGCGTGCCGGCCTTCGCGGTGACCCTGGCCGGTCTGCTGTTCTGGCAGGGCTTCATGCTCCAGATCCTGGGCGAGAACGGCACCATCAACCTCGACTCCGACGGTCTGGTCGTCAAGCTGACCAGCTACTACTTCTCGGACGTGGCCGCCGCCTACGGCCTGGCGCTGGTCGCCACCGTGGGGTACTTCCTCACCTCGTTCTTCGACAACCGCCGCCGTGAGGCCGCCGGGGTGCCCTCCCGGCCGGTCAGCGAGATCGTGGTGCGCACCGCGTTCCTGGCCGTCGTCGCCTTCGCCGTGGCGATCGTCTTCAACCAGTACAAGGGCCTGCCGCTGGCCGTGGTGATCTTCCTCGCGGTGCTGGTGATCACCGACTTCGTGCTCCGCCGCACCTCGTACGGCCGCAAGGTGTACGCGCTCGGCGGCAGTGTCGAGGCCTCCCGCCGCGCCGGTATCAACGTCGAGCTGGTGCGCATCTCGGTGTTCGCCATCGCCGGTACGTTCGCCGCGATCGGCGGTCTGTTCGTCGCCTCGAAGATCGCCTCCGCGAACCAGGGCGCCGGTACCGGTGAGTTCCTGATGAACGTCATCGCCGCGGCGGTGATCGGTGGTACCTCGCTGTTCGGCGGACGCGGCCGGACCTGGGACGCCCTGCTCGGTGTGATGGTGATCATCTCGATCACCTACGGCCTGGCGCTCGAGGGCATCGCCTCGCCGGTCCAGTACATGATCACCGGTGGCGTGCTGCTGGCCACGGTCATCATCGACGCCGTCACCCGCAAGACGCAGAAGACCGCGGGCCGGGCCTAGCCCCGCCCCCGGTGCGTGCCGGGCCGGCCCCGCCCGCACGGGGGCCGGCCTCGTACGGACGGTGTCCGCACCCCCCGGGGAGCCTCCGAGCGGCCCGGTGCCTTCACGGCACCGGGCCGCTCGTGCGTGCCCGCGGGCCGCTGGTGAACCCTGCGGGAGTCGTAGAGGTGCCGCATGGTGGGTACTGCCGAACGCGTGATGTACGACGCACCGCCCGGAGTCCGCGCGCGGAAGCGGAACATTAGACTCGTCAGGCCCGGCAAAAGCTCGATCAGCTCTACTGCAAGGAGGCACGGGTGCCGCTGCTGACCCGCATCAGGGGACCGCGCGATCTGGACCGGCTCAGCCAGGAGGAGCTGACCCAGCTGGCCCAGGAGATCCGGACCTTCCTCGTCGACGCGGTCTCCAAGACCGGCGGCCACCTCGGCCCCAACCTCGGTGTGGTGGAGCTGACCATCGCCCTGCACCGGGTCTTCGAGTCGCCGAAGGACAAGGTGCTCTGGGACACCGGGCACCAGTCGTACGTGCACAAGCTGCTCACCGGGCGGCAGGACTTCTCCCGGCTGAAGATGAAGGGCGGCCTGTCCGGCTACCCCTCCCAGGCCGAGTCCGAGCACGACGTCATCGAGAACAGCCACGCCTCCACCGTGCTCGGCTGGGCCGACGGCATCGCCAAGGCCAACCAGCTCCTGAAGCGCGATAGCCACGTCGTCGCCGTGATCGGCGACGGCGCCCTGACCGGCGGCATGGCCTGGGAGGCGCTGAACAACATCGCCGACGCCAAGGACCGCCCGCTGGTCATCGTCGTCAACGACAACGAGCGCTCCTACGCGCCCACCATCGGCGGCCTGGCGAACCACCTGGCGACCCTGCGCACCACCGACGGCTACGAGCGTTTCCTGGCCCGCACCAAGGACCTCCTGGAGCGCACCCCGGTCGTCGGCCGCCCGCTCTACGACACCCTGCACGGCGCCAAGAAGGGCCTGAAGGACTTCATCGCCCCGCAGGGCATGTTCGAGGACCTGGGCCTGAAGTACGTCGGCCCGATCGACGGGCACGACATCGAGGCCCTGGAGTCCGCCCTGGCCCGCGCCAAGCGGTTCAACGGCCCGGTGATCGTGCACTGCCTCACCGAGAAGGGCCGCGGCTACCAGCCCGCCCTCCAGGACGAGGCCGACCGGTTCCACGCCGTCGGCAAGATCCACCCCGACACCGGGCTGCCCATCGCCACCGCAGGCGCCGACTGGACCTCCGTCTTCGGCGACGAGATGGTCAAGCTGGGCGAGGAGCGCGAGGACATCGTCGCCATCACCGCGGCCATGCTCCAGCCGGTCGGCCTGGACAGGTTCGCCAAGCGTTTCCCCGACCGGGTCTACGACGTCGGCATCGCCGAGCAGCACGGCGCCGTCTCCGCGGCCGGCCTCGCCCACGCGGGCGTGCACCCGGTCTTCGCCGTCTACGCCACCTTCCTCAACCGCGCCTTCGACCAGGTGCTGATGGATGTCGCCCTGCACAAGTGCGGCGTGACGTTCGTGCTGGACCGGGCCGGCGTCACCGGCACCGACGGCCCCTCGCACAACGGCATGTGGGACATGTCCATCCTGCAGGTCGTCCCCGGCCTGCGGCTGGCCGCCCCGCGCGACGCCGACCAGGTGCGCGCCCAGCTGCGGGAGGCCGTCGAGGTGGACGACGCGCCGACCGTGGTGCGCTTCTCCAAGGGCGCCGTCGGACCCGCCGTCCCGGCCGTGGGCCGCGTGGGCGGCATGGACGTGCTGCGCGAGCCCGGCACCGACACCCCGGACGTGCTGCTGGTCTCCGTCGGCGCCCTGGCGCCGATGTGCCTGGAGGTCGCCGAGCTGCTCGACAAGCAGGGCATCTCCACCACCGTCGTCGACCCGCGCTGGGTCAAGCCGGTGGACGAGGCGATGGCTCCGCTCGCCGAGAAGCACCGCGTCGTCGTCACCGTGGAGGACAACTCGCGGGTCGGCGGAGTCGGCTGCGCCATCGCCCAGGCGCTGCGCGACACCGGCGTCGACGTCCCGCTGCGTGACTTCGGCATCCCGCCGCGCTTCCTCGACCACGCCTCCCGCGCCGAGGTGCTCGCCGAGATCGGCCTGACCGCGCCGGACATCGCCCGGCAGGTCACCGGCCTGGTCGCCAAGCTGGACGGCCGGTACGAGCGCTCCGCGGTCGGCTCCGTGGAGGCCGCGCGCGACTGACCCGCGCGCACTCCGCCTTTCCTGATCGCCCGATCGGGCCGCCCCCGCCACCGTGATGAGTGGCGCGGGCGGCCCGTTTGCGTGAGGGTGCTGGTACCGGGGCATACGACCTACGCCCCCTCTCGATCATGTCGAGGATGACAAGCGTGGGAGGTACTGTGACCAGCCCCCTCTTCAGGACGAAGAACGTCGAGCAGTCGATCCTCGACACCGAGGAGCCAGAGCACGCGCTCAAGAAGTCCTTGTCCGCGCTCGATCTGACCGTCTTCGGCGTCGGTGTCATCATCGGCACCGGCATCTTCGTCCTCACCGGCACGGTCGCCAAGAACAACGCCGGGCCCGCGGTGGCCCTGGCCTTCGTGGTGGCCGGAGTGGTCTGCGCGCTCGCCGCGCTCTGCTACGCCGAGTTCGCCTCCACCGTCCCGGTGGCGGGCTCCGCCTACACGTTCTCGTACGCGTCCCTCGGTGAGCTGCCCGCGTGGATCATCGGCTGGGACCTCGTCCTGGAGTTCGCGCTCGGTACGGCGGTGGTGGCCGTCGGCTGGTCGGGCTACATCCAGTCGCTGATGGGCAACGCGGGCTGGGAGATGCCCGCCTACCTGGGCAGCCGGGAAGGCTCCGACGTCTTCGGCTTCGACATCCTCGCGGCCGGGCTGGTGCTGGTCCTCACCGGCATCCTCGTCCTCGGCATGAAGCTCTCCGCCCGGGTCACCTCGATCGTCGTCGCCATCAAGGTGACCGTCGTCCTCGTCGTGATCATCGCCGGCGCGTTCTTCATCACCTCCAGCAACTACAAGCCCTTCATCCCCGAGTCGCAGCCCGTGGAGGCGGGGCAGAGCCTCGACGCGCCCCTGATCCAGCTGATGTTCGGCTGGGCGCCGGCGAACTTCGGCGTCATGGGCATCTTCACGGCCGCCTCGGTCGTGTTCTTCGCGTTCATCGGCTTCGACATCGTCGCCACCGCCGCCGAGGAGACCAGGAACCCGCAGCGCGACATGCCCCGCGGCATCCTCGGCTCGCTGTTCATCTGCACCGCGCTGTACGTGCTGGTGTCCATCGTCGTCACCGGAATGCAGCACTACAGCGAGCTGTCCGTGGACGCGCCGCTCGCCGACGCATTCAAGGCCACCGGGCATCCCTGGTTCGCCGGCTTCATCAGCTTCGGCGCCGCGGTCGGCCTGACGACCGTCTGCATGATCCTGCTGCTCGGCCAGACCCGGGTCTTCTTCGCCATGAGCCGCGACGGGCTGCTGCCGCGGTTCTTCTCCCGGGTCCACCCGCGCTTCAAGACCCCGCACCGCCCGACCATCCTGCTCGGTGTGCTGATCGCGGTGCTCGCCGGCTTCACCCCGCTGAACGAGCTGGCGGCACTGGTGAACATCGGCACGCTGTTCGCCTTCGTGATCGTCGCGATCAGCGTGGTCATCCTCCGCCGGACCCGCCCCGACCTGCCGCGTTCCTTCCGCACGCCGTGGGTCCCGTTCCTGCCGCTGGTCTCCGTCGCCGCCTCTCTGTGGCTGATGCTGAACCTCCCGGCCGAGACCTGGGTGCGGTTCGCCATCTGGATGGCGATCGGCATCGTCGTCTACTTCCTCTACAGCCGCGGCCACAGCCGCCTCGCCAGGGAGGGGCAGACGGCGGCACCGGGCCGGTCCGGCAGGCCCGGTCCCTGACAGCCGCTGACCCTTCCGGATCAGCCGCGCACCGATCGCGGGCCCGTGACCTCCGCGCCGAGTTCCGACACCCGGCGCCGGAGGTCGCGGTCGGCCGTGACCACCAGCACCCGCCGCCCCGCGGCCTGTGCCACCAGCCGCACGATGTGATCGTCCCCGCTCCCCGGCGCCTCCTCCACCTGCACGCCCGGCACCGGAGCCACCCCCTTCGCCGCCCCTTCCACCACCATCACGATCTCCACCGGCCCCTCGTGCCCCGGCAGCCCCGCCGCCGCCAGACGGTCCCGCAACCGCTCCGCGGCCCCCCGCCGGTCCCGCCACCATCCGTCCGGCACGGAGCCGACCACATTGGCGGCATCGACCATGACCAGCAGAGCAGCAGCGTCGTCCATACGGCCCAGCGTCGCACGGAACGTGAGCGGCGCGCGGCTCCCGAGCCCGGCGGGACGGCCGCGGCGACGGGCCCTTCAGGGTGAGACGGGTGAACGGCGACTGGCTTCTGTGCGGTCGGGACGGCCGCCTCGTCGTCTGTTGCCGTCGGACGACGCCGTGCCGTGCCGAGCGGAGCTTGCTCCTGGCGGACCCTGGGAGTCGCCGCGGAGGGCCGGCGGGCCGCAGCGGCTGCTGCCGGGGGCGGCCCTCGGGCAGGGCCCCGACCGGTACACGCATCCGGTGGCCTGGCGGCCCACCGTCTCCGGGGAGGCGGGGCTGGTGCACTCGACCCACTTCCGGCCCTGGCTTGCGGCGCTGGACTCCGCCCCCGTGGGGCATCCGGACGACAAGGGAGGCAGGACGGCGACTCCTGCCGTGGCCGTGGACGCCCAGGGGCGGGCCCATGTCTTCGTGCGGAACAACAACGGCGGGGTGAGCCTGCTCGCCCGGAAGGAGAAGGGCGGCCGGGGGCCTGGGCCGGTCTCGGGGGAGAGGACGTGCAGGGGCACCTGGCCGCCGTCACCGGAGAGTCGGGCCGGGTGGAGCTGTACGGGGCCGAGGCGGGGAGGCTGCTGCACTGGCGTCAGGAGGAGGCGGGGAAGCGCCCGGTGCCGGGGGAGGGGACCGACGCCGGTGTGGAGCCGGGGACGTCGTGTGCGCCGGCCACGTCGGCGGAGCGTACGACCGCCTTCTTCACGGACGCGGGCGGGGCGTTGTGCGCCGGCGGCCGGGGGAGAAGCCCGTGGCGCTGTTCGCGGCGGCCGGGCCGGGGCCCGTGCGTGCCGTGCGCTGTCTGACCGGGGGGCACGACTGCACCGTGCCGGCCCAGCGGTCGGCGAGCGGTCGGGGCCTTCGCCGCGTATCCGGCCGAGCAGGAGTCGGCGGGGGCCCGGTGGACCGAGTCGGGGCCGCGGCTGCCCGATGACGCGCGGGTGGGCCTCGCCCTGGATTCGAACAGGGAGCTGGTGGCGGCCACGTTCGCCCCGTCCACGGGGAGCCTGATGATCACCCGGCGCAAGGACGAGCCGGGGCTCGCGCTGACCGCCTGGCAGCAGATCCAGAGGGCCTACGGGTCCGCCCGCTGCGCGGACATGTGCGCGCTCACGTGCCTTGGTGACGGGAGACACGCGGGATGCGTAAAGGGTTGTACGGGTGTGTACGTGACAAGACGCACGCGAAGTGGGCGGGATGAAAATATGAAGGTTCTGTTAGCCTCCTCGCACATGTTCGAAATACGTGGGGGGCTCGCGCTGCCCGCGTGCGGCCTGCTCGTGGCCGAGCAACGGGGTTGGGGAATGGTGTCGTGAGCAGATCCTCCACGACGGATCTTGTCGTTGTCGGACTCGGCTACGTGGGGCTGCCGTTGGCCCGCTCCGCCGCCGCAGCCGGACTGAAAGTGGTCGGCCTCGACCGCAGCCGCCAGGTGGTCGACGGTCTCAACAGCGGCCGCTCGCACGTGGACGACATCACCGACGCCGAGGTCGCCTCGATGCTCGAGCAGGGCTTCCGCGCGTCCGACCGGCCCGAGGAGATCGCCGAGGCCGCCGCCGTCGTCGTCTGCGTGCCCACCCCGCTCACCGAGTACGGCTCCCCGGACCTCGGTGCCGTGCACGCCGCGGTCGAGGACATCGCCACCCACTTCAGGCCGGGCACCCTCGTCGTGCTGGAGTCCACCACCTACCCGGGCACCACCGACGAGGTGGTCCGCCCCCGCCTCGAGGCCGGCGGCCTCAAGGCCGGCCGGGACTTCCACCTCGCCTTCTCGCCCGAGCGCATCGACCCGGGCAACGCCTCCTTCGGCCTGGAGAACACCCCCAAGGTCGTCGGCGGCGTCACCGCCGACTGCACCAAGGCCGCCCGCGCCCTCTACGAGCGCTTCGTGGCCCGCGTGGTCGAGGCCAAGGGCACCCGTGAGGCCGAGATGGCCAAGCTGCTGGAGAACACCTACCGGCACGTCAACATCGCCCTCGTCAACGAGATGTCGATGTTCTGCCGGGAGATCGGCGTGGACCTGTGGGACGCCATCCGCTGCGCCTCCACCAAGCCGTTCGGCTTCGCGCCCTTCTACCCCGGGCCCGGCGTCGGCGGGCACTGCATCCCGATCGACCCCAACTACCTGTCCTACAAGGTGCGTTCGCTCGGCATCCCGTTCCGCTTCGTGGAGCTGGCGCAGGAGATCAACCAGCGCATGCCCGTGCACGTGGTCAACCGCGCCGCCGACCTGCTCAACGACGAGGGCAAGGCGGTCCGCGGCTCCCGGGTGCTGCTGGTCGGCGTCACCTACAAGCCGGACATCTCCGACCAGCGCGAGAGCCCCGCCCTCGCGGTCGCCGAGAACCTGATCGCGCGCGGCGCCGACCTGGTCTACTTCGACCCGCACGTCGAACACTGGACCGTCGGGGGCGAGACGATCGAGCGCGCCGGCGACTACCTGGCCGCCGCCGGGGCCGCCGACCTCACCATCCTGCTCCAGCCCCACCGGGAGATCGACCTGGACATGCTGGCCGACCGCGCCCGCAAGCTGTTCGACACCCGCGGAAAGACCTCCGATCATCCCCGGGTGGTCAAGCTGTGACGACTGAGGATACGTACATACCCGGAGCCGTCGACTCCGACGGGCGCCGAGCCCATCGCAAACGACGGCACCTGAAGGTCTCGTACCTCTTCTTCATCGCCATCACCGCCGTCATCGCCACCCGGCTCGACTCCGACTCGCTGCACCTGTACTCCATGGGCGCCATGGGCCTGCTGGGCCTGAAGATGTTCGGCGCCCTCTTCTACCGTCCCGCCAAGGCGGGCCGCGAGGAACTGCAGTACCTCGAGGAGTGCTGGGTCACCGCGGTCATCCCGATCTACAACGAGGACCCGGTGATGTTCGAGCAGGGCATGCGCTCCCTGCTCGCACAGAGCAGGCTGCCCAACGAGATCCACATCATCGACGACTGCAGCGCCGACCCGGCCGGCATCCGGGCGGCACGGAAGCTGCGCCCCGAGTTCGAGGCCAAGGGCGTCAAGTACACCGTCAGCGTCCAGCCGGAGAACAAGGGCAAGCGCGAGGCGCTGGCGCTCGGCTTCGAGGCGGCGCCGTACTCCGACATCTTCCTGTGCGTGGACTCCGACACCGTGCTCTCCCGGGACACGGTCCGTGAGCTGCTGCTGCCGCTGGCCGACGAGAAGATCATGGCCTCCACGGGCATGGTCCTCGCGCTCAACCACGACAGCAACGTCTTCACCCGCCTGCAGGACCTGCGTTACGGCAACTCCTTCCTCTTCGAGCGGGCCGCCTACTCGCGGCTGAAGTCCGTCCTGTGCTGCTGCGGCGCCCTGTCGGCGTACCGCGGCTCGCTGGTGCGCAAGTACCTGCCGGACTTCCTCAACCAGCAGTTCCTGGGCAAGCCGGCCGTCTTCGGCGACGACCGCCGCATGACCAACTACTGCCTGATGGAGGGCCAGGTCGTCTTCCAGGAGACCGCGGTCGGCTACACCGCCGTCCCCGAGAAGCTGCCGCACTTCCTGCGCCAGCAGGTCCGCTGGAACAAGTCCTTCTTCCGCGAGTCCCTGTGGGCCTTCCGGCACCAGAAGAAGTACCGCCCGGCCTTCTGGCTGACCTGCATGGAGCTCGGCCTGTGGCTGGTGTTCGGCTCGGCCATGTTCTACTCCATGGTCATCCTGCCGATCATGCACCCGTCCCGGTTCCTCGACCACATCGCCGACTACGCGCTGTTCATGGTCCTCATGGGCTATCTGCGCAACGTCCGCTACCTGGACTTCCCGCGCCGCGGCATGGGCTTCATCAAGCGGTTCGGCATGTTCCTGCTGGCCCCGCTGTACGGCCTGATCCAGCTGTTCCTGCTGACCCCGCTGCGCTTCTACGCCCTGCTCACCCTGCACAAGGGCAGCTGGGGCACCCGCCAGGGCGGCGTCGAGGTGTCCGTGGGCGGCGACCACGAGGCCGAGATGACGGAGATCTGGGAGGAGGAAGACCCCTACTCCGACAAGAAGGTCACCGAGACGCTGCAGCTGATGCGCCTGGAGGGCGTGGCGCTGCGCACCCGGCCCCGCCCCGCCTACATTCCCAGCCAGCCGCAGCCGCTGCCCGGGTACGACGAGCAGCTGCACCAGAACATGCCGCAGCAGCCCGTCCGCTGGGGCACCCCCACGGCGGCCCAGGCGCCCGCCCCGGCCCCGGCCCCGGCACCCGCGTCGGCCGGCTACGGCGGTGGCCGGCAGTGGCAGCAGGGCGGTGCCCAGCCGGGCCCGTACCCGCAGCAGCAGTCCTATCCGCCGCCGCAGCACCACCAGCAGCCGTACCCGCAGCAGGGGCAGCAGCCATACCCGCGGCAGGGGCAGCAGCCGTACCCGCCGCAGCAGGGGCATCCCCAGGCACCGCAGCAGCGCGGCCCGCACCACCCCGGCCACCCGCCGCAGGACCCGGACTGGCCGCAGAACGGCGGTCAGGGCGGCGGCTGGTAGCCGCCGGCGCGGACGCCGGTGCCCCCGGTCCGCACCACCGCACGACGAAGGGGCGGCCCTGATCGGGCCGCCCCTTCGGCACGTCCGCCACGACGTGTCGTGCGCGCCTACTTGTAGTAGGCCATCGCCTCCTCGACCGTCACCACCGGGATGTCCCGGTCCTCGAGCTCCTGCATCAGCTTGGTGAGCCCCGCCGTGCCGATCTCGGTGCTGGTCTTCGGCGTACCCTCGACGATCTTGTGCAGGCACAGGATGAGCCAGTCGCCGCTCTCCGCGCACCGGTCGAGCCTGCCGCCCTCCTCGGTCAGCTGGGACAGCGCGGTGCCGCCGATGCCCTTGCCGTCGGTGATGCCGGTCAGCGACTTCAGCCGGTAGGGGTTGGCCGGGGCGAAGGACTCGATGGTCTCGGAGATGATCGAGCGGGCGGTGGTGAAGTGCCGGCTGGCGATCAGGTCGACCGGGACGCCGTCCTTGGTCTTCTGGAACGCCCCGTGCGGGTAGGCGAAGTGCTCGCTGGTGAAGCCGTTGGACACCAGCCACTCCCGCAGCTTGCGGAAGTCCTCGTCGGCCTCCTCCGCGGTGAGCTTCGGGTAGCTCTTGGTGTGCACCTCGTTGGCGTAGGAGTGCCCGGCCATCTCCCAGCCGGAGAAGTTCTGCATGGACCGCATCTGGTCGACGGTCAGGAAGCTCCCGGTGCCGATGGCGTCGGCGATGTTGTAGATGGTGCCCGGGAAGCCGAAGGAGTCCATGATCGGCCGGGCCAGGTCGTGGATCGACTTGTGGGAGTCGTCGAAGGTGATGGAGACGACACCCTTGGGGAAGACACCGGTGGTGTCCGGTATCAGCTCCACGGCCTGGAGCCGGTAGGTCACCTGCCCGCCCGCGTCGTCGTACACCGCGAACGACATGTCGGTGAAGCCGGTGGTGGTGGACGGCTTGCCCGCGGCCGAGATGCTGTACGCGCCGGCCGCGCCGCTGACATCCGCCCACTGCAGGTGGACCGTCACCCACTCTCCGGACTGCACATAGTTGGCCGCGGTCTTGGAGTGGACGTGGAAGTTCCAGACGAAGTAGTTCGTCAGCCCGCCGCTGCCCAGGTAGAAGACCATCTTGGCCAGGTTGCTCACGTCGTCGACGCGGAACAGCAGCCGGATCATCTTGCCGGTCGCGTTCACCTCGGCCATGCCCGTCCTGCGGACGTAGGACTGCTTGCCGGTGCCGTTGGTGGTCACCCGCACCGACTGGGTGCCCCGCACGAACTGGCTCGTGTCGTTCACCTCGGCCGAGGCCGTGCCCGCGCCGCCCGCCTTCCAGCCGTGTCCGTCCTGGAACTGCTGCGACCAGGAGGCCCGGCGGTTCCTGGGGCGCCGGCCGGAAGGAGCGTAGGGCGGGGGAGTGGTCAGCCCCCCGATCGCCCCCTCGGCCGCCGCCTGCGGGGCGGCCGCGGACTGGGCCGCGACATTGCCGAGCCAGGCGCCACCGCCCGCCATCGCCACACCGCCCGCTCCGCCCATCAGCAGCGCGGCCCGGCGGCTGACCACCGGCCTGTCACTCGCAGCGGCACGACCGTGTGCGCCCGCCCGCCTCTTGCCCACTTATGACTCCTGAACCGTGTCGAAGTAGTTCCTGCCGCTCTCGGCGAAGTCCTCGACCTGGGCCTGGACTTCCTTCGCCGAGAGGGTGTCGTTCGCGTTGTAGTAGAGCCAGTCGACCTTCATGTCCCAGGCCCGCTCGCCCTTGAACGGCAGGTCGATGAACCAGTGGTTGAAGTTCACCGACATTCCCGCGCGCGGGGCGTACTTGCCGCTGCTGACGAACAGCTTCTTGCCGTCGATCCAGTAGGAGACGACGTCGTCCTTGACCCGGATCATCACGGTGTGCCAGGCGTCGAGGCTCTTGTTGGTGGTCTGGTAGACGCGGTCGTTGGTCTTGTGGTCGTACCAGGTCACCGTGTCGAGCTTGGGCCCGGGGCGGCCCCAGCCGCCGTTGGGCATGTACTCGTTGTCCAGCTCGCTGTAGGCCGCGCCCTTGCCGCCGATGGTGTAGAAGGTCTGGTTGACGTGGTCGCCCTTGTCACCGGTGGTGGGCTTGTCGCTGAAGTGGATCCGGGCCGCGTAGGTGCCCTCGCGGAACTTGCTCGCAGCGGTGCCCAGGCTGGCCTGCTTGGTGCCCGCCTCGGTGCCGTCGGTGCTGGCCCGCAGCCGCAGCACCTGGCCGGAGTTCAGGGCCTGCTCGTCGCCGGGGAAGGTGACGCCGTCGGCGGACCAGGTGTTCTCGATGCCGGGGCCGCCCTTGCTGGTGCGCACCAGCCAGCCGTGCTTGAACAGGGCCGGGTCCTTGGCGCCGAGGTAGTCGAAGTTGTCGAAGAGCACGCCCTCGGGGACCTCCGGCACCGGGTCGGCGGCCGCGGTGGCCTTCGCCTTCGAGCGGTCGTCGGCCGGCTTGGTGCCGTCCGGCTCCTCGCCCCAGACGAGCACGCCCTTGTTGTACGCGGTGACCTTCCGCGCCTCGCGGTAGCTGGTCATCTTCGCGTCGAAGGAGCGGTCGTCGGCCTGATCGAGCTTCTTGTGGTCGGTGCGGAACAGCTGCAGGTCGATGCCCTTGCTGTTGGCCCCCGGCTGCAGCGTGCCCGCGGCCCTGCTGAACCGTATCTCCAGATAGCGGTCGGCGTTTCCGGCCGGTTTGTCCATCTCCACCACCCGGCCCGCCAGATTCGAGCAGCCGAAGGCGGCGTTGACGCAGTTGAAGGCGTAGGACGCGGACTCGTCCGCCGTGAACCAGTACCGCAGTGTGACGTCGCTGAGCGGCAGCGGCTTGTCCGTCTTGTTGAACACCTCGAGCGAGGGCCTGGCCGCGGGAGCCGTGGCCGGGGTGTCGGTGCGGTAGCGCACCAGCAGCTCGGGCGGATCCGGATTCGCCTTCTTGTACAGGGGCTTCCAGTACGGGTACGTCACCGTGGCGCCTGCGGCGAGCACGGCCACGACCAGCAGCAGCCGTATCTTGGGCCAGACCCGGCGTCGGGGTGGGCGGCGGCGGGTGGACGCCACGGGGACTCCTCAGCGAAACAACACGATGTTCGTGTGAACAGGTGGTGGGATGGTGTGGAGATCCTATCGGTACCTGTGTGACGAAAGGGGGCGGGCCGCAC
>Ga0207873_1001300_pt1 | contig 24507 bp, 20 predicted proteins | sample BGWIniCompost_FD_187373 | JGI IMG/M metagenome (GOLD analysis project Ga0207873, IMG submission 187373) | Cellulose adapted compost microbial communities from Newby Island Compost Facility, Milpitas, CA, USA - BGW Initial Compost (SPAdes)... ...
CCTTGCCGTCCGCAATCGCGATGTCGCCGGCCCTCCGCCCGCCGCGCTACGGCGCCCCCCTCCCACCCACGGCGCTCCACCGCGCCGTTCCACCGCGCCGTTCCACCGCGCCGTTCCTCGCGCCGACTCATGGCGGCGGTTCGCCGGTGGCGTTCAGTCGCGGGTCCGACCTCCGGGGTGACAGGAGAGGGAACCGCGCGCCGGCCTGCCAGGAGACCTCACCAGCGGGGGAGGGGGTCCCGGAGCTCCACGCCGAGCTCGATGGAGATGAGGTGGGCGAGCCCGAAGCCCGCCAGGGCGTCCGCCCGGAGCTGGCCGGCGCTGTCCGTCCACTGGCGCAGGAGCAACGGCCGATAGGCCAGGGCGCCCCCGACCACGAGCTCAGGGGAGACCTGAAACTCGAGCCCGAGCCCCAGGGCTCCGACCGCTCCGGCGGTCTCCGCGGCCCACTCGTCACCGTAGAGGGCGAAGCCCAGTCCACCGAGCAGGTAGGGCTGCAGGCGCTGCCCCTGATCCCAATAGTAACGCCCCTCCGCGCGGATCTGCTGGAGGATGGGGAGGACCAGCAGGTTCGAGGAGTCGTGCCTCGAAAATTCGTAGGCCCCTCCGAGGTACCACGGGGAGCGCGAGCGGTAGCCCGCGCGGATCACCAGGCCGCCGCCGCCCTGGAGGATGCAGGGCTGGACCGCGTCGCTCGGGCAGATGTGCCCCGCAGACGGTACGGTCTCCGCGGTGAGGGCACCCCCATACTGAAAGTAGTCGAAGCTCGCGGGCGACGGGCCCACGTTGCCCTGGGCCGCGGCCCCCTCGGTGTGGAGCAGGACCAAGAGGAAGCAGCCTATGAGCCAGGGCGGAGCGGTCGTATCTCCCCGCGGACATGACGCTGAAATGGGTGAGCTCGCTGCCGTCAACGTCCGCAGTGTCAAGCGGCCTTGACGTCACTGCAAGCCTTGGCTTAAAGGCGAGCCAAGCGCTGGGAGACGAGCCCGCGCCCCGCGCCCGCTGCTGCGGGCCCCAACGAGCTAGAGCTGAACCAGCCGAGCAACTTCCATGGAAATGCATCTCGACAGGCGTGCGATTCGTCAGATTCGGGTCTCTGCGCAGGAAGCAATCGAGGAGGACGACACCGAGTCGCTTCGGGAGGACATCCTCGAGGCATTTTCGGAAGACCAAATCGAAGAAATCGAGCGACGGCTCGACCACGGCGACATGTTCGAGTTCCTCACGGACGTGATCGACGAGTGGGGTGGAGACGACGTCGACGAGCTGCTCGAGCTGCTCGAGAGCCAGCTCGGTGAGGTCGGGATCGATCTCAAGACCGACGTGAAGAGTGACGACGAGGACGAGATCGACGACGACGAGGACGACCTCGACGATACGGACGACGAGGACGCCGAGTTCGAGCCCGAAGACGACTTCGTCGACGACTGAGTGAGCGCGGCGCGGCGCGCGGGTTCGAGCCGTCAGGCAGTGAGCCCGCGCCGGAGCGCCGCCGTCAGGCGGACGACCCGCGGTCGAGCCGGGCCGCCCGGTCGATGAGCCCCGCCACGAACAGCTCGTAGCTCACCAACTGCACCGCCTGGGCGAGGTTGAGCGAGGGTTGGTCCGCGGCGATGGGCACTCGCAAGAGCAGATCGGCGCGGGCGAGCTCGAGGTTCGTGAGACCGCTCTTCTCGTTGCCCCAGAGCACGACGATGCGCTGGCCCTGTGCCGCGTGGGCGACGAGGCGCGGGGCGAGATCGCGCGGTGTCTTGACCCCCGACAGGCCGCGCCGAGCGCTGGTGGCCACGACCACGTCACAACCGACGATCGCCTCGTCGACGTTGTCGTAGAGCTCCGCCCCGTCGAGGACGTCCCAGGACTTCACCGCCATTTTCTGCGCCATGGGATGGGTCGGGAGGGCGAGGCGGCTCGGTCGGACGATGCCGAGGCGCGTGAATCCCATGGTCTTCAGGGCTCGCGCGCTCGCGCCCACGTTCTCCGGATAGTGGGGAGCGACGAGGACGAACTTCGTGCAGCGATGGATGGGGAGCTCGAGCATGGGGGCGTTCGGGACCTCGCACAGGTTCGCTCAAGGATCGGAGCGAGCGCAGCGGAAGCCGAGGTAGGCAGCTCGTGTGCTGGGGGGTTCGTGTAGACGGGCTGCTCCCCGAAGCCAAGCGGGAGGCGCGAGATAATGGCCACCCCGCACGACGCGATCGACGTTCGTCCCGGGAGGGTCGGTCTCGTCGTAGGGAGCGTAGGGCGTGCTCGTCCACTCGGCGACGTTTCCGGCGAGCTGGAGGATCCCTTCGGGTGTGGCGCCCGCTTCGAAGCTCGTCGTCGGCGCGAGCTCGTCGAAGCCGTCGCGTCCCTCGGTGCGCGAGACGCCCCAGCGGCCATGATTGGCGAGGGCGCCGTGGAAGAGCTCACCCCAAGGATAACGGCGCCCCTGCGTGCCGCGGGCAGCGCGCTCGAACTCCGGTTCGGTGGGGAGCCGCGCGCCTCGAAACGCGCAGTAGCGCCGCGCGTCGTCCCAGGTGACGAAGACGGCGGGCAGCTCCGAGCGCGCCAGCCGCTCCGCCCCGCGCGCGTAGGGGAGGGGACGACAGCGTCCTTGGCGCACGCAGTGCTGATACTCTCCGAAGCTCACCTCGCGCCGATCGATCCAGAAGGCGGGCACCTCCACGCGTGGCCCCCCGAGCTCGTTCGCGAAGGTTTCGGGACCGCAGGCGGTCGTTTTGGCATCGCGGTTACAGTGAGCGGCCGCGTCGAGCACCTCGTCCCTGCTCGAGCCGAGCTGGATCGTGGCGCGAGGGAGGCGCACCATCGCCGGCGGCGGTGGCACCAGGACCTTCGTGGATCCGGCCGCCGCGGCGTCCTCGTCGAGGAGCGCGCCGAGGAGGCTGCCGGCGACCAACAGCGCGGCCAGCGGGCGCTTCACGGAGCAGCCTGGCTGCGTCGCGCGGCGCCGCGCGCGGGCGCGGAGGGTGGGGCGGTGTTCGTGGGCGCCGCGATGTCGGTGGGCGCCGCGGTGGCGTCGCTCGGCGCAGGGCTCAGCCACGCTCCGCGCGGGCTCGTGGTGGGACGTGGCGTTGCGGTCGTCTCCGTGAGCTCGGAGGCGATGCGCAGGGCGAGCAGGGTGACGAGCACGCCGACCACTGCGCCGCCCAGGGCGATGCGCACGGGGCGGGTGCTCCCGAAGTCTCCCTCGCTCGGGCGACGTCGGCGTGAGTCGGGGACGGTGGCCAGCGGCGCTCGGCTGGGGCGGTCCCCCGGAGAGAGGGCCTCCGCGAGGGCGTGCCCCATCTCCGCGCAGCTGGAGAAGCGACGCGCGGCCGACTTGTGGAGAGCGCGTGATAGGGCGGCGTCTACCGCAGGGTCCAGCCCGAGGCTGGCGGCGATCGGGAGCGGCTCCTCCGTCTGGATCCGGGTCGCCACGCCGACCGCGTCGTCTCCGGGGAAGGCGCGGTGCCCGCTGATGGCCTCGTAGAGGGTGGCCGCGAGGGAGAACTGATCGCTCGCCGCCGAATGCTCGCCGTGGGTGACGGACTCGGGGGCGCTGTAGGCGGGCGTTCCCAGGAGCCCGCCGCCTTTGGTGAGGGTCGACTCGGGCACCCGCGCCACACCGAAGTCGGCGATCTTGGCGCCGGTCTTGGTGAGGATGATGTTCTCGGGTTTCACGTCCCGGTGCAGCACCCCCGCCCGGTGCGCGGTGGTGAGGGCGTCGCCGAGCTCGAGGGCGAGGTTCGCCGCGGAGGTGGGCGACAGGGGGCCACGGGTGAGGCGGGCCTTGAGCGTCGTGCCCTCGGCGTGCTCGAAGACGAGCACGACGCCGAGCTTCGGGTCCTCGCTCATGTCGAAGAGCCCCACGATGTGCGGGTGGCTGACCCGCGCGGACGCCTTGGCTTCTTGGCGCATGCGCCGTGAGAGGCTCTCCCTCTCCTCTGCCCCGAGCCGCAGGTCCGGGCGCAGGTACTTCAGGGCGACCTCACGATCGAGCACCGGATCCCGCGCGAGCAGCACCTGTCCCGTCGCCCCGCGTCCGATCGATCGGATCACCTCGTAGCGGCCGATCCGCGCCGGCGTGGAGGAGGGACCTTCATCCGGCGGAAGCGATGGCTCGGCGAGGGCGCTTTCCGGCATCGCTGGGCTCATATCGCGCGCAGTCCGACCAGGCCAGTCTGCGCGACGCCCGAACCCCGAGGTGGTGCGGTGTTACGGTTCGATTGCGCCGCAGTCGTACTGTTCGGAGCTCAGGACGGGGCCAGATACCGGGGCGGGGGAGTGGGAGGTGCTCTTCTCCCCGGTCTCACCATCGCGTCGAGGCGCGTCGCCCTTCTCGCCGCCCCCGTCGTTCCCTTCGCCGCCGTCCGGAGAGCGGTCGTCCGGACGGCGGATCACGTCGTCCTTCTCTTTCCGCTCGCGTCGGGGCGGCTCCCCGTACTCCTCCCGCAGCTTCCGATGCAGGCCGTCACTGAGCACCTGCTCGTGGTACTGGGGCATGCGGGGGAGCTGCACGATGTACTTCACGCGCTCCTGGACCTCCACCACTTCGATGCTCCCCGTGGAGGTGTCACCGTCGGAACGGTACTTGAAGAGCAGGTATCCGTTCTCCTGGTCCTGCTCGATCAGCTCGAAGCCCTGATCGACACGGATGAAGCGCAGCGCGCCGTTGTAGGTCAGCGTCTTGCTATAAGGAGACTCGGTGGTGACCTTGGCGAACGCCGGGGCCTCCGTGAGGGCGACGGTGGCCAGGAGGGCGAGGGCCGCGGTGAGGCGTCGCAGGGAGGTGGCGTCGAGCATGCCAGGCGGATTAGGGGGGAGACTCCCGCAGAGGGCCAAGTTCGTGGGGGCTTCGTGGACCCTGTGGTGTCCCGGTCCGCGCGAGCCCACCGGCTTCCTTGTGCAGTCGCTCAGCGGAGCGGCGCTCGTCGAGCCGCGCCAAGGCAGCTCCGCTCGGAGCTCGTCTGCACGTCCCCACCGAGCAGCGCGGAGCGACCAGGCTCAGAGGCTCGTCGGTGCGCCCCCGCCGAGGAGCTGGAGGGGGCCTTCCCGAAACAGATACGTAAGCTCGTCCGCGCCGTACCGCGCCTCGATCCAGTGGAACGCGCGCTCGAGCTCATCCACGTCGCTGGGGCGATGAGCGTCGCTGCAGGCGGCCCCGTAGAGTTCCCGTTCGAGTAGCGCGGTGGCGCAGGCTCGCACCTGCTCCCCGTACTTCCCCACCAGGGCGCAAGCGTCGAGCAGCGGCACGCAACCGAGCTCGACGAGCCGACTCAAGCGATCCGGTTGGTTCCACAGGGGCCGGTAGCGCTCTGGATGGGCGATCACCGGGGTGAGTCCTTGACGCTGGATCCGGAAGAGGGACTGCTCGACCGCGGGCGAGAAAGCGACCTCATAGAACTCGAGCAGGATCGCGCTCCCCCCTGGATAGGGCAACGCGTCGCCGCGCAGGATGCGCTGGAGCACGACCTCGTCGAAGTAGTGCTCACAGCTCAGGCTCACCTCCGGCAGGGGACCTGCGGCGCCCGCCGGTCGGGTGACGTCGCCGAGCTCGGGCGATGACATTTGCGTCCGCGCACGCTCGAAGGCGTCGCGCAGCTCCGCAGCCGAGTTGTCGAACAAGCCAGGGCGCATGTGCGGGGTCGCCACGACGTGGTCGAAGCCGAGCCGACGCAGGCGTCTCAAAATGTCCGCGCCCTCTCCCGGCGTGCGAGCACCATCGTCGATACCGGGCACCCAATGGCAGTGCAGGTCGATCATGCCTGGCATCGCGGCTATGCTAGCTCCATCAGCGTGATGCCCGAGAACCGAGGTCTCGTTCCGCTGCTCGACCGACACCGCATGCTCGTCTGCGTTGGCTCGGGGGGCGTGGGCAAGACGACCGTAGCCGCCGCTCTGGCGCTGGCGGCCGCCCAGCGCGGGCGTCGTACCCTTTGCTTGACCATCGATCCCGCGCGGCGGCTCGCCAACAGTCTCGGGCTGGACAGCATGCCGCCGGAGCAGGTGACCATCGCGCCCGAATGGCTGCGTGAGCACGGTGTCGAGCTGGGGCGCGGGAGCCTCACGGTGATGATGCTCGACACCAAGCACACCTTCGACGAGCTCGTGCGGAGCAAGGCGAGCAGCGCGGAGTCGCGGGATCGCATCCTGAACAACCACCTGTACCAGTACATCTCGACCCACCTCGCGGGCACCCAGTCCTACATGGCGATGGAGAAGGTGCTCATGGTGGAGGAAGATGACTCTTACGACACCATCGTCCTCGACACACCTCCGATGCATCACGCCCTCGACTTCTTCGAGGCGCCCGAGCGCATGGTGGAGGTCATCGACAGCCCAGCGCTGCGCGGTCTGGTGCAGGCGATGCAGACCTCCGGGCGGTTCAGTCTGAACGTCGTCGCTCGCAGCATCGGGGCGGTCTTGCGCACGATCGGGCGGATCACCGGCGGGCCCCTGCTCGAGGAGATGGCGGGCCTGGTGAGCGCCATGAACGAGCTCTTCGGTGGCTTTCAGGAGCGGGCGGGGCGCGTGCTCGAGCAGATGCGGAGCTCACGCTTCGGATACATCGCGGTGAGCACCCCTGCGTCCCTCCGGTGGAGCGAGGTCGACGTGCTCACGGATCGCATGCGCGAGCGCGGGCTGCGCACGGACGCTCTGGTCATCAACCGCGTGCACCCGGCGCGCGGGCGGCTCCCGGAGCTCGGGGACGTCGCGTCCCTCTTGAGCGCGCGCGGCATCGAGCTCGGGGCGAGCGGGCCGGAGCGGGTGCTCCAGGCCGCCAGGGAGGAGTCGGCGCTGGCGGAGCGTCAGAAGCAGGAGCTCGAGCAACTCCAAGAGCGGCTGCGTGCCTGGGGTGCCCCGATCCAGGTGACGGTCCCGGCCTTCGCCGTGGACGTCCACCACCCGGAGCGCCTCCGTGAGGTGGCGGGGTTCCTGTGCGGCGCTTGAGGCGCGCCGAGGACCAGCTCACTCCTCCTTGCGACCACGCTTGCGGTAGAAGACCCGGAGCGGCACGGCTTGGAAGCCGAACTGCTGTCGGATCTGGTTCGTGACGAAGCGCCGGTAGCTCTCGACGATGTTCTCGGGGGCGTTGCTCCAGGCCACGAAGGTCGGCGGGTACACGCCCGCTTGAGTGATGTAGTAGATGCGCGGCGAGCGGCCGCCCTTGGTCGGAGGTGGCCGCTTGCTGAGCACCTGCTCGAAGAATCGGTTCAGCTCCGAGGTGCCCACGCGCCGGCCCATCTCTTCGCCGGCCGCCTGGACCTGGTCCATCAGCTTGCGGACGCCGTGGCCCGTCTTCGCGCTGAGGCCGACGATGGGGGCCCAGCGGGCGAAATCGAGGGCATGGCGCGCGTCCTCGATGCGCTCTCCGAGCTCCCGGGGGGACAGCAGGTCCGCCTTGTTGAGCCCCACCACGATGGCGCGTCCGCGCTCGGCGCAGAGCCCGAGGAGGCGCGCGTCCTGCTCCGCCACGCCTTCGGTGGCGTCACACATCAGCACGATCACCTGGGCGCGCGCCACGGCGCGGAGCGAGCGCATGACGCTCTCCGCCTCCACCCCCGCGCTGACGCGAGACTTGCGCCGGATCCCCGCCGTGTCGACGACGAGGAAGCGCCGCTTTCCGACTTCGACGAGGCTGTCGACGGGATCCCGCGTGGTGCCCGGCCGATCGTCGACGAGAGAGCGCTCCGTGCCCGCCAGGCGATTGAAGAGGGACGACTTGCCGGCGTTGGGGCGCCCGATGAGGGCGATGCGGATCGGCTCCTCGGGCGCTGCGGAGCGGGATGCGTCTGCGGCGGCCTCGTCGAGCTGCGCTCCCTCGTCGAGCTGCGCTCCCTCGTCGAGCTGCGCTTCGTCCTCGAGTTCGTCCAGCGCCAGCGAGGGCTTCGCACCGGGCGCGCGCGGGGGCAGCTGCTCCACGATGGCGGCCTCGAGCTTGCCGACGTTGCGGCCGTGCAAGGCGGAGATCGGGATCAGGTGATCGATGCCGAGGGAGTAGAGGTCCGTGGCGAGGGCCTCGCGACCGGGGCCGTCCGCCTTGTTCGCGGCGTAGACGACCGGCTTGGAGCTCCGCCGGAGGAGTTCGACGGCGTCGCGATCGGGCCCTGTCGGAGGAGCGCTGCCGTCGAGGACGCACAGGACCACGTCCGCTTCGGCGATGGCGGCGTGCACGTGACGGGCGATCCCCTGACCCATCGGATCGTCCGTGGTCGGGTCGAAGCCGCCCGTGTCGACGAAGGTGACGTCACGTCCCTGGATGTGAGTGTCCGCGTAGTGTCGATCCCGCGTGACGCCTGGCGCGTCGTGCACGATGGCGAGCTTCTCGCCCACCAGACGATTGAAGAGCGTGCTCTTGCCGACGTTGGGGCGCCCGACGATTGCAACGATGGGTGTCGTCATGACGGATCCGTCTCGGGGGCGTCGGGCTCTTCGCCTCGCAGGACCTCGGGCGCGACGATGCCCTGGGCGGGATCGTAGCCCATCTCCGAGAGCTGCCTGGGCATGTCCTTCCAGTGAGGGGTCACGCGGACGAAGAGCTTGAGGTGCACCTGCTTGTCCACCAACGACTCGATGCGCTGGCGCGCGGCGATGCCGATGGCCTTGATCTGCTCGCCTCCGTGCCCCACCAGGATCTTCCGTTGCCCGACCTTCTCGACGTGGATCGTCGCGGCCAGGGACAACAGCTGGGCCGACTCCTCCGCCGCGTCGATCGAGACGGCGACGGCGTGGGGCACCTCGCGCTCGAACTGGTTGAGGATGGCCTCCCGGACGTACTCCCGGACGAAGAACAACACGGGGCGGTTGGTGAGGGTGTCCTCGTCGAACCCCGCGGGCCCCTCCGGGAGCAGGCGCGCGATCTCGTCGAGCGCGGCGTCCACCCCGTCGTTGCGCCGTACGCTCACCGGGATGAAGGCCTCGAACTCCTGGGCTTTCGCGTAGGCGTCGAGCTGCGGCAACAGCTGCGTCTTGTCGCGGAGCAGGTCGACCTTGTTGACGAGCAAGATGCGCGGTCCGGGCGCGAAGCCCGCGAGCGTCTCCAGCACCTCCCGATCCCCCGGGCGGAGCCAGGGGTTGTCCAGAGGCCCACCCCCGGGAAGCGCACGCTGCTCCTTCGGGGGCTTGGTCCAGACGTCGGTCATCATCACGACCAGGTCCGCGGAGCGGGCCGACTCGTAGGCGGCGGCGTTCATCCGGCGCCCGAGCTCGGTCCGGGGACGATGTAGGCCCGGTGTGTCCAGGAAGGCGATCTGGGCGGCGCCGCGGCGCACGACGCCCAGGAGGGCGTCCCGCGTCGTCTGGGGGAGTGGAGAGGTGATGGCCAACGGCTCCCCGAGCGCTGCGTTGAGCAGCGTGGACTTGCCGACATTGGTGCGGCCCACGAGGGCGACGGTTCCGAATCGCATGCGAAGGGGGCTCTTCCTGCCAGAGGCGGCCTCCCCTGGCAATTCGAAGGTCCGTGGGCCCCACTTTGACCCATCGGAGGCGGTCGCGCCGGTGCTCGGCGCCGCCCACGAATCCAGGCGATCGGAGCCCTCGCCCCGCGCGGCGAGCCCCCGCGCCTTCCGCCTTGGCCCCCTGCAGGCTGGCGCGGCGGCACGCACGGCGGGTCCCGAGTCGAGCGCCCGCGAGCATGTCGGGGGGGGCCGGGCCCGCTCTGCGGGGGTGACCCCTCCGTGACCCGGGAACCCGCGGGCGCTGGGAACCTCGGTGACACGGAGGCCAAATGCGGCTATGGCGCAAGAATGGCTGCCGGTGGACCGCCTCCTCCATTTGCGCCTCCCCCCGACGAGGGGGCAGAGCGTCGCGAGGCGGAGCGAGTCGAAGTCGAGTGGGCGGTGGACTGCGAGACGGAAGACACCTTCCTCTTCGCGAACATCACGAACATCAGCGCGCTCGGGATTTTCGTGCGCTCCCTGGAGCCCCTCCCGCCGGGCACGAGCATGACCCTGCGCTTCTCGCCGCCCGGTGGTCAGGAGCCCTTCGTGCTGCGGGGTGAGGTGACGTGGGTCAACCCGGTGCGGCTGCTCGGGGCGAACAAGAACCCCGGTATGGGGATCCGCTTCGTAGAGCTCCGTCGGGAGGAGCGCCTGCGGCTCGTCGAGACGATCCGCACGATCGCCTACGTCCGCGAACGCTCGAACTGAGAAGCGCCGAAGGCTCAGTCGTTCGAAGCCGGCGGAGCGCTGTCTGCCCCCTTCGCCGTGTCTTGGGGCCGCGGCGCCGCGGGGGCCGGGGCTGCCGGCGCTGGCCCGGCGACGCTCCCCGTCGTCGCAGCCCCCGGCTTGGTCGGCTTGCTCTCCTTGCGGGCGGCGATGGCGTCCGCGCTGGAGGGCGCGTCCGCCTCGAGGGCGGCGAGGGCCTGACTGGCGCGCTCGGCGTAGCCGGGCTGAGACGCGAGGCGTCGATAGTGGGCGGCCGCTCGCTCCTGCTGTCCGACGGCGCGGTAGCAGGAGGCAGCGTGCCACGAGGCTTCGTCGGCGATCGGAGTGCCGGCGTAGCGAGCGGCGACGGTGTCGTAGAGATCCGCCGCTTGCTGACAACCGGATCCGTTCCGCGCAGCGTGGGCTTCGTGGAGCGCCGCCCGCGGCGCCTGGGGACCTCCGGCCGCGGCCACGCGACGGAACTGCCGCTCCGCCTCGGCGTAGCGACCAGCGTGGTAGGCCTCGAGAGCTCGCTCGAAGGTGGGCGGCGGCGCGTCTTGCGCGGCTCCTTCGGCGGCGGCCTCCGGCTCCGCGGCGCGCTTCGTCCGCGCGGGGCTGGACGTCTCGGCGCGGAGGGCGCGGCTCTCGGAGCGGGCAGGGGCGGACGGTATCGCGGGGCGGGGGATGGACCGCTCTTCCTGCGCCGGAGCCTCCGGTGGTAACGCCTCGGTCACGATGGAGTGGCGCGGCATCGCCTCCGCTTCGAGGCCAGGGACGCCACGCTCCGTGACGCTCACCTGATCGTGCTCGGTGGGGCGCGCCCGCAGGAAGACGAGGCTGGTGGACACCATCAGCAAGAGCAGCGCGGCCATGGCGAGCTGCGGGCGCATCGCGTAGCCCGCCAGCACCGACACCGTGCGACCGATCCTCTCCCGCAGGGAGAGCTCTTTGTGAGCGAGGCGCTCTGCCTGGAGGATGCGCGCGTGCAAGCCCACCGGAGGATCCAACAGCGGCACGCTGGCCAGCTCCTTGGTCGCCTGCATCCCGGAGCTGATGCCCTTGCAGCGAGTGCAGTGGTGCAAGTGGCGCTTCGCCGCGGCCGCAGTGAGCTCGTCCAGCTCACCGTAGAGGAGGTTCAGCGCGATCTTGTCGTACCGTTCGCAATCCATGAGCTCGGCGTCTCGGTTCATTGCTCCCTGCCTGATGCGCTCCGCTCGGCCGCTGCCGTCGGAGGTTCGACGGGAGGCAGCGCAGCGCGCGGCTCAGCGCAGCGCGCGGGCATACTCCTCGAACTCGCACAATGCCTTCTGGAGGCGTTCCAGCGCGTAGCGCATGCGGCTCTTGACCGTGTTTTCTCCGACTCCAGTGATGACGGCGATCTCCTGAAAGGGCACATCTCCGATGTGCCGCAGCAAAAACACCTCCTTTTGCTCCTCGGGGAGCTCCTCGACCGCCAGGGCGACGCGCTCGCGGATCTCGCTGGCAACGACGACCCTCTCGGTGCTCGCCGCAGGGTGCGGATCGGCGAACCGGTCGCCGAGCGTCGAGCGGCCTTCGCCGTCGTCGGAGCCGCCGTCGAGGGACGCATGGCGGCGGTGCTTCTGTCGGCGGAGGTGGTCGACGCAGAGGTTCCGGGTGATCGTGTACAGCCACGTCGAGAAGCGGGACTCGTGCTTGAACTCGCCCGCGCGCTGGACCAGCCGCAAGAAGGCCTCCTGGGTCACGTCTTCGGCCCATGACGCGTGGCGCAGATAGCGCAGCGCGAAGTTGTAGACGGGCCGCTCATAGCGGCGCAGGAGCTCGGCGAACGCCTCGCGGTCACCCCTCTGATAGCGGACCATGAGCACCTCATCGCTCGTCTCCCCGTGCGCCGCGGTCATGGCTTCGCTCCCGATGGAAAGATGGTAGGGCGGGGCCCGGCGGCGAACAGGCCCCGGCGTCGGCACCTGGCCGACGCACGCCTCCCGAAGGGGTGGCTATGGGTTCGACGTTCCAGCACGTGGTTCGATCTGGAGGGAGGGGAGCAAGGGCCGGTGCGAAGAACGGTACGCTCTCCCAGCGGCCCACCCTGGATCCGGTCAGAGTACGCCGACGCTAGTCCTTTGTCCGGGCCCCGTGCAAGCGCACCCGGCCCGGGAAAATCGCCCCAGATCCCGGGCGCTTTGGGACCGTCGGGGCTGCCCGATGCGGGCTCCGTTCCGAGGGTGTCGCCCGTGGAGCGGAGGTGGGCCTCTTCGGCCATCCTCACCCGGCTGGTGGAATGGGTGGCGGCCGCGCCTGGGAAATCGGGGGCTTGGCAGCGGTGGAATGCGGAAGGATCATCCGTGCTTGCCGACACCCCGGCTTGGCCCCCTAAGATGCGGGGGAGCAGCCCGCCCCCGGCGCCGCCGCGGGCAGCTCGGGAGAGGAACGATGTCTCGATTCAGTAGCTCGACTCGAATGATCGCAGTGGCGCTGGCCGTGGTCGGCTGGCCCGCTCTGGGGCTCGCCCAAGGGGCGGCAGGAGAGGGGGCTTCGCAGACGGGCTCTGGCGCTGCCACGGCTGCGCAGGACTCGGGATGGACCTCCGACTCCGAGGTCCCGGAGGCGGGGGAGCGGGCGGAGGCCGTCGCGCAGGCGCCGACGGAGGAAGATGCGTCGCCGACCCAGGGCGAGGCGAGCCCGGCGAGACCAGAGGCGCCCGCATCCCGGGAGCTGGACGGAGCGACGTATCAGATCCGCCTGCGCGACCTCGAGCAGCGCGTGGACGAGCTCAAGGAGCAGATCCGCCGAAGCCACACCCGGCTCAGCCTCCTGAGCGACACGATCCTGGCGGCCGGGGTCGGCGGAGCGCGCGCGGAGATCGTCTTCCAGAACGAGCTCAGCAGCGCTTTCCGGCTGACGGAGGCGGTGTTCGTCCTCGACGGGGCGGTGCAGTACCGCAAGCAGGACGAGACGGGGACCCTCGCGGCCCAGGAGACGATCCCGATCTTCAGCGGTTCGATCCCCTCGGGGGACCACACCCTCCAGGTCCTCATCAAGCTTCGCGGTCACGGTTATGGCGTCTTCTCGTATCTGCGGGGCTACGAGGTCGAGCTGCGTGACGCGCACTCGTTCACGGTGACGGACGGCAAGCTCATCGAGGTCAAGGCGACCGCCTGGGAGCGCGGAGGAGCTACCACGCCCCTCGAGGAGCGTCCCGCCATGCGCTACACGAGCAACCTGCGGAGCCTGGGGGACGTTCCCGCCACGCCCGCGAAGGGGGGCGCCGGGAGTTCGAAGGGGTCCGGGTCGGGACGGGTCGGCGGCAGCGTGTCCGTGGGCGGAGGAAACTGACGGTGGATGGGCGCCTCGCGCCTCCGCCGGGGGGCCGCTCGAGCACCGCAGTTCGCTCGAGCTCCGCAGTGCGCTACGCGCTCTTGGCGCTGGCCTTTGGGGTCTTCCCCACGCCCGCGGGGGCGGTGTCCGCGGACGAGGCTCGCGCCAACGCGACGAAGGCGATCACCGCGGTCGAGGCGCAGGCGAGCTCCCTGCGGCGAGTGACCGCGGAGACCCGCCGCCTCGATCCCAGCCGGCTCGTCACTGCGGGGGAGCTCCACCTTCGGACGAAGGACTACGAGCGGGCCATCGATCAGCTGAACAAGGTGATCGAGCTCGATCAGCAGGGGCGCGTCCCCGAGGCGGTCGCCGCGGACGCGACCTTCCTCCTGGCGGAGGCGTACTTCGCCGACGGGCAGCTGTACTCGGCGCGGCGCTACTACGAGCGCATCGCGGAGCGGGCGGAGCAAACGGCCTACCGCGGGTTCGCGGGGCGCGCCGCGAGCCGCCTGGTGGACGTCGCCCTGCGAACGCGCCGCACCGAGGGTCTCGACGGGATCCTCGCGCAGGTCGAACGCCTCGCCCCGACCGATCCCACGGGCTCCTTGCAGTACGCGCGGGCCAAGCTCCTCTTCGCCAAGAACGACCTGAACGGTGCGCGCAGCGCCGCCAGCGCCGTGCCCGAAGGGTCCGAGTACATCCACCGATCGGCCTATCTGGTTGGCGTGACCCTGGCCAAGGAGGCGGGGCTGATGCAGGGCACTCCGCGCGGGACGCAGCCGGGGGGCAAGCCCGGCGCCACGGCCTCGACGTCGGGGGAGGCGGCGGGACCCTCACCGGCGCTCCAGCAAGCCATCGCGGCGTTTCGCCGCGCGGCGGAGCTGCCGACGAAGGATCCGGAACAAGAGCACGTCGTGCACCTCTCCTGGATGGCCATCGGGCGCTTGCTCTACGAGGAGGGGGCCTACCTGGAGGCTACCGAGGCCTACGCGAAGGTGCCGCGCACCTCGCCGGAGTTCACGACGGCCCTGTACGAACTGGGCTGGGCCTATGTTCGGCTCGGGGACTACGATCGCGGGCAACGGGCCCTCGAGCTACTGAGCGTGCTCGACCCGGGCCGCGTGGACGCCGCAGACGGAGCGTTGCTGCGGGCGGATCTCCTCCTGCGCTCCGGGCGGTTCGAGCAGGCGCTCGCGGCCTACCACCAGGCGCGCGACGAGTACGATCCGCTTCAAAAGCAGGTCGCCGCCTTCTTGAGCGCACACACGGATCCCGCGGACTACTACGACGTGCTCACCGCGGACGGCTTGGAGCTCGGCGGGGAGCTGCCCACCGTGGCCGTGGAGTGGGCGCGGGAAGAAGCGGCGGAGGACCGGATGTTCGCGGTCACCGACGACGTCGCGCGTTCGAGGCGCCTCGTGAAGCGATCGCGTCAGCTCATCCAGCAGCTGGAGGCCACGCTGGCGTCGAGCTCTCGGGCGAAGATGTTCCCGGAGCTCTACGGGGAGCTCGAGAAGGCCCTCGGGCTCCTGAATCAGGTTGCGCTGGCGCGACGGCAGCTCGCCCTCGGCATGGATGACGAGGCAGGGAACGAGGGGCAGGGAGAGCTCGCGCAGGTGCGGGCCGAGCGTCGTCGCTTGATGGCGCGTCTCGGTGAGGTGCCGGCCTATCCCGCCGACTTCAACCGACGTCAGAGCGAAGCCGAGAGCGGGTTCAACGCGGTGTCCCAGGAGCTGCAGCGGCTGACGCTCCGGGCCGACTACCTGCAAGCGATGGTGAACGGCCTGCGGCGGGTCCTGGTCGACGGCGCTCAGGCGACGAGCTCCTCGGCGTCGCGGGCGCGCTTCGAGGAGGAGCTCCGGGTGGGTGAGGAGGAGCTCGCGGCCCACCGCCGCCGCATCGACGAGCTCCGCCAACACGTCGAGATCGGACGGGTGCAGATCGGGCTGGGCGACGAGCGCTTCTCGGAGGACGACACCGTACGCCGCCGCTTCCGCGAGCTGTTCGCGCGTGAGGTGGCGCTCGCGGCGAGCGGAGCGGATCGCGACGCCGCCGACTACGCCCGGGGGATCCAACCGCTGCTCCAGAGAGCGGACGCCGTCGAGGACCGAATCGAGCGGGCTCGGGCCGCCCTCGAGGCCGCGGGGGAAGCGCGCAGTCGGGACGTAGCCGCCACGGTCGCCCAGGAGCGCGAGTTGATGGAGGGGTATGTGTCGCACCTCGACGAGCTGGATCGGAGCGCGCGGGTGCTGCTCGGCGAGATGGCCATGGAGAACCTCGAGCTCGTCCGCAAGCGGCTGAAGAACGTGGTGCAGCGCGCGGACGTGGGGATCGTGCAGCACGCCTGGGAGCTGCGCGAAGATCAGATGCACCGACTGCGGCAGCTCCAGCGGGAGCGCGCGCGGGAGGAGAGCTTCCTCAACGACGAGCTCCGCGAGGTACTCGACGACGCGGAGGAGCTGCCATGAGCGCGCTTCGTCGAGACACGCCGGCGCAGGCCTCGGAGAGGTCGTCGCGTCGGGGGACGAGCCGTGGCGCGGGTGGTCAGCGCGGCGGCGGTCTGCGCGGCCGTGCGTGGGACTGGCGCGGGTGGCTCATCGCGGGCCTGTGCGCCGGGGTGACCGCCTCGGCTCAGGTGGCCGGCGCGGCGGAGAGCGCGGCGAGCGGTGCGGCGGGCGGCGCGGTGGCCGAGAGCGAAGCCGCCTCGAAGACCAGCACGCCACCGGTGTATCCCCTCCAGTGTGGCGGCGCGGCGGCCCTGCGGGTGGTCGACGCGCCCCGCTTGCCGCCTCCGACGCCGGAGCAGGTGCGTGCGCTGCGCCTGCTCGAGGAGGAAGCGGAGGGGTACCTCGCCGATGCCAAGCGGTTCCAGGGCACCCTCACGACGATCGTGCGCCACCACTACGAAGAACGGCGCCGCCGCGTGCTGTCGACCCTCGATCGAGAGATCGACATGGAGCGCAAGGAGCTGCTGGAGGCGCGCGCGGAGGCGATCCGCCGGCTCGAGGACTTCGTGGCGCGCTACAGCGGCGCGAACGCCGATCCCCAGGCGACCCCGGACGCCATGTTCCGGCTCGCGGCGCTCTACGAGGAGCGCGCCCGTGACGACTACGACGCGGACCTCACGGAGGGCTTGCGCCCCGCGATCGACATCTACCGGAGCATCGTCGAGCAGTATCCCGCCTACCAGGAGAGCGCCGCCGTGCACTACTACCTGGGTCACGCGCTCACCGACGCGGGACGACTCGAGGAAGGGCAACAAGCCTGGCGGTCCCTGGTGTGCGCCAACCGCTACCAGGTCACGTCCGCGCCCGCCTCGGGCGGCCAAGGAGGTGACGCGCAGGGGACCGTGCTCGTGCAGCGCCTCCCCCAGGACCACGACCGGCGGTTCTGGAACGAGTGGTACAACAAGAACCCCGTGCCCCTCGATCAGCTGGGGGGACCGCGGGCGAGCTCGAGCCAGCTCGGCGTGAAGGAGGAGGAGCTGACCTTCGTCGATCCTTACGCGGGCTGCGAACCGCTGCCCCAGGATCTCGCGCCGGGCGACGAGCCCCGCTACCTCGCCGAGATCTGGTGGCAGATCGGCAACTTCCACTTCGACGCCCTGGGCCACGGGGGGCCTTACGCCCTGAATCGCGCGGTCAGCGCCTATGACCACGCGCTCCAGTTCCGCAAGCCGCCATTGTACGGCGTCGCGCTTTACAAGCAGGCGTGGGCCTACTTCAAGCAGCAGCGCTACAAGACCGCCGTCCAGGCGTTCGTCGAGCTGCTGCGGTACGCGGACGAGCAGGAGAAGAAGACCGGCGACGCGGGCGCCGATTTCCGCTCCGAGGCGTACACCTACATCGCCGGCTCCCTCACGTACGTCGACTTCGACGGCCCCCCTGCCGACGACCCCAACATCCCGCGCAGCGACGTGCTCGACGTCGAGCTCGATCCCCTCATCGCCGAAGAGCGAATGAGCGTGGCCATCGATCGCGTCCAGGATCCCGCGCTGATCCCTCAAGATCAGAAGTGGACGTCCGCGATCTACAAGGCGCTGGCCCAGGAGTTCATCGAGATCAGCCAACATCGCAACGCGATCCGCGCCCTGGAGATCACGGCGAACAAGTTCCCACTGGATCGCGACGCCCCGGCGATCGTCAATCGTATCGCGGAACTCTACGATCAGCTCTCGCGCTACGCCCCCGACGGCTCTCCGGCGCGCGCCGAGTACGCCGGGCGCGCCCTGTCTGCGCGGATGCAGCTCGCCAACTACGTCGGGGAGACGGTCTGGACGGAGGCGAACCGCGACGACCCCGAGGCGCTGGGCGCAGCCGAAGAGCTCGTCCGGGTGGGGCTCCGGCGCGCCGCTGCGGATCACACGAACTACGCGCGGGCGTACAAGGATCGGGCCCTTCAGCTGAGCGACCCGCAGGAGCAGACGCGTCTGCTCGACAAGGCGATCGAGGAATACCGCCTGGCCGCGCGCGGCTGGCAGGCGTACTTGGATCAGGACTCCACCGCGAGCGACGCGTACGAGAGCCGCTTCTGGCTGGCGGACGCGCGCTTCTGGTCCACGGTGCTGCAGGTGCCGTTGGGGCGCTCGCCAACCGCGGAGGAGGCCAAGCTCGCCCGGGACGCGGCGGTGGCCGTGCGCGACTCGAACGAGGACGACAAGTACCGGCAGCCGGCGGCGTACTACGTCGTCACCCTGGCCGAGAAGATCCTCGAGGACGAGTACCGCAAGTACGAAGAGACCGGCGGCGCGCAGGGGATCCGTCAGCGCTCCGAGGTGAGCTTCGAAGGCGACGGAGCGGAGCGCAGGGTGCTACGGCAGGAGCTCGAACCCCAGGTGCAGCTGGCCGTCTGTGCCCGCGACGAATACAACGCGCGCATCCCTCTCGCGGAAGATCCGGAGAAGAACGGCCTGCTCTATGCCTTCCAGGCGGCGGACTACTTCTTCCTGTACGGGCAGTTCGAAGAGGCGGCGCGGCGCTTTCGACCCATCTACGAGGAGCACTGCGGCAAGAACGAGTGGGGCTACCGCGCCTGGGAGAAGCTCATCAGCATGAGCAACTTCGAGGGCCGAGCGGACGAGAGCCGCCGGCTCGCCGAAGGGAGGAGCTGCGCCTACGACGAGGAGTCTCGGCGCGCGGAGGAGTCGATCCGGAAGCCCGTCAAGCAGGGCGTCGCGTACCTGGACGCGCGGCGCCTGTACGAGGAGGCGGAGCAAATGCCCGACGGCCCCGAGCGCGATGGGAAGTGGCGGGCGGCAGCGGCGGCCTACAAGGTCGCCCTCGACGCGGCGCCGGATCGCGACGAGGCCCCCGAAGCGGCCATGAACGGCGCGTACGCCTACAAGCAGGTGGGAGAGTACGATCGGGCGATCGCCATGTATCGGCTCTTCATCGAGCGGTACGGCGACGATGCGACGCTGCGTAGGTTGCGGAGCGGAGACCCCAAGGCGCAGCCGCCCCAGGCGGCGGACCCGGCGAAGTACGAGGAGCGCGTCGGGTTCCTGAGCGGCGCCTACGAGGCGTTGGCCGGAGCGTACGTCTTGTTCTTCGACTACCCCAAGGCCGCCGAGACCTTCGATCACATCAGCGGCAACGATCATTTCCCGGCGGAGAACCGCAAGTCCGCGGCGCTGCAGGCCCTCGGGCTCTACGCGAACCTCGATGACACCTCGGGGATGCAGCGGGTGCGGAAGCGTCTGCCGACCCTCGGCGCCACCGCCGAGGAGCTGGCGGAGGCGGACTTCATCATCGCGAGCGCGCCCCTCGGGAAGTGGGACGAGCGTAGCCCCCAGGAGGGAGCGAACCGCCAGGCACGGCTTGCGGCGGAGGCAGCCATGGAGGGCTACTACGAGCGTCACCGGACGCAGCCAGCCGCCGCCAAGTTCGTGGTGCGCGCGGCCTACCACATGGCGCGGGCCAAGCGCGCCGTTCGATCGCCGACCACGAACACGTGGTGGAAGCGGACCATCGAGAGCTTCGAGCGCTACCGCCAGGTGGCGCCGCGCCAGGACGGTCGCAGCGCGGCCCTGGGCTCACCGGAGGCGAGCATGGCGGCGGAGGCCGACTACACGATGCTCGACGCGGAGCTGAAGGCGAAGTTCGACTACGAGAGCGGCTTCCACCGCTACAAGGGCACCGTCGTCGAGGTGGTGAAGGAATACCAGAACGACGCGATCGAAGCGAAGCGCTGGTACGACCGGCTCCAGCACGTGGTGGACGCCTACCTCTCCCAGGAGTGGGCCACCGTCGCCATCGCGCGGCAGGGGTCGGTGTATGACTCGCTTCGCACGGGCCTGTACAACACGCGCCCCCCGGAGCTGAAGATGTTCACGGACGCGCAGGAGCGGGCGCTGCGGGCCGCGGAGGAGAGCGACAACCTCGATCTCCAGGACAAGGCCGACGAGATCCGCTTGTCCGTGCAGACCGCGTGGCGGGACAAGCGGGATCAGGAGCTCGACAGCGCCGACCAGGTGGCGGTGGATCGCTACGCGACCGCCGTGATCCTCGCGCGGCGTTACAATCTGTCGAACGCCGCCGTCACCCGCGCGATTCGGCGCCTCGCGTTCCTCACGGACGTCGTGGGGGAGGCGAAGATGGCGCAGTTCACGGCGGGCAAGCCCGAGCTGGAGTACACCCCGGGGATGTTCCAGCGCATGAGACCTGGTGTGGTGACGGCGCCCGAGCCCAATGGCCTGCCCGAACCTTTGCCCGTGAGCGTGCGATGAACAGACGTGCCTCGTCTCCGCTGGGTCCGACTTGGGCGTCTTGGGGGGCGCTCGGGCTCGGGGTGATGCTCGCCGTGAGCGGGTGCTCCAAAGGTGGGTCGACCTCGGGGCCCACGGGCCCGTCCGCGATCGATCATGAGGTGCCCGCGGGGACGGCGGGACAAGGGACAGGAGACGCCGGGTACCAGTTCGCCGTGGACGAGAGCGCCGCGGAGGGGACGGGGCCGCGCCCGGAGATGTCCGCCCGGGCCAAGGAGGCCTACCAGGCCGGCTTGCGCGCCTTCTCCGTGGGGGACTTGAACGGCGCGCGGACGCAGTTTCTGGCGGCCATCGCCGCGGACGGGAAGGCCTACCAGGCCCACTACTCCCTGGGGGTGGTGGAGGAGCGACTCGGGTCGCCGGCGGCCGCCGCTGCGGCGTACCGGAAGGCCCTCGACGTCGTTCCCGACTACGAGCAGGCGGCCGCGGCTCAGGCGCTCTTGATGGCGAAGCGAGGCGATCACGAGAGCGCCGCGCGGGACCTGAGGGCGCGCCTGTCGCGCCTCCCCAAGAGCGCGATCCTCACGGGCGCGCTCGCGGAGGTGAGATCGATGCAGGGCGAGTCCGGCGAGGCGCAGCGTCTCGCCCAGGAGGCCCTGAAGAAGAACCCCGATTATCGTCCGGCGATGGTGACCCTCGCGCGCGATCATTACCGGCGTCGTCGCCTCGATCTCGCCCTCTACACGCTCCAGGGGATCCTCGACGGCTACGGGCCCGAGAACCCACCGCGGGACAAGAACAACGCGGAGGCGAGGCTCCTGCGCGGGCTCATCTATCGAGAACGAAACCAACGGGGCTTGGCCATCGACGAGCTGACCCGGGCCGTGGAGCTCCGCCCCGATCTGGTGGAGGCGCGGCTGCAGCTCGCCACCTACATGCTCGAGGCGGGCAATGCCCAGGGGGCGCTGCCCCACCTCGAGGCCGCCGTCCGCTACGACCACAAGAACGTGCTGGCCCGCCTCAACCTGGGCGACGCCTATCGACTGGCGGAACGCCCCGCGGACGCACGACGGGAGCTCGAGTGGGTGGCGAAGGCCGCCCCCGAGCGGGTCGAAGTGCACTACAATCTCGGTTTGTTGTTCCTGCTCAGCAAATCCATCCCCGGCATGACCCCGATCCAGGCCACGAACAAGGCGATCGAGCACCTCGAAGCCTACCGGGAGCGCGGCGTCCGGGGCGGACCGGACGACACCGAAGAGCTGATCACCCGCGCCAAGACGCGCAAGGCGTTGCTCGAGGCGGAAGCGCAGGAGGCGAAGGGTGCTCGAGACACGGCGGCGGAGCCGCCCACGGAGGAGGCGCCATGACGTTCTCGAAACCACTGCCACGCGGGCGTCGGAGGTCGGGACGCGGCGCCCTGGGGCTCGCCGTTTTTCTGTTGGCCGGGAGCGGCTGGGCCCAGGACACCCAGAGCAAGGGGCGGGTGGTGACGATCAGCGAGGTGACCATCGTAGGTCGCGTGCAGAAGCCGATCGCCGCGGTGGATGTGAGCCGCATCCAGCCGCGTCTCACCTTGGCGGAGCTCGATCAACCCTTCGCGAACCGAATCGAGAAGGCGTTGTATCGCGCTCCATTCTGAGCCGTTCCACGGGGGAGTCGGCTCGTGTCCACGCTCCAGCCCTTTCTGCTCATCCTGACGCTGGTCCTCGTGGGGGGCTGCGCGCGGGTCTGCGCGCGGGTGTACGCTCGACACCGGGCGGCGCTCCCGAGCGATGGAACCATGCAGCGCTTGCGTCGCGCGGCGACGTCCGGCGAGGGAGCCGCGTCCGAGAAACCGCAGGAAAGCCCCGGGTCCGCGGGGTCCGGCGGGCGCGGATCGGAGCGACCCCTGGAGGAGAAGGTGATCTCCGAGGTGCTCGGCGCTCGCAACCGTCCTCTGGCGGTGCTGGCGTTGAACGAGCTCACCACGGAGGTGAGCATCGCCCTGCAGGACGCCCGGACGCTCCCGCCCGCCGTCGGGCGTGTCGCGTTGCTGGGTGGCACCGCCCTCGGCTTGACCGCGATGGCCACCGCGCTCCGCAACGAGCAGGGCGCGACGGCGGCGATGTGGGGCGGCGCGTGCCTGCTGCTCGCGGTCGCGGGTGCCGGTGTGTGTGGGGTCTATGGGCGTCTCGCACGTCGTGCGGCCGAACGGCGTCGTGAGCAGACCCGTGAGCTGATCCGACTCCTCGAACGACGCTTGCCCTCGACGTGAGGGAGGCCCGGCGCAGCCGAAGCGTACGCCCAGGATGCGCCGTCCTCGAGGACCGGGGTCTCGAGCGTTGCAAACGCAAACGCTGGCGTTCCGAAGGAATCCCGAGCAACGGAATGAAGGAGCGCGGCGGACTGCGGGCAGAGCGGTCTTGGTCCGTCGAAGTGTCCGTGATGCCTCCGGGGCCGAAGCGTACGTCCCGGTAGTGGGAGGTAGGCCGGCCGTCAGCGGAGCCAGAGCACCGTTTCAGAAACGACCGCCAGGAACGACGCCACCGGCGCGTCGAAGCCGCCTCGGGAGTGGACCGAGACGAGACCCAAATGGAGGGCCCCAGGGGAGCGAGCTGGTGACGGGAATGCGGTGGAAGCGGTGGACCCGCGCAAGACAACTCGATAACCTCCGGAGCTGGTTCTCGTCATGACGCAACCTCAGCAGCAAGTCCAACCGCAGTCCCGTCCCGGACAGATGACGGCGGTGATGCGGGCCGTCGCGTCGACCGGTCCGAAAGTGCTCCGCATCGGTCTGGTGCGCGGCGGACGTGTGCTCGAGGAGCGCGTCATCAAGCAGCGGACCGACGTGACCATCGGCCCGAGCGAGAAGAGCATGTTCGTGCTCGCGGACCGCAGCCTGCCGTCGGGCTTCAAGCTCTTTGAGCTCGTGCAGGGCGAGTACGTGCTCAATTTCCTCGAAGAGATGAGCGGTCGCGTCGCGTTGCCGACGGGCATCTCCGAGCTGCAGGTGCTCAAGGGGCAGGCTCGGCGGACCGACGAGGGGGCGTACCAGCTGCGGCTCACCGAGGATTCTCGGGGCAAGATCGTCGTGGGGGACACGACGTTCCTCTTCCAGTTCGTCGCGCCCCCGCCCGTGCAGCCGAAGCCGCAGCTCCCGGTCGCCGTCCTGCGCGGCGCCACGGGGATCGACTGGCGCACGACGATCATCGCTGCGTTCGCCTTCTTGGCGCACTTCCTGGCCATCGGGGCCATGTACTCCGATTGGCTCGACCCGATCGTCGACGAGGAGCTGAGCCTCGCGGGGCTGGTCGACACCTTCGACAAACTGCCCCCGCCGCCGCCCATCGAGGAAAAGGTGGAGGAGGTCACGGAGACCGCCACCGAAGCGAAGGAAGAGGCTCCGACCACCCCGCGCCCCACGCCCTCGAAGGGCAAGACCGCGCCGGACAAGGGGAGCAGCGGCGGCTCGATGAGCTCGGCGGAGGTCGCCGCCCTCAGCAACGAGCTGGATCAGCTCTCGATGCTCACCCTCGGCGCGCTCGCCTCGACGGGGCCCGCGACGGCGGGGGTGCTCCAGGGCGGCGACGTCCCGACGGGCGCCCTCGACGCGGCCGCCGCGAGCAACGCGGGGGTCGGGGTCGGGGGAGGGTTGAAGCTCGGCTCGGGGGGAGGCGCCATTCGCCCGGGGCAGGGCACCGGCTTGGGGAGCATCGGCACCACGGGCAAGGGGACCGAGGGCGGCACGGGCACCGTCCAGGAGGTGAAGGGGCCGACGGGCAACGCTCAGGTCTCGTCCTCCGTCACGGTGGGCACCGTGAGCAACGCCCAGTCGGTCATCGCCGGCATGCGAGCGGGCTTCCGGCGTTGCTACCAGCAGGCCCTCAACCAGAACCCCGACATCCAGGGATCGATCAAGCTCACGATTCGCGTGGGGCCGGGCGGTGAGGTCTCTGGGGTGAGCGCCACCCCCTCGGGCAACCTGCCGCCGTCGGTGGTGGCCTGTGTCGAAGCGCGGGCCCGCGCCGGGCAGTTCGCGCCTCCGGACGGCGGGAGCGCCGTCGTGCAAGCGCCGGTCACGTTCGTGAAGCAATGAGCCGTTCTTCGCGGCAGATGCCCTTCCCGAGGGGAGCTTCTCCAAAGAAGCCGTCCTGATCGTGGAGCCCTCCTCCTGGAGCGCCGGCCTGCGAGCCGGTCCCGGAGAGCGCCGCCCGGGCGGCACGTCGGCGCCGGGTCTGGTTTGACATGCCCGCAGCGGCCTTTTTATACTGATCGAAACGGTTCGTGGAGGATATATGGGGCAGCACGAGCAGCGAAGCAGGCACCGGAGAGACCCGAAGATACTCGGAGGCTTGCTGCTCGGTCTGGTCCTGTTGGCGGTCGGCGTGGCGGGGGGCCAGC
>Ga0207873_1001301_pt1 | contig 24495 bp, 21 predicted proteins | sample BGWIniCompost_FD_187373 | JGI IMG/M metagenome (GOLD analysis project Ga0207873, IMG submission 187373) | Cellulose adapted compost microbial communities from Newby Island Compost Facility, Milpitas, CA, USA - BGW Initial Compost (SPAdes)... ...
GTCCTTCGCAGAAGTGGATTGGAGTCGTGTCCCTTCCAAATCTATCCGAAGGAGCGCCGCTTTCTATATCGCACGGCCCCCGCTAATCCGTGAAGAACCAAAAAAAAGCCGCCTTGCGGCGGCTGGAATCGTCATGGGACGAGTCAATCAGTTGCGCGTGACGGTGAGCACGTAATTGGAGCCCTCGAGGGTCTCGTATCCGTACACTTCGATGTAATAGACCAGGCCGGCATTCAGCGTAAGCGTGACGCTCTCGTTCGGCCCGAAGGTGGAGCTTTCGGCGATTTCCGCGCCGATGCTGTCATATACGGCCATGTCGATGTCATCCATCGCGCTGTCGCCCTTGAGCGTGATGGTGTACGAGCCGCTCACCGGCGGGCTGAACGCGAAGTAATCGATGTAATCCTCGCCGTCGAAGCCGTCGCTGACGAAGCCGCCATAGGTGACGGTGCTGCCGGTCATGTTAATCATCGTGGCGCTGTACATGTCGCTGTTCGGCTCGACTTCCATCGCGTCAGGCGTCGGCAGGCCGCCATTATCATCGCCACCGTTGCCGCCGGTGCCTGGATCACCCGAGACACGCGTGCCGGTGAAGGTGGACGAGCCGCCGCAGCTGAAGCCATCGGCCTGGATGGTCCACTCGCTGCTGCCGCTGATGTTGTTGCCGGAGAACGTCGCCGTGCCTTCGAGGCTGAAGCTGCCTTCCTCGGTGGTCTCGTTGACCGACCAGGTCGCGGTGTTGCCGTTGACCTGCAGGACGACCGTGTCTTCCATCTCGTCCTCCAGCACCAGTCCCGCGGACTCTTCCGTGATGGTGAAGGTGAACGTCTCGGTGTAGCTGCCGCCGCCGCAGGTGTCGGTGATCGTTTCGGTCACGGTCCAGGTACCGACCATGTTGACGGCATCGCCGTTGCCGCCGCTGCCGCCTTCATCCTTGTCGTCGTCGCCGCCACCGCAGCCGGCCAGCGCGAGCGGCGCGCTGACGGCGAGCACCAGCGCGGCCGAGCGCGATCTGTCGATGAAGCTCTGGAAAAGCTCGATGAAACTCATGCAACCCCCCCGGGAAAACGTGAACCTGCCGGAACGGCAGGAAGCTGAAAGTGATGCGGAGACATGCGTCTCCGGTTCGCATGAATTCTCGGCGGCGGGACAGGGAGCGTCCATTACCTGATTTGGGTATGCGGGGTGGGACGGTCCGGCCTTTTGGGTGGCGCCGTAACGAAAACGCCGCGAAACGCGGCGTTCTTCGTCGCGCGGGCGGCGATCACTCCGCCGCGGCGCGTTCGAAGGCCGGACGGGTGAAGTTCTCGTGGCCGTCCGCGGTGACGCGGATGTTGTCCTCGATGCGGATGCCGCCGAAGGGCCGGAAGTATTCCACGCGCTGCCAGTCCACCTGCCTGCCGGCAGGTGTTGCGCGCAGCTGCTCGAGCAGCGAGGGAATGAAGTACAGCCCCGGCTCGACGGTAAAGACGTGATCGACATCCACGGTGCGCAGGGTGCGCAGGAAGGGATGCGCCTCGGGCTGCGGAATCGGCGTGCCCTTCTCGTCGGCCTGCTTGCCGCCGACGTCATGCACCTGCGCACCGAGGTAATGACCGATGCCGTGCGGGAAGAAGGCGCGGGTCGTGCCGTTCGCGACCAGCTCGTCGGCCTCGCCGCGGGCGATGCCGAACTCGATGAGGATCCCGGCGACATGGCGATGCGCGATGGTCTGCAGGTCGGCATACGGCATGCCCGGCCTGAGTGCCGCGCACATGGCGAGCTGCGCCTCGTTCATGCGCTCTATCATGTGCTGGAAGTCGTTCCGCTCGCGGGCGTAGGTGCGGGTGATGTCGGAACTGTAGCCGTTGAAACTTGCGCCCGCATCGATCAGGAACGAGCGGGCTTCCGCCGGCGGACGGCGCTCCTGGTACTGGTAGTGCAGGATCGCGGCGTGCTCGTTGAGCGCGATGATGTTGCTGTACGGCACCTGGTGCTCGTTGTGCTCGGCGGCCCGCAGGTAGGCGAGATGGATGTCGAACTCGCTCGCCCCGTCGCGGAAGGCGCGCTCGGCGGCAAGGTGGGCGCGCGCGCCGATGAGGCTGGCTTCACGCAGGCAGGCGAGCTCGTAGCCGGTCTTCTTCGCGAAGTGGAAATGGAAATGGTTGATCAGCCCCTCGGGGTTGATCGCCGCCGCGCCCCATTCGGCGAAGGGTTCGGCGGTTTCGCTGATCACCGCGGCGCGCTTCATGTCCGGCAGCAGCGCCTTCGCCTCGCGGATGCCGCCCACCGGCGTGATCTCGAAGTGCGCCGTCCAGTACTCGTCCGGCACCGGGTGCGTCTTGTGCCAGAAGTCCACCGGCGAGTAGAAGGCGAGCTTCGGCGTCTCGCCCGGCGTGTAGATGATCAGGCACTCGGGGTTGTCGGTGACCGGCACCCAGCGCTTGAAATGCGGGTTCACCTTGAACGGATAGGCGTTGTCGTCCAGGAAGGCGTAGTTCAGCGCGCCGGAGTGGATCAGCAGGTGATCGAAGCCGTTCGCGGCCAGCGCCTGGTCGGCGAGCCGGCGCATCGCGGCGATGTGATCGGTGTAGAGCGAGGCAAAATCGGGGGACATTGCAGATTCCATGGCTTTGAAACGAATGCCGCAGGATAAACCCGCGGCAGATTTCGACCAAGCTCACGGTTTTGCGAACGCTACGGTTGAAAAGCTGCGTCGCACCGGTAACCTGACCGAAAGCGCCACGACAAGGCGCACCATGGGGGATCTCGAGGGATGAAACCATTCAGCCGCATCGTTCGGCCCAGGGCGGTGCCGCTGCTCGTGTTCGTGCTGCTCGGCGGGGTGCTCGCCGGCTCCGGCGTGCTGGAATCGCTGGAAGAAGGCGCCTATGCGCTAGGCATGAACCTGTCCGCGCCGCGCCGCGCCAGCGAACGCTTCGCGGTGGTCATGGTGAACGTGCAGGAGGCGCGCGAGGCCGGCGAATGGCCCTGGCCGGGCCCGCGGCTCGCCGAGCTGATCACCCGGATCGGCAGTGCCGAACCCGCCGCCATCGCCTGGATGCTGCCCACCGAGCGGCCCGCCACTCCCGCCATCGTCGCCGCCCTCGATCGCGTCGCCAGCCATCTTCCCGCCGAGCAGGACGCCCGCGCCGCCATGCAGGCGCTGCGCGAGCGCGTCGATCCGCAGACTTCATTGGCGCGCGCCTTCAAGGACAGCGGCCGCGTGCTGCTCGGCGTCATGCCCGGCAGCGGCGGCGAGGAAGCCGCCCGCCTGCTGATGCCCGCGCAGCTGCGTCATGTGAGCGGCACGAGCGCCGACATCTTCATTCCCGACAGCTTCAGCGGACCACGCTTCCCGCCGCTGGACTGGGCGCGCAGCTGGTTCCCGCCGCCGCAGCCGCCGGAATTCCAGCCGGCGCCGGTCGCGCCGGCCCTGCCGGAAGTCGCGCTCGCCACCGGCGTCATTCCGCCGCTGGATGCCACCGGCCGCCAGGCGCTGGTGATGGACGTCAACGGTGTCTACCTGCCGTCGCTGCCGCTGCTGATGGCGGTGCACGCCCATGGCGGCAACAGCGAGGACGTGCTGGTCGTGCCGGGCGAAGGCATCGCGCTCAAGGAGCACTGGTTCGCCACCAGCTCGCGGCTGGAAGCCCTGCCTTATTTCTATCCCGCCGTCGGCATCGGCGCGCTGCGCCGCTTCGACGCCGAAGCCGTGCTCGCCGGCGAGGACCTCGGCGCACTGCGCGACCGGGTGGTGCTGATCGGCGCCGACAACGGCGAGCTGGTGGAAACGCCGGTGGACACCGTGCCGCTTTCTCTGGCGGTGGCGCAGGCCGCGGCCAGCCTGTATGCCGGCGACACCTACCTGCGGCCGTGGTGGGCAGGCATCGCGCTTGCGCTGCTGTGGGCGGGCGTGGCCGCCTGGCTGTTGCTGGCCGTGCCGCGGCTGGCCACCCGCAATGCGCTGATCGGCACCGGCATCTTCGTGCTGCTGCTGTTCATCGCCGAGCTTGCCCTGCTGGTGTCGCAGTCGCTGTGGCTGCCGCTGGTCACGCCCATCGTCGCGCTGCTCATCGGTCATGCCATCCTCAACGGTCATCGCTGGATCGACGAGCGCCGCCGCCAGCAGGCCGAGGCCATGAGCCGCACGCATCTCGCCCTGGGCGAGGCGCTGCGCGCCCAGGGCCAGCTCGACCGCGCCTTCGAGGCCTTCAGCCTGTGCCTGCCCGGCGAGCTGGTGGAACGCCAGCTCGACGATCTTGGCCTCGACTACGAGCGCAAGCGGCATTACGCCAAGGCGCTGCGCGTCTACCGGCACCTGAAGTCGATTGCGCCGCTGTACCCGGACATCGACGCCCGCATCCAGCGCATGCAGTCGCTGGAAAGCCAGACCCTGCGCGGCCGCCGCGGCGGGCCCATCGACACCGTGGCGCTGTCCGACAACGGCGGCAGCCGGCCGCGCATCGGGCGCTACGAGATCGAGCGCGAGCTCGGCCGCGGCGCCATGGGTGTGGTGTATCTCGGCATCGATTCGCGCATCGGCCGCGAGGTTGCCATCAAGGCGCTGTCGCTGGCCGACGAGTTCGACGGCGAGGCGCTGGAGGAAGTGAAGGCGCGCTTCTTCCGCGAGGCCGAGGCCGCCGGCCGCCTCAGCCATCCCAACATCGTCACCGTCTACGACGTCGGCGAGGAGGACGATCTCGCCTACATCGCCATGGACTACCTGCGCGGCGAGGCGCTCAGCCAGCACGCCCGCGAGGACGCGCTGCTGCCGCTGGAGCGCGTGCTGTCCATCGGCGTGCACGTCGCCGAGGCACTGCATTACGCGCACGAGCAGGGCGTGGTCCACCGCGACGTCAAGCCCGCCAACATGGTGCTGACCATGGACGAGTACGAGGTCAAGGTGACCGACTTCGGCGTGGCGCACCTGATGGACGCCAGCAAGACCCGCACCGGCACCATCATGGGCAGCCCGTCGTTCATGTCGCCTGAGCATGTCTCGGGAAGGCGCGTGGATGGGCGCTCCGACCTGTGGTCGCTGGGCGTGTCGCTCTACCAGCTGCTCACCGGCCACCTGCCGTTCACCGGCGAGCCGCTGGCGACCCTCATGTACCGCATTGCCAACGAGCCGCCCGACAACCTGCGCGACTGGCGTCCCGACATTCCCGCCAACGTCAACGCGGTGATCGCCAAGGCGCTGGCCAAGGACCCGGACGCACGCTACCAGACCGGGCGCGGCATGGCGGGCGCGCTGCGGCAGTGCCTCGCCAAGCTGGGGGCGGCGGCCGGAAACTGATACGCTGGCCGCCTTTCAGCCAGTCCAGTCTTGCCGGGGAACCCACTTGGATCCGCGTCAACTTCCCATCGGAATTTTCGATTCCGGCGTCGGCGGCCTGACCGTGCTGCGCGCCCTGCGCGCGGCGCTGCCGGGCGAGGATTTCCTCTATCTCGGCGACACCGCGCGCGTGCCCTACGGCACCCGCTCGCCGGAAACCGTGCGCCGCTACGCCAGCCAGGCCGCGGGGCTGCTGCTCGCGCGCGGCATCAAGGCGCTGGTGGTCGCCTGCAACACGGCTTCCGCCGCGGCGCTCGACACCCTGCGTGAAGCCCATCCCGATGTGCCTGTCGAAGGCGTGATCGAGCCGGGCGCGCGTGCCGCCGTGGCCGCTTCCCGCAAGGCGCGCGTCGCGGTGCTGGCCACCGAGGGCACGGTGGCGGGCGGCGCCTATCCCCGCGCCATTCGCGCGCTGGATACGGAGATCGAGGTCGAACAGCGCGCCTGCGCCATGCTGGTCGCGCTCGCCGAGGAAGGCTGGACCGACGGTCCGGTCGTCGAAGAAACCCTGCGGCGTTACTTCCACGGCCTGTTCCCGGGGCCGGACGTCCTTTTGCTCGGCTGCACGCACTTCCCGGTGCTGGCGGCGGCCATCCGCGCGGTGGCGCCGGAAGACGTCGCGCTGGTGGATTCGGCCGCGACCACCGCGGCGGCGGTGCGCGACGATCTCGCCGCGCGCGGCCTGCTGCGTGACGGCGGCGCGGGTCGCGTGCATTTCCTGGTGACCGACAACCCGGCGCGCTTCGAGCGCACCGCGACCATCTTCCTCGGCGAAAACCCCGCGCATGGCGAAATCGAACTGGTGGACATACAGGCAGCACGATGACTCACATGTATCAACAGGCCCCCGGCGCAGAGGAATTGCAGACCCGCGGCGTTGATCTTCGCAGCGACACGGTGACGCGCCCATCGGCGGCGATGCGCGCGGCGATGCTGAATGCCGAGGTCGGCGACGATGTCTACGGCGAGGACCCCACGGTCCGGCGGCTGGAATCGAGGATCGCGGAACTCGCCGGCATGGAGGCCGGCCTGTTCCTGCCTTCCGGCACGCAATCCAACCTGGTGGCGCTGCTTTCGCATTGCGGCCGCGGCGACGAATACCTCGTCGGTCAGCAGGCGCATACATATAAATATGAAGGCGGCGGCGCGGCGGTGTTCGGCGGCATCCAGCCGCAGCCCATCGAGTTCGAGCCGGACGGCACGCTCGCCATCGACAGGCTGCGCGCCGCCATCAAGCCGGACGATGCCCATTTCGCGAAGACGCGGCTGCTTTGCCTGGAGAACACCGTGCACGGCAAGGTGCTGCCGCTGTCTTACCTGGAAGAAGCCGCCGCCTTCGCGCGCGAGCACCGGCTGGCCATGCACCTCGACGGCGCGCGCGTCTTCAACGCCGCGGTCAGGCTCGGCGTGCCGTTGCGCGAAATCACGAAACACTTCGACAGCGTTTCCATCTGCCTTTCCAAGGGCCTCGGCGCGCCGGTGGGCTCCGTGCTCGCCGGCAGCGCCGAGTTCATTCGCCGCGCGCACCGCTGGCGCAAGGTCGCCGGCGGCGGCATGCGCCAGGCCGGCATCCTCGCCGCCGCCGGGCTGTACGCGCTGGAACACAACATTGACCGCCTCGCCGCGGATCATGCTCGCGCGCAACGCCTCGCCGAAGGACTCGCACGACTGCCGGGCGTGGAAATCGCCGAACCGCCGCAGACCAACATGGTGTTCGTGCGTGTCCCGGGCATGGATCATCACGAACTCGCCCGCCGCCTGCGCGAGCGCGGCGTCATCATTTCCCCGGCGCCGGTGCTGCGGCTCGTCACGCACCTGGATGTGGATGATGAGGGTGTGGAGCGGGTTATCGGGGCGTTTGGGGAGGCGGCGAGAGGGCGTGAGACGTGAGACGAAAGTAGAGCGAATACTCTTTCTCCCGCCAACCGTCGTCTTGCGTCTCCCGTCTTGCGAAAACAGGAACAATCCATGCCCACGACCATAAGCTTCAACAACCACCCCATCGAAGTTGCGCGCATCTTTTGCATCGGCCGCAATTACGCGGCGCATGCGGCGGAGCTGGGCAATGCAGTGGGCGAGGAGCCGGTGGTGTTCATGAAACCACCGACGGCGATCGTGCCGCCGTCGCGGCCCATCCGCCTGCCGCGCGATCGCGGGCCCGTGCATCACGAGGCGGAGATCGTGCTGCTGGTCGGCCGTGATGGCGCCGACAGTGCGAAGGACATCATCGGCATCGCGCCCGGCCTCGATCTCACCCTGCGAGGCGTGCAGGATGGCCTCAAGGAGAAGCGCCTGCCGTGGGAACTTGCCAAGGCCTTCGACGACAGCGCGCCATTGGGCGATTTCGTGGCAGCACCGGCGGACTTCGCGAGCATCACCTTCGAGTGCCGCGTCAACGGCGAGCCGCGCCAGCACGGCGAAATGCACCGGCTGCTGTTTCCCGTGCCGCGATTGATGACGTTCCTCGCTGCACGCTTCACCCTGCGGCGTGGCGATCTGATCTTCACCGGCACGCCGGCGGGCGTGGGCCCGCTCGCGCCCGGCGATGTCATCGAGATTCTTTCCGGGACCGCGGGCAACGCCCGCTGGCAATGCGAGTAGACACATGATCAATCTGCGACCGGCAACACGAGACGACCTGCCCCTGATCCTTGCGCTCATACGCGAGCTCGCCGAGTACGAGAAGCTCGCCCACGAGGTGGTCGCCACCGAAGCCCAGCTGGAAGAAAGCCTTTTCAGCGAGCGCCCGTACGCGGAAGTGGTGATCGCCGAATGGCACAACGAGCCGGCGGGCTTCGCGCTGTTCTTCCACAACTTCTCGACCTTCCTCGGCCGCCGCGGCCTTTATCTCGAGGACCTGTTCGTGCGCCCGGCGCTGCGCGGCAAGGGCATGGGCAAGGCATTGCTGGCGCATCTTGCACGCATCGCGGTGGAGCGCGGCTGCGGCCGCTTCGAGTGGGCGGTGCTGGACTGGAACGAGCCGGCGCGCAGCTTCTACGAGTCACTCGGTGCGAAGGCGGTCAGCGAGTGGGACATCTTCCGCGTCACCGGCGAGGCGTTGCAGGCTCTCGCCGCGCGCAATGACTGAGGAGAGCATCGTGCGGCAGCGGTTGCCGGCAGGTCCCTGGCGCGGCGCGATCCACATCCAGGGCAGGGAACTGCCTTTCCAGATGGAAGTGTCTTCGAGCGCGGGCGATGCGCCGCGGGTCGAGTTCATCAACGGCGAGGAACGCGTGCCGGTGCGCGACGTGCGCATCGATGGCGAGCACCTTTCGCTGCTGTTGCCGGAGTTCGACACGCGCATCGACGGGCGCTTCGATGGCGCGAAGCTCGAAGGCATGCTCAGCAAGGTCACGACCGGCGGTGCGGGCAAGGTGCAGCGCATGCCGGTGGTGATTGTTCCGGGCGAACGGCACCGCTTCTTTGCAGAGCCACAGGCGCCGGGCGTGGACATTTCCGGGCGCTGGGCGGTGCGCTTCACCGCGCCGGACGGCAGCAGCCATCCTGCGGTCGGTGAATTCCGGCAGGACGGCGCGGAAGTGCGCGGCACCTTTCGCACGCCGACCTCCGACCATCGGTATCTCGCCGGCGAAATCCGTGACGGCCGCCTGCATCTTTCCGCCTGGGATGGCTACCACGTGTTCCTGTACGAAGCGGAAATCGACGGCGATCGCATGCACGGCGAGTTTCGTTCCGGCGCGAGCTGGCGGGAAACCTGGACCGCACAGCGCGACTCGGCAGCGAAGCTGCCCGACATGGACCGGCAGACACGGCTGCGCGACGGCTGCGAGCGCATCGAGTTCAACCTTCCCGACCACGAGGGCAAGCCGCTCTCGCTTGCCGACGCGCGCTTTGCGGGCAAGGTGGTGGTGGTGCAGCTGGCCGGCTCCTGGTGCCCGAACAGCGTCGACGAGGCGCGCTTCCTTGCACGCTGGTACGAGCGCAACCGCGACCGTGGCGTGGAAGTGGTCGCGCTGATGTTCGAGAATCACCCGACGTTCGAGCGCAACGCTGAGCAGCTGCGGCACTGGCGGCAGGCCTGGAACATCAGCTATCCGGCGCTGCTCGCCGGCAGTTCGGACAAGCAGGCGGCATCCCGCGTGCTGCCGCAGCTCGATGCGGTGCGCGCCTTTCCGACCACGCTGTTCATTGGCCGGGACGGCAGGGTGGCGAGGATTCGCACCGGTTTCGACGGTCCGGCGACGGGCGAGGCTTACAAAGAGCAGATCGCGCGCTTCAATGCGACCATCGACGCGCTGCTGGCGTCGTGATGGGGCAAGCGCCGGATGCAAACCGGCGCGCGGATCGGCGAGGTTTCAGATGGCGCGCCGCGCGGTTATCATGCGCCGCCTTCCATGGGAGCAGTTGAAATGAAGCATTCCGGCATCGCCGCCTTCCTGCGGCATCACTACCGTCACTTCAACGCCGCGGCGCTCATCGACGCCGCCGATGCCTATGTCGCGCAGCTCGATCGGGGCGGCAGGATGATGATCACGCTGGCGGGCGCGATGAGCACCGCCGAACTCGGCCTGTCGCTCGCGGAAATGATCCGCCGCGGCAAGGTGCATGCCATCACCTGCACCGGCGCCAACCTGGAAGAGGACATCTTCAACCTGGTAGCGCACGATCATTACGTGCGCGTGCCCGACTGGCGCAATCTCACTGCCGAGCAGGAAAAGGAACTGGAGCGCGCCGGCCGCAACCGCGTCACCGATACCTGCATCCCGGAGGGCGAGGCCTTCCGCGCCATCGAGAACGAGATTCTCGAGCTGTGGCAGCGCGCCGACCGCAAGGGCGAGCGCTACTTCCCGCACGAGTTCTTCTACCAGATGATCCGCGAAGGCATGATCGAGAAGAGCTACCAGATCGATCCGAAGGATTCCTGGCTGGTGGCGGCCTGCGAGAAGAACCTGCCGATCTTCGTGCCGGGCTGGGAAGATTCCACGCTCGGCAACATCTTCGTCTCGCACGTGCTCGAAGGCGATCTTTCCGGCTACCACATCGTGAAAAGCGGTCCTGAGTACATGGGCGCGCTGGCCGACTGGTACCTGTCGACGACCATGGGCAAGTCGCTCAAGGAGCTCGAACCCATCGAGGGCGAGGACACCGAGGACGCCGTGCACCTGCGCGCCATTCCTGGCGAGCAGGCGAAGACCACGGTGGGCTTCTTCCAGATCGGCGGCGGCATCGCCGGCGACTTCCCGATCTGCGTGGTGCCGATGATCCACCAGGACCTGCGCCGCCCCTGCCCGTACTGGGCGTACTTCTGCCAGGTCAGCGACTCGACCACGAGCTACGGCTCGTATTCCGGCGCGATTCCGACCGAGAAGATCACCTGGGGCAAGCTCGACATCGACACGCCCAAGTTCGTGATCGAATCCGACGCCACCATCGTCGCCCCGCTGGTGTTCCAGTACGTGCTGGAAGAAAGCAGGGACTGAACCATGGATGACGCCGAGCGCCTCCGCGAAGCCGTGCGCCGCGCCTGCCTGGAGGCGGCGCGGGCGGCGTGGGAGGACGCGCAGATGCGCGGCCTGTGCGCGGAGGGCGCGCTGGAGGCGGCGCTCGGCGCCATCGAGACGCTGGATATCTCGGCAGTGAGTTCCGAACAGGAAGGAAAGCCGTGATTTCCTTGCTGACCGCGGCATTGCTGGTCTTCGGGTTCATGGCCCTGGTGATTGGCGCTGAGGGCCTGGTGCGCGGCGCCTCCTCGCTGGCCTTGCGCGCCGGCATCTCGCCGCTGGTCATCGGGCTCACCGTGGTCGCCTTCGGCACCAGCGCGCCGGAAGTCGCGGTCAGCCTTGGCGCGGCCTGGCAGAACCAGGGCGACATCGCCATCGGCAACGTGGTCGGCAGCAACATCTTCAACGTGCTGGTGGTGCTGGGCCTGTCGGCGCTGGCCGCACCGCTGGTGGTGCAGCAGCAGCTCGTTCGCCAGGACGTGCCGCTGATGATCGTGCTGTCGCTGCTGGCCTGGGGGCTGGCGCTGGACGGGCAGTTCGAGCGCCTCGACGGCGTGTTGCTGATCGCGATCCTGGTGTTCTACCTGGGCTTCCTGCTGCGCCAGAGCCGCCGCGAGAACAACGCGGAGGTGCAGGCCGAGTACGAGCACGAGGTCGAATCCGCGAAGGGCACCGGCTGGATCGCGAGCCTGCTGTTCATTGCCGGCGGCCTCGCGCTGCTGGTGCTGGGCGCGAACTGGCTGGTCGAAGGCGCGGTGCAGCTTGCGCGCGCCTTCGGCATCTCGGAGCTGGTCATCGGCCTCACGGTGGTAGCCGCCGGCACGTCACTGCCCGAGCTTGCCACCTCGGTGATGGCGGCCATCCGCGGCGAGCGCGACATCGCGGTCGGCAACGTCGTGGGCAGCAACATCTTCAACCTGCTGTCGGTGCTCGGCATCGCCTCGCTGGTGTCGCCCGATGCCATCGCGGTGAAGGAATCCGTGCTGCACTTCGACTTCCCGGTGGCGATCGCGGTGGCCCTTGCCTGCCTGCCGATCTTCGTCACCGGTCACCTGGTGGCGCGCTGGGAAGGCGCGCTGCTGTTCGGCTACTACATCCTCTACACCGCCTGGCTGTTCCTCGATGCCACCGATCACCAGTTCAGTGACGGCTTCTCGAACGCCATGCTGTATTTCGTCATGCCGCTTACCGCCGTCACGCTCGCCGTGGTGAGCGTGCGGGAGTGGCAGGCGCACCGGCAGGCATGAGCAGCTCGCGCGGCGCCGACTTTCCCGGGAAGGATCACGGCCTGCGCGACGACGTCCGCCTGCTCGGTGCGCTGGTGGGCGACGCCATCCGCGAACAGGCCGGTGATGCCTTCTTCGAGCGCGTCGAACGCGTGCGCAAGGCCGCCATCGCGCGCCGTGAAGGCGATGCGGTCGCATCAGAGAGGCTGCGCTCGGAACTTTCCAATTTGAACGTACCGGAAGCGCGCGAACTGGTGCGCGCCTTCTCCGCCTATTTCCAGATGGTGAACCTCGCCGAGCGCGTGCACCGCGTGCGCCGGCGGCGCGATTACGAGCGCACGCCCGAGGTGCATCAGCCGGAAGGCATCGATGACGCGCTCGCGCGCCTGCAGGCCGCGGGCGTCGCGCGTGACGCCGTCGCCGGCGTCGTGCAGCGCATGGTCATCGAACCCGTCTTCACCGCGCATCCCACCGAAGCGATGCGCCGCACGCTGATGGAAAAGCAGCAGCGCGTCGCCGAGATCATGATCCGCCGCTTCGTCGAGGACATGACGCCGCGCGAGCAGGAGGTGGCCGTTGCCCTGCTGCGCGAGGAAATCACCACTGCCTGGCTGACCGAGGAGCACGCCGCCTCGCGGCTCACCGTCGCAAACGAGCGCGACAACCTGCTGTTTCATTTCGACAAGGTCATCTACCGCGTGCTGCCGGTGTTCCTGGAACGCCTGGAAGCCTCGCTCGGCGTCAGCCCGCCGGCGCGACTGCTGCGCTTCGGTTCCTGGGTAGGCGGCGACATGGACGGCAATCCGAACGTCACCGCGGACACGGTGCGCGAATCGCTGGCCACGCATCGCGCGCTGGTCCTGCGCTGCTATTGCGCGGAGCTTGCCGAGCTGGAGCGGCTGCTCAGCCAGTCGCTGACGCGCATCGCTGCGGATTTCGGGGTGATCGAACTGGCGCGTCGTTACGCCGCGGAACACCCTGAGGCTTTCGCGACCATCAGCGAGCGCCATCACGACATGCCCTACCGCGTGCTTGCGCGGTTGATGCGCGCGAAGCTCGAAGCCACCGCCGCCGATCAGGCTGGCGGTTACGAGAACGCGGAACGCTTCGCCGCCGATCTCGACATCATGCTGGCCTCGCTGCGCCGCCACGGCGGCGAGCACGCCGGCGTTTTTCCCGTGCAGCGGCTGGCAAGGCGCGTGCGCGCCTTCGGTTTTCATCTCGCCGCGCTCGACGTGCGCCAGGACAGCCTGGTGTTCCGCCGTTGCGTTGCCGCGCTGCTCGGTGATGCGGACTGGCTGGCGCGCTCCCCGGAAGAACGCATCGCGCGCATTCGCGCGCGGGTCAACGAACATCCGTCCGCGCGTGTCGCCGGCGATGAAGCGGCCGAAACGCTGGCGGTGTTCCAGGCCATTGCCGATTGCCGGCAGCGTTACGGCGCGCAGGCCATCGGCGATCTCGTCATCAGCATGGCGGAAGGCGCGGATGACGTGCTCGGCGTGCTGCTGATCGCGCGGCGGGCAGGTCTCGTCGCGGACGGGCAGGTGCCGCTGGACGTGGTGCCACTGTTCGAGACCGTCGATGATCTTGAACGCGCGCCGGCGGTGATGCAGGAACTCTTCTCCGATCCGCCGTATCGCGCGCATCTTGAGGCGCGCGGCAACGTCCAGCGCGTCATGCTGGGCTACAGCGACAGTGCCAAGGATGGCGGCATCGCCGCCTCGCGCTGGGCGCTGCAGCAGGCGCAGTCGGCGCTGGCGGCGATCGCGCGCCAGGCAGGCATCATGCTGGCCTTCTTCCATGGTCGCGGCGGCACCGCGAGCCGCGGCGGCGGGCGGGTGCATCGCGCCGTGCTGGCCGCGCCGCCCGGCACGCTCAACGCCACGCTGCGCGTCACCGAGCAGGGCGAGATCATCAACGCCAAGTACGGCTTGCGCGGCATCGCCTTGCGCACCTTCGAACAGATGGCAGGTGCCGTGCTGCTCGCCGAACTGCTGCCCGCGCCTTCGCACGAATCCGAGCCGCGCTGGACGGCGGCGATGCAGGAAGTGGCGGAAGTCTCGCGCCGCAGCTTCCGTGCGCTGGTGCACGAGGATGAGCGTTTCGCCGCCTACTTCCGGCGTGCCACGCCCATCGACGTCATCGAGCGCATGAAGATCGGTTCACGCCCCGCCTCACGCGGCAAGGGCAAGGGCATCGCCGACCTGCGCGCCATTCCCTGGGTGTTCGCGTGGACGCAGACGCGCTGCATCCTGCCGGGCTGGTACGGGCTGGGCAGCGGACTGGAAGCGCTGGTTGAGCGAATGGGACTGACCGAAGTGCAGGCGATGCACGACCACTGGCCGTTCTTCGCCAACCTGCTGGATGACGTCGAGATGGTGCTGGCGAAGGCGGACATGGACATCGCCGCGCGCTATCTCGCCCTCGGCGATGAGCCGGAAATCACTGCCGCCATCGTCGCCGAGTTCGAGCGCACGCGTGAGCTCCTGCTGGCGATACGCGGCAGCAGCGAACTGCTCGAGAACGATCCGGGCCTGGCGCGCGCCATCCGGCTGCGCAATCCCTATGTCGATCCGATGAGCATCCTGCAGGTGGAGCTGCTGCGCGACTGGCGCGCGGCGGGTTGCCCGGAAGACGAACGGCTCGACGCGTTGATCGCCAGCGTCAACGGCATCGCCCAGGGCCTGCAGAACACCGGCTGACTCAGGCGGTCTCGTCCGCCGTCCTGTCGACGCCGCGCAGCGCCGCGCGGCGCGCCGGCCAGATCAGGAGCAGCGGCACGGCGGCACAGCCCGCCATCATCAGCACCGTCATCACGATCTCGTCACCGGCGATGCTCGCGGACAGCGCGCTGATCGCTCCCGCCACCGAGAACTGCATCGCGCCGATCAATGCCGCGGCCGTGCCCGCCAGCTTCCTGAAGTACTGCAGCGCGCTTGCCATGTTGTTGGGCGCGATCGCGCCCATGCTGCCGACGGTGAGCGCCAGCGCCGGCACGGCGAGCAGCGGCGGCAGCTCGAACAGCACGACCGCGCCGAAGGCGAGCAGCGCCAGCGCCTGGACGCCGAGGCCCAGCGTGAGCACGTCGGCGGATTTCCAGCTGAGCAGCAGGCGGCGGTTGAGCAGGCTCATCACCGTCATCACGCCCACGTTGGCGGCGAACAGCAGCGAGAAGCCGAGATTGGAGAAGCCCATCCATTCCTGGTAGATGAACGCGGCGTGACCGAGATACACAAGCATGATGCTGAACGAGAACGACTGCATCACCATGAAGCGCATCGCGTCGCGGTGCTTCAGCACCTCGAGGTAGTTGGTCAGCAGGCGGTGCAGGGGTTCGGCGCTCTTCTCGGTGCGCGGCGCCTCGCTGTTGAACAGCGTCATGCGCAGCAGGAAGGCCGCGAACAGCGCGTACACTGCCTGGAAGTAGAAGATGCTGCGCCAGCCGCCGAGTTCCAGCAGGCCGCTGCCGATGCTGGGCGCGATGGCCGGCGCGATGAACATGATCATGGCGATCAGCGAGAACAGCCGCGCGGTCTCGTTGCCTTCAGTGCGGTCGCGCACGATGGCGGGCACGTTCACCGTGCTCCAGCCGCCGCCGAAGGCCTGGATGAAGCGGCCGATCAGCATCCATTCCATGGACGGCGCGACCGCCACCACGATGCTGCCGAGAATGAAGCAGGCGATGCCCGAGAACAGGATCAGCGCGCGGCCGTGGCGGTCCGACAGCGGTCCGCCGATCAGCTGGCCGATGGCCATGCCCAGCACGTAGACGCTGAGCGTGAGCGCCACCTCGCTGGTGGCGAGGCCGAACTCCCTGCCGATGACGACGAAGGCGGGCAGGTAGGCGTCGAGCGCGAACGGGCCGAGCGCGACCACGATCGCGAGAACGAAGGCGAGGCGATGTTGCGTGATGTGCGACATGTACCGGAACAGGCGGAGAAATGAACGGAATGGCCGCGGGAGAACGGCCACACGGGCTGCGCATCATACGCCTGCGCGCCCGCGCCTGCATGCGCGACTTCACGTTTGCACGAGGCGGACTCCGCCGGATTGCGCCCGGCGCTCGCCCGGTGCAGCATTGATGATGTTGTCGATTAGGGAGAACACCTGATGAAACGCGTGCTGGCGATGGCTTTCGTGCTGCTCTTCTGCCTTGGCGCGGAGGAATGCCGTTTCGAGGATGACCTCGGCGAGGAGCGCATCCTCGACTTCGAGACGCTGAACAATGTCGATGGCAGCCGCGCGCAGGGTGACACCAGCGGCATCGGCAGCGCGCAGCTCGTCGTCATCCGTGACGAGGACTCGTTCGCCGAGCTGTGGGAGCGGCATGCCGCCGGCTTCACGAACCCGCCCGCGCGTCCCGACGTCGAGTTCGGCGAGCGCATGCTGATCGCCGCCTTCGCGGGCACCCGGCCGACGACGGGTTACAGCATCACCGTCGAGGAGATCCGCGAGAACGACGAGTTCATCAACGTCGACGTGGAAACGCGCACGCCCGGCAACGGCTGCGACGTGGCCGAGCGCGAAACGCAGCCGTTTCACATCGTGGTGCTGGATGACTCCGACGCGCCGGTGAACTTCAACCAGTCCACCGTCAAGGGCAGCGCCTGCTGAGCGGCGTCAGAGTTCCGGCGGCGCCTCGAGGAAGCGCGTCAGCAGCGCCGTCATCGCTTCGATGCCCACCGGGATCGCCTCGTCCTCGGCGCGCATGGTCGGGGTATGCAGCGCGCTGTTCTCCTTGCCCTCGGGCGTGACGCCCAGCCAGAAATAGAATCCCGGCACTTCATTGGCGAAGTAGGCGAAATCCTCCGCGGCCATCACCGGCGGGAAGTACTTCACGTGCTCCTCGCCGAGCGCGGGACGCAGCTGTTCGCGCGCCCAGTCGGTGAGGCCGAAGTGGTTCACGGTCGCCGGTGCGGTGCGCTTGTATTCCATCGAATACTCACCGCCGTGCGCGCCGGTGATGCCGGCGAGAATCTCGTGCATGCGCCGCTCGATCATGTCCTGCACTTCGCCGTCGTAGGTGCGCACCGTGCCCTGCAGTTCGGCGGTCTCGGGAATGATGTTGTAGCGCTGCCCGGCGTTGACGACGCCGACGGTGACCACGCCCGCCGCCTGCGGATCGAGGTTGCGCGAGCGGATGGTCTGCAGGGCCTGGATGACTTCCGCGGCCATCACTACCGGATCGATGGCGAGATGCGGCAAGGCGCCGTGCGCCTGCCTGCCCTTGAGGCGGATGACGAACTGATCGGAAGCGGCATACGCCGGGCCGCCGATGAAGCCGACATCGCCAATCGCAAGGTCAGGCTGCGAGTGCAGCGCGAAGATCGCCTGCGGCCGCGCGATGTCGAACACGCCTTCGTCCAGCATCAGCTTCGCGCCGCCCTCCTCGCCCGGCGGCGTGCCTTCCTCCGCCGGCTGGAAGATGAACATCACCTTGCCGCGCAGCTCGTCGCGCATCGCGACAAGGCGCTTCGCCGTGCCCAGCGCCACGCTCATGTGAATGTCGTGGCCGCAGGCGTGCGCCACGGGAACTTCGTTGCCGAGGTACTCCGCCGTCTTCGTGGAAGCGAACGGCAGGCCGGTGCGATCCTCGACCGGCAGCGCGTCCATGTCGGCGCGCATCGCGACCACCGGACCGGGCCGGCCGGTATCGAGGATGCCGACCACCCCGGTGATGGCGATTTCCGTGTGCACCTCGAGGCCGAGGCCGCGCAGGTATTCCGCGATGCGTCTTGAGGTCTCGAACTCCTGGTTGCTGAGCTCGGGGTTGGCGTGCGCCCAGTGACGGAATTCGATGATGTCGGCGATGTCCCGCGGGTCTTCCTGCGCGGCGACAGGCAGGGTGGGAAGCAGCAGGGCAAGCAGCAGCGGAATGCGGTGCATCGTCGGTCCTCCTCCTCAGGTGGTTGCAGCGTAGCAAAAGCCTGAGCACAGGTTGAGGTCCGAAAACGGCGAGTCCGGCGCGCGCGACGGCGTTATGCTGCCGCCATGATGAATGTCCTGCTCGATCCCCGGACCTGCGAACGCGCTCGCCTCGCGCGCGACCCGCGCTTTGACGGCCGGTTCTTTCTCGGCGTGCGCTCCACCGGCATCTATTGCCGGCCGATCTGCCCCGCGCCCGCGGCGCGCGCGGAGAACGTCGAATACTTCATGACTGCGGCCGCCGCCGCGGAAGCTGGCTTCCGGCCCTGCCTGCGCTGCCGGCCGGAAACCGCACCCGGCACGCCGGCCTGGCAGGGCACATCGACGACCGTGTCGCGCGCGCTGCGCCTCATTGCCGATGGCGCACTGGATGCCGGCAGCGTGGAGGAGCTCGCCTCCCGTCTTGGCGTCACCTCGCGGCACCTCGCCCGGCTGTTCAGGCAGCATCTCGGCGCGAGCCCGCTGGCCGTTGCCACCACCCGCCGCCTGCAGTTCGCGAAGCGGCTGATCGACGACACCGACATGAAGTTCGCCGACATCGCCGCCGCCGCGGGCTTCGGCAGCCTGCGCCGCTTCAATGCCGCCGTTCGCGCGACCTGGAACCGTTCGCCCAGCGAGCTGCGCAAGCTGCGGCGGCCCTTGTCTGCCGCGAGCGGCATCAGCCTGCGCATCAGCTGCCGCGCGCCCTTCGACTGGCAGCACTGGCTGGATTTCCTCGCGCGCCGGGCGATTCCCGGCGTGGAACGCGTCGACGGCTCATCCTATGCACGGGTCGTCGTCACACAGGGCGGCACCGGCAGGCTGCGCATCACACCCGATGATCACGGCGCGTTTCTCAATATCGAGGGCGTGCCGCCGGTCGAGCTTTTCCAGGTGGTGCGCAAGGCACGGGCCCTGCTCGATGCCGATGCCGATCCGCTTTCGATCATCGACACCCTGCGCGAAGACGATTCGTTGCGCAGGCACGTCGAGGCGCGGCCGGGCATCCGCGTGCCCGGCGCGTATGACGCCTTCGAGCTTGCGGTGCGCGCGGTGCTCGGCCAGCAGATCAGCGTGGCCGCGGCGCGCACGCTGGCAGCGCGCATCGTGACGCACTGGGGCGAGGCGGTCGCCGAGCCTCGCGAGGACCTGACGCATGTTTTCCCCGCGCCGGAGGCGCTTGCCGGCGCGCCGCTGGACAGCATCGGCCTGCCCGCGAAGCGCGCCGATGCCTTGCGCGCGCTGGCGCGCGCTTTCGCGAATGGCGTGATCGATCTCGACGCCGAACCGCAAGCGGTGCGCGAGCAGCTGGTGGCCTTGCCGGGCATCGGCGAGTGGACCGCGCACTACATCAGCATGCGCGCGTTGCGCGATCCCGATGCATTGCCGGCCGCGGACCTCGTGTTGCGCAAGATGCTCGGCAATGGCGCGCCGCTCGCGACAAGGCAGGTCGAATGGCATTCGCAGCGCTGGCGGCCGTGGCGTGCCTACGCGCTCATGCATCTGTGGGCAGCCGCCACCGATCATGCATCCACGAGGGAGGCGTCATGAAACACTGGACACGCATGCCGAGCCCGATCGGCGATCTCATCCTCGTCGAGGAGGACGGCGCCCTGACAGGCATCGGCTTCACGCAAGGCCGGCATCCGGCGCAACCGCCCGCGGATGGCGAGGAACGGCCGGAGCGGTTCGCGGAGGTGATTCGCCAGCTGCAGGAATATTTCCGCGGCGAGCGGCGCGAGTTCGACCTGCCGCTGGCACCCAAAGGCACGCCCTTCCAGCAGCGCGTGTGGAATGCGCTGCTTGAGATTCCCTATGGCCGCGCGGTGAGCTACGGCGAGATCGCGCGGCGACTCGGCAATCCCAACGCCATGCGCGCCGTCGGTCTTGCGAATGGCCGCAACCCCATCCCGGTGATCATTCCCTGCCATCGCGTCATCGGCGCGAACGGCAGCCTCACCGGTTACGGCGGCGGCCTGCCGATCAAGCGCAAGCTGTTGTCCCTGGAAGGCATCGAGCTTCGCGAAACCGCGAGCCTGTTCTGAGCGCGCTTGTTTGCGGCAGCGGTTCGGGTTTAGGCTCGCCGTCCCTTTGCGTACAGCCGTAACGATGAAAGCCGTCTTCCTCGATTTCGCCACGGTCTCGCATGACGACATCGATCCTGCGCCCTTGCGCGATGTCGTGGATGAACTCGTGATCCATGACGTCAGCCCGCCGGAGTCGATGGCCTCGAGAATTTCCGGCTTCGATGTGGTGATCACCAACAAGTGCCGCATCGATGCCGGGCTGCTCGCCACGCCTGGCCTTTGTCACGTGGCGCTGGTCGCTACCGGCTACAACAACGTCGACATCGAGGCGGCAAGGGCGCGCGGCATCGCGGTGAGCAACATCCGTGACTACTGCACGGCCGCGGTCGCGCAGCATGTGTACTGTCTGCTGCTCGCGCTCAACCAGCGCCTTGACGGCTATCGCGAACTGCTGCGCGAGGGCGCATGGAAGCGCGCCGCGCAGTTCACGTTGCTCGATTTTCCCTTCCATGAACTCGCCGGCCGCAGGCTCGGCATCATCGGTTACGGCAATCTCGGGCGCGCGGTGGCGGGAATCGGCGAAGCCTTCGGCATGGAAGTGATGATCGCGGAACGCAAGGGCGCGACTCCGCGAAATGGAAGGGTTGCGTTCGAGACGGTGCTGCGCGAAGCGGACGTCATCAGCCTGCATTGCCCGCTCACGCCGGAAACCAGCGGCATGATTGATGCCGCGGCACTGGCGCTGATGAAACCGGATGCCCTGCTCATCAACACCGCGCGTGGCGGGCTGGTGGACGAACAGGCACTGGCAGATGCCTTGCGCGCAGGAAGACTGGGCGGCGCCGGCATCGACGTGCTTTCCGAGGAGCCGCCGCTGAACGGCAACCCGCTGCTCGATACCGACATCCCCAATCTCATCGTCACGCCGCACATCGCCTGGGCGGCGCGCGAAGCCCGCCAGCGCGGCATCGCCCAGGTGGCGGAAAACCTTCGCGCCTGGCGCGCGGGCGAATCACTGCGCCGGGTCGTCTGACTCCAGCGCCTCTTCGGCCTTCGGCCGGCCGGAAAGCCCGGCGGTGAGCACGAAGCGCATCGCGTCCTCGGTGGCGAGATCCACCGGGGTCACCAGGTGGCGCGGAATGAACAGCGTGTAGCCGCCGATCTGGTAGCTCATCGGGAAATACACCGCGATGCGTTCCTCGTCGCCCAGCGGCGCCGGCAGGGTTTCCGATTCCGCGCAGGTGACGAAACCCATCAGCCGCATGCCGTTGATGTCCACCGTCACCACGCGGTCGAACTGCTTCTCCGAGCTGCCCGACATGAAATGCATGAAATCCTGTACCGCACCGTAGACGGACTTGATGAGCGGGATGCGATTGAACAGGCGATCGCCGTAGCGAAAGATGCGCCGGAACAGCCAGGCCCTGGCCAGCAGGCCGACAAGCAAGGTCAGCAGGATGCCGAGCAGGATGCCCATGCCGGGCAGGTAGAGGTGATCCGGGATCATCAGCTTGACGATCTTGCCCAGCACGCGCTCGGCGGCGGCGCCCAGCCAGATGAGGATGGCCAGGGTCACCGCCAGCGGCAGCATGGTGGCAAGCCCGGTGAAGAAGATTCGGCCAAGTATGCGCAAGGTCATGGCGGCATCACTCGCGGGGAACTGCGCCCATCTTAAACCGTAACCCTGCGGTCTTCCCTGCGGTCTTTCCTGTTCTCTGGCGCAAAATCTCCGCGGCTTACCTGAATTCCTGGCGTGAGCCCGAGGGGTTGCTCGTGACGCATGAGGGGGGTCATTCCCAAACCACACGAGGACCTGCATGTACGCAAGAATTTTCCTGCTTGCCTTCGCACTGGCGCTGGCCGGCTGCCATGACGACAAGGAGGCGCTGCCTGATGCGCCGATCAGCATGGAAGTCGCGCCGTTCCGCCAGGAATGCCTTTCCTTCGAGCCCGAGCGCCACTGCCTGTACGTGCGTACCGAAGGCCAGCACCTCTTCCATGTCCTGGATGAGGACATCGCCGGTTTCGAGTTCACCTGGGGCGTCATGCAGCGGATTGCCGTCGGGATCACGCTGAACGAAAACCCGGGCCCCGACCAGCCGCCGGTGGAGTACGAGCTCGAAGAGGTGTTCCTGAGCGAACCCGTGCCGCCGCAATACAGTTTCCTGCTGCCGCTCGTGCGGCCGAAAGCGGCGCTGGTTCCCGTGGACGCTTCCGCGGATGGTTCGATCTACAGGCTGTTTGGCGAGATCGGCGTGGGCTGTGCGGCCGCCGTGTGCGAGACCTACGAAGCGCTGACCCGGGACGATGAAAACGGCGTGCTGTTGCGGATGGCGTTCCAGACGGTCGAGCTGCCGCAGCTTGTCATCGTGCAGGTGGAATGCGCGGCGCCCAGGGAGAACTTTCCGCTCGACTGCGGCGGACGCCCGGCGCCCTGATCAGTCGGCGGCGTTGCCGTCGGCGTCGAGGTTGAGCTGGCGTGCCGCCCACGCCAGCACCTTCTGCACGCGCGGCGACACCAGCCGCCAGGCCTGCTCGAAGCTCACCCAGCGGTATTCGACGTGCTCGAGGCGGCCGGTGAGCGGGTTGGGCGCGATGTGGATCTTTTCCTGCTCGGTGCAGGCGAGGTAGTAGCGCGCCACCTTGCCGCGGTTGTAGGGCGCGGTCTCGTAGTATTCCTCGCCCCAGCGGAAATCCAGCTGGCTGATGCCGGCCTCTTCCAGGGTCTCGCGGCGTGCCGCTTCCATGGGCGTCTCGTCCTTTTCCACCATGCCCTTGGGGAAATCCCAGTGACGAAACGCCCGCAGCAGCAGGAACAGCATCCCGTTTTCCGTGTTGCGGACCACGACCGCGCCCGCGCTCAGTCGGCGGCGGGGGCGGCGGCGGGCGGGATGTCGGGTTCCGTTCATCGTTGTCGCAATGTCAGCAAGGGCGGTTGCCGCACGACTCGCCGGGTGGCGAGGACGCCGGTCGCTCCTACGAACAGTGTGCCAGCGATGAGCCCGATCAGCCAGACATGAGGCGAGGTCCGGTAATCCAGTTCGAAGACTTCGGTGGCCAGCAGCCAGCCCGCGACCATCGCGGTGGCGATGGCGAGCACGGCGGCGAGCAGCCCGAGCAAGGTGAATTCCGCGATGACGCCGGCAAGCACCGTGCGGCGCGTGGCGCCCAGGGTGCGCAGCATGGCGGATTCGAAGCGGCGTTCGTCGCGGGTCGCCTGGATGGCCGCGAGCAGCACCAGCACGCCGGCGGCGAGCGTGAACAGGAAGATGTATTCCACCGCCGCGCTCGCCTGGTCCATCACGCTTCTGACCTGCGTGATGATGGCGTCGAGGTCGATCACGGTCACCGATGGATAGCGGCGCACGAGGTCGATGATCTCCGCGGAGCGCTCCTCGGGCATGTGCACGGCGCCGATGAAGGTCGCCGGGTAGTCTTCCAGCAGGCCCGGCGGGAACACCATGAAGAAGTTCGGCTCGAAGGAGTCCCACTTCACGCGCCGCAGGCTCGCGACCGTCACCGTCAGCCGTTCGCCGGCGAGATCGAAGGTAAGCGCGTCGCCCAGGCCCGCGCCCAGCCGCATCGCGGCTTCCTCCTCCAGCGAGATCAGCGGCGCGCCATGCTGCTCCGCGCTCCACCATTCGCCGGCGACCAGGGTGTTGCTTCCCGGCAGCTCGGGCATCCAGGAGAGATTCTGTTCGCGTTCCGCGAAGCGCTGCGAGCGCCCGGGTTCGTCGAAGGAAAGTTCCTCGATGGGCGTGCCGTTGATTTCCACCAGGCGGGCGCGAACCATCGCCGACAATCGCGGCGGCTCGACGCCGCGCTCGGCGAAGAACGCGCGCACGCCGTCGTATTCGTCCGCCTGGATGTTGATCATGAAATGGTTGGGCGCGTCATCCGGCAGCATGGCCTGCCAGCTTTCGATGAGATCCGTGCGCACCACCGCGAGCAGCAACAGCGCCAGCATGCCGAGGCCGAAGGACATCACCTGCACGATGGAATCGCGCCGGCGCCGCGCGATGCTGGCAACACCGAAGCGCCAGGCCGTGCCGACGCCATGCCGCAGGCGGTTCAGCAGCCACACCAGGGACGCCGCGCCGAGGCCGAGCAGGGCGCTGCCGGCGGCGGCGCCGCCCATCACGTACAGCGACAGTTCCAGGTCGCGGGTCTGCATCACCAGGATGGCGGTCACGGCGGCCAGCGCGATGCCGTAGACCAGCCAGGTGGAGAGTCTGGCATTGCCGGCATCCCGGCGCAGCACCCGCAGCGGCGAGATGCGCGTCAACCCGAGCATGGGCGGCACGGCGAAGCCGCCGAGGATGATCGCGGCGAGCGCCAGCAGCCAGGGCACCGGCGCGAGCGAGGCGGGCGGCAGTTCGGTGCCGAGGATGTCGCGCAGCAGGTAAAGCAAGGCGTACTGTGCGGCGTAGCCGACAACGATGCCGGCCGCGCCGGCAGTCAGGGCGATGAGGGCAAGCTGGGCGAGATAGCCGGAGAGAATCTCGGCGCGGCTCGCGCCCAGGCATTTGAGGATCGCCACCGTATCGCTTTCGCGGGAG
>Ga0207873_1001302_pt1 | contig 24479 bp, 21 predicted proteins | sample BGWIniCompost_FD_187373 | JGI IMG/M metagenome (GOLD analysis project Ga0207873, IMG submission 187373) | Cellulose adapted compost microbial communities from Newby Island Compost Facility, Milpitas, CA, USA - BGW Initial Compost (SPAdes)... ...
GGGAACAGGTGTAGGGGGTGGACTCGTGGTCAACGGTGAAGTGATTAACGGGCTTCACGGCATCGGTGGAGAGTGGGGGCATAATTTTCTCGATTCCTCAGGTGGTCAATGCTATTGCGGCAAGAAAGGATGCGTGGAAAGAGTACTTTCTGGTCCGGCGCTTGAGGCGTTTTACGAATCAAAGGCAGGCAAAAAGAAAACGATGCCCGAGATAGTTTCCGATGCTGAATCAGACCCCATCGCGCGCGAGACCCTGCAACGCTTAACGACTTTCTTCGGACAAGCCATAAGCGTAGTCATCAACATCGTGGATCCGGATGTGATTGTAATCGGAGGCGGACTCGGAAACATCGAGGGGATCTATTCCGAAGGCATGGATTCCCTCCGGAAGAACATCTTCAACAACAGAGTCGAGACACCCATCGTGAGGCCCGTGCTCGGCGATAGCGCGGGCGTATTTGGGGCGGCTTACCTCGTCGACACAAGGAAGTGAACTTATTCATGCACGAAAAGGAGGAGTCATGAAACAGATAGCCATCATTGGACCCGTGCCTCGCGACCACATCGTGACGCACAACGGTGATCTGATCCAGAAGTGGGGATGTGTAACCCATCCCGTCATCGCACTGTCGACGCTGGCTGGAGACGCCATCCGGATTTATCCGGTAACACACGTGCGCAAAGTTGATCTCGACAACGTCAAGGAAGTGTTCAAAGGCTATCGGGGTGTTGACCTCCGCTGCGTGACATCCCGTAACGACCAGGGCGACATCATTAGCCTCCGCTTCATCGACATGAACAATCGACTTGAACGCCAAACCGGCTTCATGGACCCGATTTTGCCTGCTGATGTCAAGGGGTTGCTAGATTGTGACGTCTTCGTGTTCGTACCCATCAGCGACTACGAGATTTCACTCGATACCCTGCGATACCTAAAAGAGGAAAGCAAAGGGATAATCGTCTTTGACGCGCACGGCCCGACCACCGCATGTCTCATTAACGGCGAGCGTCAACGTAAGTTTTGGATCGACCGGGACCAATGGCTACCGTACATCGACGTGCTGAAGATGAACCTTGAAGAAGCGTACGCGTCCTGGTTCAAGAAGGAGTACGAAACGCAGGACTTCACCCGCGAGATTGAACTTGACCACGAGATGCTCAGGGCCTTTGCGAGACATTGCCTCGGCATGGGCGTTCGCTGTGTATACATCACACTCGATTCACGTGGTTGTATGACATACTACAAGGATGGGAGGGAGTTCGTTGAAGTTCTCGTTCCTGCGGTGCCTGTTGAACACGTTATCGACACGACGGGTGCAGGTGATTCATTCGCTGGCGGATTGGGATATGGTTTGTTGCAGGATCCCCGCAACTACATCCAGGCGGCGCGCTATGGAAACGCGCTGGGCGCCTTGCGTACACAGGGAAAGACCTTCGACGTGTTTAAATCCCTTGAGGAAACTGATACCCTGATCCGTGAAACCTATGAGACGGACGGAGCGAAACTTTAACTGAACTATCGTTGATGGAGGCCTGCATATTCGACCTGGATGGTGTAATTGTTGACACCGCACGTTATCACTATCTGGCGTGGAAGCGCCTTGCTGCCAAGCTGGGCTTTGAACTCACACCGGAAGACAACGAGCGTCTCAAGGGTGTGAGCCGGACGCAATCCCTCAACATCGTTCTTGAAATCGGTGGCATCGATGCCGATGCGCAAGAGCGGGAAAAACTGGCCGGGAAAAAGAATACGTGGTTTAACGAGTTGATCGCGAAGATGGAACCCAATGAGATTTTTCCCGGCGTGAAGTCGCTCGTTGCAGACCTTAAAAAGTCAGGAAGGAAAGTGGCTCTTGCGTCCAGCAGCAAGAACGCTCAGCTGGTGGTCGACCGTCTGCAAATTCGGGATCTGTTCCAGGTAATTGTTGACGGCTCAATGATTGAGCGCACTAAACCAGATCCTGAAATATTTCTCCTGGCCGCTGAACGACTCGGCGTGAGGCCGCCAAATTGTCTTGTGTTCGAAGACGCAGAGGCTGGCGTAGAGGCGGCGCTTGCTGCGGGTATGAAATGCGTAGGCATTGGATCGCCTCAACGTCTTGGGAAGGCTGATCTCGTGCTGTCATCGGTAAGCGAATTCACGACCGATCTGTTAAGTCAACTTGAAAAGGCCGATCAGTCGAAATAAAACCAGTAACACAGTTACACGACGAAGATGAAGAACTACATCCGCCATCACGACTGGAAGATTATCGAAGACAGGTTCGATCCCGAAGTAAACGAAGTATCTGAAAGCCTGTTCAGCATTGGCAACGGACGTATGGGCCAGCGCGCGAATTTCGAGGAAGAATATTCCGGCAAATCATTGCAGGGAAGTTACGTTGCCGGCATATACTATCCGGACAAGACACGCGTAGGGTGGTGGAAGAATGGCTACCCGGAATATTTTGCAAAGGTGCTTAACGCACCGAGCTGGATCGGGATACATGTGTCCATAGACAATCAAAAGCTCGACCTCGCCAAGTGCGAGGTGGAGCATTTCTACCGGGAACTTGACATGAAGACCGGGCTGCTCTCCCGAAGGTTCACGGCCAAATTTCCTGATGGTAAGAAAGTGAGCGTCGACGCGCGAAGGTTTTGCAGCATGGCCAATCCCGAAGTAGGTGCAATTCGCTATGCGATCACGCCATTGAATTTTTCAGCAAGCTGTACGCTGAGTCTTTACGTCGACGCCGATGTCGTAAATCGTGATGCAAACTACGGTGAGAAGTTCTGGGAGGAGGTATACAAGGAAGCTGAACCAGGGCATGCCCTCGTAACGGCGGAGACGCGCAAGACGTTCTTCCACGTCACGACTGGAACGCGGTATAAGATTGTTAGCGGGGGAAAGGAACCCGAAACACGCATCAACATAGAGCTGCGGGAAAAGTTTGCCGGAAACATTGTTCAGCTCGAAATGCAACAGGGCGTTGAGGTTGTCATCTACAAGTACGCCGCGGTTCTTTCCTCGGAAAACCATCCGAAGGAAGACATGGTCGCCGCATGTCGGAAAGTGCTGAGGAAGGCCGTCGCCGATGGCTACGACAAATTGCTCGCCGCCCACGCGCGCAACTGGGAGGAGAAGTGGGATAAATGCGACGTCACGATCACGGGGGATACAGCCGCGCAGCAAGGGATACGCTTCAACATCTTTCAGTTGATGCAGACTTACACAGGCGATGATGAAAGACTGAACATCGGACCTAAGGGCTTTACAGGTGAAAAGTACGGTGGCAGCACGTATTGGGACACTGAAGCTTACTGCCTGCCGTTCTTTCTGGGCACTGCGCCCCAGCGCGTGGCACGAAACCTTCTCGTCTACCGATACAAGCACCTGCAAAAAGCAATTGAGAATGCAGAGAAGCTGGGATTCCGCGACGGTGCTGCGCTGTATCCTATGGTGACGATGAACGGTGAAGAATGTCACAACGAGTGGGAGATCACCTTCGAAGAAATTCACAGGAATGGTGCTATTGCTTACGCGATACACGACTACATCCGATATACGGGCGATCAGCAATACATGGCAGAGTATGGTCTGGAGGTGCTTATCGCGATATCGCGGTTCTGGGCGCAACGCGTGAACTGGTCGGAAGCTAAGAAGAAATACGTCATGCTCGGCGTGACGGGTCCCAATGAGTACGAAAACAATGTGAACAACAACTGGTACACGAACCTCCTGGCGGTCTGGACCTTGAACTACACCAGCGAAAACATCGCGTGGCTTAAGGAGTATGATCCGGAGCGTTATAAGGAGATTGTAAAAAAGACAAAATTTAAAGAAAAAGCTGAACTGGCCCTATGGAAGAAGGTCGCAGCGGAGATGTATTTCCCTGAGGATAAGGAAAGGGGCGTCTTCCTCCAACAGGATGGTTTCCTGGACAAGGAATTACTTACCGTAAATGACCTTTCACCTGACGACCGCCCACTGAATCAGAAATGGTCGTGGGATAGGATACTGCGATCGTGTTTCATAAAGCAAGCTGACGTATTGCAAGGCTTATACTTCTTCGAGGAGAAGTTTGATAAGGAAACGCTGAAGCGGAACTTCGACTTTTACGAACCTATGACAGTGCACGAATCGTCACTGTCACCTTGCGTGCACGTCATCCTGGCTTCAAGACTCGGTTATCGGGAAAAGGCCTATGAACTTTACCTGCGTACTGCGCGTCTTGACCTTGACGATTACAACAACGATACCGAAGACGGCTGTCATATCACGAGCATGGCTGGTACGTGGATGAGTATTGTGAAAGGCTTTGGCGGTATGGGGGTTAGAGATGGCGAACTTCATTTCGATCCGTTCATTCCTGATCAATGGAAGTCGTACTCCTTCCGACTCGAGTTCCGCGCCCGAGTAATCAAGGTGAGCGTGTCGAAGAGAAAAACGGACATTACCCTGGAGTCGGGCAGACCGCTCACGATCGTTCTGAAGGGCAAACCCCTGAAGCTGGAACGGAAATCTTAATGCGCTTGCGTTCTTACTGCCGTCGCAGTTCTTCAAACCAGGGAACAGCCAGCGTCAGCATGGGTAGCAGGCTACTGCCATGTGTACCACCCGGAATGGAAATCAGCGAGATGTCTTCCGTGCCCGCCAGGGTCATGGATTCCAGGGTGCGCTCGGAGTTGCTGTAGGGAACCACGACATCGTCCGTGCCGTGGTACAAAGTGATGGGTGCGTTAGCGTGCCATGCGGAGACAGCATTAATTGCAAGGGCCTCCTTAAAATCTTGTTCTGCCTCTGGATCGTCCAGGGCTGCGAGAAAGTCCGGGTTGAACAGTTCCTGAATCTTATTGGTAAGATACGGATTGATGTCGCCATCGTCGTGGGCTCCATCAAGACGCTGTGTTAGGACTGCGGCATATTCGTCCGCGAAAAAGTCGGTCAGCGGCCGGTTCCAACCATAGGTTTCGTTGTAGGCCTTGATGAGAAAGGCAATGTATGCGGGATAGTCGTATGTTTCGCTTTCCAGAATTGCCTCAAGCATGTGCGGGAGATCGTATCCTCCTGCACCAGCAGCAACGGCCGTCAATGTATAGTCAGGTGTGGCGCCGTTTTGCATAGCCTGCGCTGCTGCCATGGTCGTGTATCCTCCTTCTGAGTAGCCGGCAAGAAAGACGCGTCCGTCAAGTGCGATTCCTTCTTGCTCCGCGAACTCACCCACTGCGAGAATCATATCCGTCACAGCCTTTGCCGAATGCTCCCTATCGTAGTACGGATGGAAAATGGACGACGATTTGCCGTATCCAAGGTAGTCGGGCATGAGAGCGACATATCCCGCTGAGGCAAAGAGTTCTACTCCCGAGAACTCACCGGCAACAGAGGGCGCATCGTTCTTCAGGAAAGTGGTACCGTGTTGCAGACTTACGATAGGCGCGCTTTCCTGTAGGTTCTGTGGCACAAAGAGCAATCCTGATGCCTCGGTTGCATCGCCGTGGTAAGATGTGCGGTATACCATCCGGTAGACGGCGACATCATGGTTAAGCACGTCAGTAAAGTCGTCGAACCCGAGAAGCGCCCCTATTATGCGCAGATCCTGATAGGAATACGCTGCTGTTTGTGTAGCAGATACAAGCTGGCCGGGCTCCTGAGGAGGGGCGCTGGGAGAATCGTCCTGGCAGCCTGTAAGGACGAAAACCGGAACGATCAAAAGAAACTTAAGAAAGCGCATAACGGGCCCAGGGCATAATGTGTACCAGAAATGGTAATCGGTAGGATTATTCCCACCGATCACCGATTACCTCTCACTATTTACTGCTTCCTCCAGCGCTCTCCTTTCCCATCGCATACAATATCCCTCCCAAAATATGCTGCCTGAACGCGGGCTCAGCGTAAGATTCATCGGTGTGTCCTCCGCCGGTGTAGAACATTCGGCCGCCATCGAATTCGCGGTACCAGGCGATGGGGTGTCCGGGGCCGTTTTGTCCGCCTTCGTATGAGGACTCATCCAGTTCACACAATACTTTGATGCCTGTTGCAATGCTCTTGTAGTTATACCACTCGTCGGTTCGCATCCAGCGGTCCGGTAAATGGCGCGTAGCGGGGTGGTTTTTGTCCTTGACAACCACCGCTGCCTGTTGAGGTTTGGGGTGACTTTTGAAGTATGCGCCGACGAGTTCGTTGTACCAGGGCCAGTCGTATTCGGTGTCTGCAGCAGCGTGTATCCCGACAAAGCCGCCTCCGCTACGGATGTACTGCTGGAATGCCGACTGTTGCGCCTCATCGAGAACGTCGCCGGTGGTGCTGAGAAATACAACGGCTTTGAATCTGGAGAGATCCTGAGCGTTGAAAATCGACGCGTTGTCGGTGGCTTCAACGGAAAATCCATTTTCACGTGCGAGTTCTTCGACCGCGCGGACACCGGCAGGGATTGACTTGTGTACAAATCCTGCTGTCTTGTGAAATACGAGAATCTTGTCGCCGCTCGGCGTGGACCTCTGTCCACAGGCTTGCCACAATGTGGTGAGCATGAAAACCATCACGAGCGCAGTTTGTCTAAGCATCATGGTCTTATTGGAGTACGAGTTTGAGTGCATGGTCATTGTAAATCAGGCTGATGGATCGAATTTACTATATTAGCGTCTTCCTACCTGACGTTGATAGAATTTTCCGGCAGCGGTATTTTGCGCGGCACATCCTTTGTGTCTGTCGTCCGTGTCTCTGCCGTCGGGTATCCTGGGTAAGGCTGGGGCATGGCAGTAGTTGGCTTTACCACTAAAAGATCGACGACGTGCAAGAAATCATTATAGTGACGGGCGGTTCCCGGGGGATCGGTGCGGCCACGGTGAGGAAGGCTGCGGAAAGGGGATACGCCGTTTGTATCAACTACCGGAGTAATCACAAAGCTGCTGAGCGACTCAGAGATGAGATCATACGAGGTGGCGGAAAGGCAATCGCGGTTGCCGCGGACGTCTCCGTCGAGGAGGATGTTCTGCGTATGTTTGAAATTGTAGACAAGCAGTTGGGTCCGGTGACGGCCCTCGTGAACAACGCCGCGATTCTGCCCAAAGCGAAGCCGGTGCGCGAGATGACTTTTGATCGCGTTCACGAAGTCTTTACTACCAACGTGATCGGTCCATTCATTTGCGCGCGTGAAGCCATCAAACGAATGGCAAAATCGTGTGGAGGAAATGGAGGCCGAATTGTCAATGTTTCCTCGATCGTGGCCAAATATGGTTCTCCCAATGAGGCCAATGACTACTCGGGATCGAAGGCTGCCCTTGAAGTGCTCACAATCGGGTTAGCGCGGGAAGTTTCTGCAGAAGGTATTCGCGTAAATGCCGTTCGACCCAGTATGATCCATACGGATATGGTGGCCCACCGTCTCCATCGCGCAAAGCATGTACATCCGCTTAAGCGACCTGGCACACCGGAGGAGGTTGCTAATACCATAATGTGGCTGCTGTCCGAGGAGGCATCGTATGTAGCCGGTGCGATAGTCGACGTCAACGGAGGCCGATAGCCTTGCCTGGCAGGGGGTTTAGGTAATTTGGAAGAGGGTTGCTAAATTCCGTTAAGAACCAACCCCACAAAACCTATGGAAGAATACCAAATGGACCCCGAAGGCGTGGCGGGCTTCGTCACAACCATTGTGACTATTAGCCTAATAGTCTCGCTTATCTCTGTCGTCGGCATGTGGAAAACATTTGAAAAGGCCGGCAAGCCAGGATGGGCAGCTATTGTGCCCATTTACAACACCATTATCCTGCTGGAAATCGCAGGCAAACCGTTATGGTGGATTATCCTCTTACTTATCCCTCTTGTCAACATCGTGATTGGCATCATGGTGGTTCATCAGGTATCCCTTTCCTTCGGCAAGGGAGGCGGAATGACAGCCCTGCTTATCTTCCTGCCCTTTATCGGATGGCCCATGCTGGGATTCGGCGACGCGAAGTATCTCGGACCCCCGGGGACGCCGGTTGCCACGGCTTAGGCCTTTTTCAGATGCAGATGCAGAAGCTGCGACTGCCACTGTATCTGCATCTATGTAAGTTTTATGCCCATCTTATTTTGTTATTGTGCCTGAATTGTCCTCTATTGATCCTTAGTTCCCGAATTCAGGCATGATATACCAATGGGCAACATCGTCAGAAATTGGCTGAGGACGTACGGAATGACAATCGCCGGGTACATCCTTGGCATTGCCCTCCTTGCCAATTCAGCGCTGGTATTCTATCTCTTGATGGTCCACAAGACTTCCGAGGATGAACGCTTTGTTGCCAAATGGGCGGAACAATACCTCCAACAGCTGAGGACCGAGGCCGTGCACGCCGACGTTCTTGCCAGGGAGGTCATGCTCTGGAACGATGACCGCACCATCCGGAAGTACGAAAGCGTTGTCGGTGGTTTGGAAAAAGCATTTGACAGCGTAACCTACAATCTGAGAACCAGAGGATTCGACGAGACGCTGATGGGTCGTATGGAGGTCACGGTGACGGACGTGCTCAAGAACCATCGTCATTTTCTCAACTACTTCCTCTCTCCGGATTCGACGGCTGTTCGTCCGAACCTCGCAACGCTGAGCTCTGCTTTTGATGCTGTGCATCGCGACATTGCCCTGGTTGAATCTTATATCAACAAAAGTGCATCTCACGCTTCGCTGGAAGGTGCCTTCAAAGCTTCGCTCATCATTCAGGTCATTCTGCTTGCGTGTGTGCCACTGGCGCTTGTGTTGCCGGCCAACGTCCGCAGACTGAGGCGTCGCCTCGTAAACCTTAATCGCGCTATTGACGAAAGCAACCGCAAGTACGTTTTCGATTCCCTGGAAGACGTAAATCTGGAAGACGAGGAAGCGGTTCGTACAAGCCTTCTGAATAATCTGAAGCAGGCAGCAGGTTTCATCCAGGAAGTGGCAAGGAAAAACTATGACGTCCGCTGGGAAGGTATGAACGATACCAACCGCGATGCGAATCGCGACAACATCGCCGGCGAGCTGATCCAGATGCGCGAATTGATGAAGAAGATGAAAGAGGAAGATGATATCCGGATGTGGATGACGGAAGGGCTGTCCAAATTCGGAGCGATCATCCAGAAAAACCAGCACGATATGCAGTCGCTGGGTGATGCCTTCATTTCCTCAGTAGTGAAATACCTCGATGCCAAGATCGGCGGACTGTTCATCATCGAGGAAGAAGAGGAAGAACCCTACCTTGAGCTCAAAGCCTGTTACGCGTACGAGCGCAAGAAGTTCATTACACAGAAGGTTGGAATAGGAGAGGGTCTGGTTGGACAAACTTTCCTCGAACGCCAGACCGTATACCTCCGCGAGGTACCACCGGGGTATCTAACGATATCTTCAACGCTTGGTGAAGCCGACCCACGATCACTTGTGCTCGTACCCCTGATCGCCAATGACAAGATCGAAGGTATTCTGGAGCTCGCGTCCCTCAATGAATTTAAACCTCATCACATTGAATTCCTGGAGAAGGTGGGAGAGAGTCTTGCCGCTTCGTTGATATCGGTGCGATCGTCGGATCGGATGCGTATCCTGCTCCAGAATGCTCAGCAACAAGCCGAGGAAGTTCGTGCACAGGAAGAGGAGATGCGCCAGAACATGGAGGAGCTTGAAGCGACACAGGAGCAAATGCATCGGCAGGTGAACGAACTGAATCAGCTCCGCCACGAACTTGAAGTGGAAAAGTATCTTTTCAGCGCTTTGATGAACAACATTCCGGAAGCGATATACTTTAAGGATCGCGAGAGCAAGTTTATCCGAGTAAGCAAACACCTGGCCACGCACTTTGGCAAGGAGCCGGCAGACCTTCTCGGCAAATCAGACTTCGACTTCCAGGATGAAGTTCATGCCCGCGAAGCATTCGAAGATGAGAAGGACATCATGCGCACGCGGCAGCCCAAGGTCGACTTTGTGGAACGCGAGGTGTTAAAGGATGGCTCGGAGTTCTATGTCTCCACGACCAAGATGCCCCTGTTTGACGCTCACGGCGAGGTAGTCGGGACTTTTGGTATATCGCGCGATGTCACGGCGCTCAAACGAACAGAACTCGAATTGCGCCAGATGCAGGAAAAAAGCCATGCACGCATCAGCGAGTTGGAGGCCCGGCTTGCCGAGGCGGAAAAGAAACTTGCCGAATCTAAAGGTAAGTAGCTACCAATCTTTTCCCGATGCGCGTGCCTTCTTAGACAATTGGAACGTGCGGGTGATGTTGAATCCGAAGTGGATGTCGCCGTCGAAGAAGTCCTCGTTAGTTTCCGCCACAAAGATTCGTTCCATCATGCCAATTGTGTTCGTAAATACCAACTGGAACACGTGTCCACCCGTTTCAATGTCAATACCCACGCCGATGGCGTCGTGATTGGGATTGCCTTCCTTTTCATTCAGACGCGCGTAGTATTCCAGGTGCAGTGACACGCTGCGTGTGATGCGTGCCCGACCGCCGATGCCGAGCGCGACAAGGTCATTCACAAAAAGATCCTGTTCGACAGCGTTGCGATGTACCAGGACGGGAGCAAGCTGCAGAGAAAATCCGGACGAAATCTTTCGCGCGATCAGTGCCTGGAAGGCATATGACGTTCGGTCGCTCGAACTCAGTCCTTCATCAGCTCCGCTTTTGTTCGTCTTGTATTGTGCGCTGGCCAGCAGCGTCAGTGTAAAGGGGAATGCCTGAGCACCGGACGCCTGGCGCAAAAGTTTGTATTTCAGGTAGCCGTCATAACTCTTATCGAAACTGCTTCGGCCAACACCAATTCCAAGGTGGTCGGTGATGCCGTATTCGAGACCGAGGCGAATGGTGGAGGCGTCAAGGCCCCACAGATTATAGGATCCGCTATTGAGTGTACCGAAACGGTGGGAGATGATGAATTCCAAAGCGCCACCGGGTTTCGTTTCAACCGAATGCCCATTGATGAGACGCGTACCCTTAAATGTCTGAAGTGTGATATCGGTTTGTTCGCCTTGCTGTTTCTCCAGTTCTTCCAACAGATCTTCCTGCGCGTACACCATCGAAGCGGTGAAGAGAAACAATACCATAGTTAGAAGTCGCATAGTGTCTATTTTGGGTTGTATATTAGGTCTACTGAGATTTGAATTTCTTCCGAGATGTTTTCCCAGAGCAGCTGCGGAATCTTGATGCCGTAATCCGCAAGGAGTACAGTAAAGCGGGTCTTCATGTGGATGGCGCCGTTCTTGACTTCGAAGCTGCCGGGAACATCGATTTCCTTAACGATGCCGTGAATGGTGAGTTTGCCTTGCGCCCTGACCCGCTGGGGACCGGTAGCCGTCATCGAATAACCGGATATTGTTCCGGAAAAAGTGGAACGCGGAAACCGGTCAGACTCCATGTACTTGTCGTTAAAGTGCTCCTTCATGAGCTTCTTTTCAAACTCAAAGTCGCGAATCGGAACTGAGAACGCAATGGCTCCGGTCGGCGCAGTAAATATACTCGTTACGTTCCGGTTCGTGGCGGTTATGTCTTCCACAGGAGCATCAGAGAAGAAAGATATTACGCCGTCTTCGGCCATGTAGCGTTGTGAAAAAGTGTGGCTGACTGCCAGCAACAACAGCAGCGCAGAAAAAATGATGCGCATGAGAATAGTCCTTGAGTTAATACCCCTTGATCTTTAGTCGACCATACAGTCGAAGCCCGTTTTCAGTTGCCTTGGATGAGTCGGGCATCAGGGAAGGAAGACGCCACAGTGCGGGGAAAAGTGGGGAAATGCGGGGAATTTTGACCTGTCGGAAGGTACGGGTCGTCCGGTCAGCATGCCGGAACGTGCGGAAAAATTGTCAGGAAAGGAACGTTCGGGCCGCCGGTACACAGCCCGAACGCCTCGGATTGTTTGTCAGACTGCCGTTGACGACAGCTGTGCATGCTTGCGAGTGTAATAGTTGTCGAGAATAAAAGAAACCTGGGTTCGCTTGTCCAACTCGCTCTCTTTCAGGCGATGACGCAGAACCCCCCTGTCGTACAGGAGGATAACCCTCACCCCATTCTCTTCGGACACCCTGTACTCGTAGGACTGTCCATTGTAAAATACCTGTTTCATCTGGTTAACTCGTTTTCGTTCTGTGGATAATGAAAAACCATGCCAGATGCACACGGTATGTTTGCCCTGGCCAACTATAGCGCCTTTTAAGGCGTCTCGTTTATGCCGGAGGGGGTCAAAAGGTAACCCGCCTGATCCCAAAAAAATGGCCCCTTTTGGCGTCCCGCTGGCCGCGGTCCGGTATGGGGGCGTTCTCCCGGGTTAATAAATCGGTTAACAAATGTTCATAACTAATGGCCTACGCTAAAAATTAACGGATAGGCTATTGCCTTTTTCATTTCCCGCGTTTTATATTCGCTCATGCCCTCTCAAATTATTACGCGAAGACTGCGTGTTGCAGTTTACCTGTTACTGCTGTGCCTGACGGCGAGCGCGCAACCCGGAGATCCCAACGGTGGAAGACGACCGCAGCGTAGTGTACCGCTTTCAGGCCTGGGGTGGCTTATCGCTGCGGGAGCGCTTGCAGGAGGCATGGCGTTGCGACGGCCCGGACGTAAATGCTATATCGGACTCGTTGCCTGGGCATCATTTGCAGGCACGGAAGCTTTGGGTCAGGAACGAATAAGTGCGTCGGATGGAGATTGGGACTCGCCGTCTACATGGGTAGGAGGTGTTGTTCCAACCCCAACGAATAGTACATCAGTTTTAGTCAGGCATAGCATTACGATCACCGCAGGTAGCCATGTGTCGATAGATAACCTTGTCGTGGAAGGAGGGCATCTGGTAGTGTCGGAGGGTGCTACACTGCAGATTGTCGACGGAGATTCCACAGACTTGCGCCTCACTGACGGTGGTACACTTGAAGTATGGGGTACGGTCATCGGCGAGGACGCCATTGCTCTCGAGGGAATGACTGCGGCAAACACAACCTTTCATGAGGGTAGTGTGTATGAGCATCGGGCAAGGTCGGAGGGAAGTATTCCTGTTGCTTCGTGGCATCCGCAATCGCGATTCGAAATCACAGGCATTAGTGGTAATGTGTCTATGAGTTCGGAAGCCTGGCGACAGTCGTGGGGTTCGATTGTTTATAGCGGTTCGATGCAGGGCCAGTTCGTGGAGTTTAAGGGATTGCTGGAAACAATACAAGGCGACTTCATCATTACTTCGACAAACAATTCAATACTTCGATTGGCGCAAGGCCAAACGCTGAACCTGAGTGTCGGCGGAGATCTGATCATTTCCGGCCCTTCCGAAATCTGGTTTTCGCAAAGCGGCACCTGCACGGTGAATGTAGAAGGAGACTTTGCATTTGCGTCGACCTCGGGAGCCTCTTCGTATTTCACAACAACAGGAGTAGCTACCGTAACGGTCGGAGGGAACCTCGTCGTGGATGCCGAGCACCGTCTTCGCATGGCATCAGGTTCAGGAACGGGAAGAACGCAGCTCACATTAAAGGGAGACGTCTCAATGCTTCGCGGTCGCATCGATGCAGCAGGAACAGGATCCGGGACGGTGACTTTTGGCGGAAGCGCTGTGCAGCATGTAAACATAGTAGCAGATGATGACACCGGTTTCGAAGGACACATCCAGTTTAGAGTAGCCGAGGGAGCGGAGGTCGACCTCGGAACATCACACCTTGCAAACAGTACTGGCGGAGATCTTGTCGTTGATGGCACGCTAAGGCTCGGCAGCCTGAATACAGCGGGGGCCATTCAGGCAGGTCCCGAAGGAAATGTGCAGGTAGCTGGCAGTATCATGTTCGGACCGCAATCAAGGCTGATATACAATGGAAGTGGTACGCAATACCTCTCCTACGATCGACTGGATACGCAAGTAGACATCCTTAGCCCCGAGGTGGTCTTGCTTAACGGCATCCAGTTCGGTGGATTGAACATCGGTTCGGCTGAATTCATAGCAGGGGTAAACACGGTGTCTGTTCGGCGCGACTTGGAGGGAGACCGCTCCCTTACCTGCGCGATGCTCATCATGAATGGCTCGGGTGAACAGAGGATCGATGTGAGCGGGCTTCGTGTTCATGACCTTGTCGTTAACCAATCGCCTTCCGGATCGGTGGTGTTGCAGCGGCCCTTACACCTGACCGGCTTGCTCTCGATTGTATCCCCGGGTTCACAACTATTCTCAAACGGCAACCTCACACTGATGTCTTCAGCGGAGTCGCCGGATGGCACGGCTTCCATCGGCAAGCTGAAGGAGGGATCCGCCGTAGTGGGCGACGTAGTTGTGCAGCGATTCATTGCGGGAGCACCGGGCGACCGTTATCGGTACATCAGCTCGCCTGTCGAGAATGCTGCAGTTGCCGATTTGATGGATGATGTGCCTGTCACTGGCTTTTTCGAAGATGCGGATGAAGGAGACGACTTGCCGGAGGATGCGCCTTCACTTTTTTACTACAGCGAGGAGGAATCGGAGTGGATCCCGTTTCCTGTGTCGGGCGCATCCTATGATAACCATTTTGAATCGGGCCGTGGATACAGCTTCTTCAACTGGAATGAGGATGTGGATTTTACCTGGGATGTTGCGGGGCCAGTTCATCAGGGACCGCTATCCTTTAATGTGACGCACACCGCGTCCGCAGATGACAACATGCGAGGCTGGAACCTTGTGGGCAATCCCTATCCTTCCACGATCCGATGGGGACAGGAAGGTTGGGACTCTAACAACGTTAGCACCTCTATTGCCGTCCGCGATAACCTGGCCGGGGAATTCAGGTATTGGGATGGTGAGGTCGGCAGCCTGAGCGACGGTCTTCTGGCGTTGGGACAATCCTTCTGGGTGCGGACAACGGGAGAAGATCCTCACCTTACGATTACGGAGGACGCGAAGGCAAACGTCGGTGCCGAATACTACCGCAGACATTCTCCTGATTACGTCGAGCTTTCGGTCACCGCGGGAACACTCACTGATCGTGCCTACTTGAGGGTTCGCAAGGGCGCATCGCCGGACCTGGACGAATTTGACGCCCCCAAGATGCCGAACGACTCTCTGTCACTGGCATTTCAAACCAGGGATAGCGTTCCCGTAGCGATCAACGCCGTACCAGAATTGCATTGTAGCGCACGTATACCGTTGGACATCCGTGGTGCAGTTCGAAACACGCTAACCTTCCAGGTAAGAGCTTCCGGCGCACTTCAGTCGGCGGCGTTTGCGGTCCTCGATGATGGCAGGGGCAGGCGCTACGACTTTAACGTTCAGGGTGAGGTGACCCTCGAGGGAACTTCTTCGCAGTTGCACTTCATTGTCAACTGCCTTTCAGAGCAGGTTGTTGTAGGCAGTGATGAACCGGAACAATCGCATCGCGAAAAACAAATCGTTGCCTTCCCGATCCCTTCGAAGGAGACCGTCTTCTTGCGTGGACTACACATTGGAGAGGTGGAAGCCATTCAAGTGCATAGTCCGGACGGACGGTTGGTGCAAAACGCGCGAGCAGTTTATGGACAAGGGGATTGCCTGGAAGTCGATGTTTCCGGTCTAAGTCAAGGTGTGTATTATCTCACGATCGTGTGTAATAATCTACCCATGAGCGTCAGGATTTTAAAAGTGGATTAGATGTCCTTACAAGCGTTTGTGGTTCAATAATTTATGTACGAATTGAAGGAATGTTTCGCGGCTTTCTTATCTTTGAAAGCCCGTTGGGTCTTCCATGTTTTGATTTCGTAACAAGTAAGCAGTCTCACGTAATACGTGGCGCCGCCGCAAACGTATGGCAGGCAAGAGAAATTTTTTCGTAGACACAGTTTACAAGTTGAAAATCCTGCCCCGGTGGATAATCATATTTATCGACCTGGCCATTCTCCTTGTATCAACAGCCATAGGCTATCTTCTGAGATTCAACTTTGTTGTCGAAGACATACTTGACAACAATTTCGCAGCAGCACTGGGCATTCAGTTTGGCTGTGGCCTTTTTTCTATCATGGTCACGAACAGTTACCGGGGTATCATCCGGTACACGGGCGTTCAGGATGGTGTGCGAATCTTCTATGTAGTAATTCTCAATCTGGTTCTCGTCTCCTCGGTGAACCTTATCTACTACTACAACGTCCAGCACAACCTGATTCCATATTCTGTCATTTTCATTTCGTTCCTGGCGTCGTTTCTCTTCCTCTTCAACTACCGCCTCCTTGTAAAATACGTCTTCTCGTACTACAAGAGGAGAATGACGACGCGTTCCAATGTTCTGATCTTCGGTACAGGTCACACGGGCATTATCACCAAGCACGTCATTGATTCGTCTGCCTCTGCAAAGGTTGTGGGGTTCGTCGAACACAACGACAACATGATCGGGAAGGTGCTCGACGGAACACGGATTTTCCGGGCGTCGCAAAGGGAACTTGAGGACGTGATCAACCAATTCAGTGTTGACGAACTCATCATCACAGTAAAAAACCTTCCGCCCGAGCGTAAGAACGAACTGGTCGATATCTGTATGCGCAACCAGGTGAAGGTGCGGGTTGTGCCTCCTGCGGATCGTTGGGTTAAAGGTGAGCTAAGCATCAACCAGATCAAGAATATCAACATTGAGGATCTCCTCGAACGGGAAGCTATACAACTGAACAACATTAACGTTGCCAATCAGGTCCGCGGTAAGCGCATCTGCATTACAGGTGCCGCGGGCTCTATCGGCAGTGAGCTGGTACGGCAGGTGATCCGCTACGAACCTGCGTTTGTCGTCCTGATCGATCAGGCTGAAAGCGCGCTCTTCGAAATTGAACGTGAAATCCTTGTCAGCGGACAGCGTGCGCGCGTTTTCCCTTATGTTGCCGATATCACGAACCGCGCGCGGATCGCATCGATTTTCAACGCTCACAAGCCGGAGATCATCTTCCATGCGGCCGCATACAAGCATGTGCCCATGATGGAAAGCAATCCATCGGAAGCCATAAGCTGCAACATTCTGGGGACGAAAATCCTGGCCGACCTGGCTGTGGAATACAAGGTGCGCAAGTTCGTCATGATCTCGACGGACAAGGCTGTCAATCCCACGAACGTCATGGGCTGCTCGAAGCGCATCGCGGAGATTTACGTGCAGTCGCTCAACAACGCATTGCCGGAGCTGGGCTTGTTTCAGACCAGCTTTGTAACCACACGTTTTGGAAACGTGCTCGGTTCGAACGGTTCGGTTATTCCCGTCTTCAAGAAACAAATTGAGCAAGGAGGTCCAATAACCGTTACGCACCCTGAAATTACCCGCTACTTTATGACCATACCCGAGGCCTGTCAGCTCGTGCTTGAGGCCGGCGCAATGGGTAAGGGGGGTGAGATTTTCATCTTCGACATGGGTGAATCCGTTCGCATCCTGGACCTTGCGAAAAAAATGATCTGGCTATCGGGATACGAACCCGGTAAGGATATCGAAATTGTCTTCACTGGTCTGAGAGAAGGCGAGAAGCTGTATGAAGAGTTGCTCAACAACGCGGAAGATACGTTGCCTACCCATCACGAAAAAATAATGATAGCACGGGTTAGGGAATATCGCTACGAAGAGGTGAACCGGTACATTGAACTCTTCAACGACCTGGTAAACGACAAGAACGAACTGAAGATGGTGGCGTTGATGAAGGAACTCGTACCGGAATACAAGAGCAACTATTCGCGGTACGAGATCCTGGATAAGGAAAAGAAAATTGTCACCGACGAGATCGTCGATCTCTGATCAATTCTCCCCTCAACAATATTCTTCAAAAACTTCTACGAGGTGTTCGCCGATCATTTGGGCGTTCCGGCCTTCAATGTGGTGGCGTTCTACAAAGTGAACCAATTCGCCATCTTTAAACAGCGCAATCGATGGTGAGGAAGGAGGGTAGGGCAGCGTATACTCACGTGCCCGCGCTACGGCTTCCTTGTCGACGCCGGCGAATACGGTAGTCAGGTGATCGGGCCGTTTCTCACTGTTTTGAAGAGCCCACTTTACTCCCGGGCGCGCAGCACCGGCCGCGCATCCGCATACGGAGTTAATAACGACCAAAGTGGTGCCTTTTTGATTGGTAAGATAGCGATCGACCTCTTCCGGGGTTTTCAGTTCCACAAATCCGACGCTCGTAAGGTCAAGGCGCATCGGCGCCACAAGTTGTTCAGGGTACATACTGGTTGTGTGGTTTAGATACTCATTCTGTCAATACAATACTTACAGGAAGCCCAACTCTACCTTTGCCGCTTCCGACATCATATCCTGCGAATACGGCGGATCGAAGGTCAACTCCACCTTGACGTCATTCACGCCTTCGATAGCCCGGAGCTTTTGCTCAACTTCGCCGGGGATTACCTCCGCAGAAGGACATGATGGCGAGGTCAGCGTCATCAGCACATACACGTTGTTCACTGGGTATACGCTGATCTCGTAAATAAGGCCAAGCTCATAAATGTCGACCGGAATTTCAGGATCGTACACCGTCTTGAGCGCCGCGATCACCTTGTCACGAAGGTCGGGTACGGATGCTTCCGTCTTTTGGTCCGTTTCTGTCATGATCCAATCTCCATTTTCGTCTTAAACGCAAGTGCGTACATTTTCATCTGGCGTATCATCGCCGAGAATCCGTTCGTGCGTTGCGTCCCTATGAAACGTTCCATGCCAATGGCATTCATGAAATGCAGATCAGAAGCCAGGATTGCCTCCGGTTTCTGACCGTTAAATATCCTGATCAGCAGGCTCACCAATCCCTTGGTGATCGCCGTGTTGCTGTCCGCCGTAAAATACACCCGATCTCCTTCAAGTCGGGCGGTAAGCCATACCCGCGACTGACACCCTTTGACGATGTTCTCGTCCGTCTTGTCTTCGTCGGGCATGGGCGGGAGTTTCTGGCCAAGTTCCATGACGTAGAGCACCTTCATCTCGGCATCGTCATCCAGGAGGGCGAAATCAGCGATGATTTCATCCTGAATGGCGGCTATACTCCGGGGTGTCTCGTTATTCATCTATCGGCGTCGACCGGTCTATTTCACAAAGTTAATAACGCGCTGTAGTCCTTCAGCGAGCCGGTCGATTTCTTCTTTGGTGTTATAAACAGCAAACGATGCCCTTACCGTTCCCTCGATTCCGTATCGGTCCATAAGCGGCTGCGTACAGTGGTGCCCGGTCCGCACCGCAATGCCACGAGCGTCAAGCATTTGACCGATGTCGAAAGGGTGTATTCCATCCACCACAAACGATACCACACCTACTTTTTCGGCTGCGGTGCCTACGATCTTCACCGAAGGCATGCTCGAAAGTTTTTCCGTTGCGTACGTGAGCAAATCGTGCTCGTGCGCACGAATGGTTTCACGACCCAGGCCCAGGATAAAACGGAACGCCTCCCGGTACGCAATCACATCGGCAATGTTGGGCGTGCCCGCTTCGAATTTGTAGGGTAATTCGTTGTACGTGGTCTTTTCAAAGGTCACGTCCTTTATCATCTCGCCACCACCCTGGTAGGGAGGCATGGCTTCCAAAAGCTTTCTCTTTCCGTAAAGAATACCGGTGCCGGTAGGCCCGTACATTTTATGCGCTGAAAGGCAATAGAAATCGCAATCTATTGCCCTGACATCAATGTCGAGGTGTGCTCCCGCCTGCGCGCCGTCAATAAGCACAACCGCGCCATGAGCGTGTGCCATTCGCGTGATCTCCGCAACAGGGTTGATCGTGCCCAGCGTATTCGACGCGTGGTTTGTGGCAACAATGCGGGTTCGATCCGACAACAATTTGCGGTAAGCGTCTAGGTCGATCTCGCCGATGTCGGTCACTGGTACGATCCGCAGTTTAGCCTTCTTTTCCTCGCAAATCAGTTGCCATGGTACGATGTTCGAATGATGTTCCAGGGCGGAAATGATCACTTCGTCGCCTTCGCGAAGAAAAGCCCTGCCGTAAGAAGACGCAACGAGGTTGATGCCTTCAGTGACACCGCGAACAAATATGATTTCAGAAGATGATTCGGCATTGATGAAAGCCCTGGCGTCCTCCCGCGTTTCTTCATACGCCTTCGTGGCGCGTTCGGCAAGAGTGTGGATACCACGGTGAATGTTGGCGTTGCTTGTTTGGTAATAGTCGACAAGCGCCTGAATCACCTGGCGCGGTTTCTGGGATGTAGCCGCATTGTCGAAGTAAACGAGATCCCGACCATTCACTTTTTGTGAAAGTACCGGAAACTCTTCCCTGATCTTTTTTATGTCTGTTGACAAAGTAGCGGATATAGCCATTGCTTGAGGGTCAAAAATCGTTTCGCTGCAGGCGTTGGCTCACGCGCTGCGCCAGGTATTGTTGTACCGCCGGTAGGCCGACAGCATCAATCGTCTCTCCGGCAAAAGCATACAGTAGCATAGCACGCGCGGTCGACCTGGGTATACCACGCGCCATGAGATAGAACAAGGCCTCTTCATCGATTTGGCCCGTAGTGCATCCGTGAGAACACTTCACATCGTCAGCCCAGATTTCAAGCTGCGGCTTCGTGTTCACTTTAGCGTCGGTCGAGAGGAGGATGTTCCGGTTCGATTGAAACGCGTTTGTCTTTTGCGCGTTGGGTCGAACGTAGATCTTTCCGTTGAAAACCCCCCGTGACGTATCGTCCATGATGCCCTTGTATAATTCGTTGCTGAACGAATTGGGCTTCATATGATCTACGACGGTGTGATTGTCCGCGTGCGTGTCTCCATTGAGCAGATACAGACCGTACATGTGCGACTCGCAGCCTTGTCCATCGAGCGCCAACGCGAGGTTGTTGCGGACCAGCTTCCCACCGAGTGTGAAAGCATACGAATTCACGCGGGAGTTGTCTTTCTGCAGAACTCTTGTCTGATTGAATTGAATCTGTCCCGGCATATCGGCCTGAATGGCATAAAGATCCAGCCGAGCGTTTTCGTCGACAAAAGCTTCGGTAACTACATTGACATAGGAAGTAGACTTGCCCGTCGACGCAAACTTCTGAATGACGGTGCACTGCGCGTTCTTCCCAACGACAACGAGGTTTCGCGCGGCTTTGCTTACAGCGCCATCGGAGACGTGCAGGATGACGAGCGGCTTTGCAAGCGTTGTTCCGGCGGGGACTTCAATATACAAACCGTACGTCCATGCCAGGGTGTTCCACGCGACGAAGGGATCTGCCTTCGCGTCGGCGATCTTTGCAAAATGGTTTTCGCCCGCACCATTGGCAAGGGCCTCTTGCAAAGGCTTTACGATAAGGCCTTCTGTTTCCGGAAATGGCGTAACGCAACGCTCATTTACGAAAGCCACAACAGTGGCGTCGAGGTCGGCGATAGCGTAATCGCCCAGGTTCACCGCACCTGTTTCACCCTGATCGTCCAGTGAAAGCTTCTCCAGTGCCCGGGTTAGAGGCGTGTACTTGTACTCTTCGTGCTTCGGTCCCGGAAATCCAACTTCCTGCAAGTGGCGAAAGGTTTCGTCACGCAGCGTGGCCAGGGATGGTATCGTATCGATAGCACCGGGTGTCACGCCAAGAAGAGTAGGATTTGTATCTATGGCATTTGTCGTCATGATGTGCGATGTCTTCAGGCTACAACACTATCCTTTACCCAGTCGTAGCCTTTGGCTTCGAGTTCTACGGCGAGTTCCTTTCCGCCTGATTTAACGATCTTTCCTTTGTAGAGAACGTGCACAAAATCCGGCACGATGTATTCGAGCAGGCGTTGATAGTGGGTGACTACAATGATGCTCTTGTCTTTGGTCATGAGCTTGTTGACACCGTCGGCAACAATGCGCAACGCGTCGATGTCGAGCCCCGAATCTGTTTCATCCAGTATGGCGAGTCGCGGATCGAGCATCGCAAGTTGGAATATCTCGTTGCGCTTCTTTTCACCACCAGAGAACCCTTCGTTCAGCGATCGGTTCAGCAGTGACTGGTCGATGTCGACGAGCTTCATCTTCTCCTTCATGAGACCGAGAAACGAAACAGCATCGAGCGGTGGAAGACCACGATGCGTGCGGACTTGATTCACTGCTGTCTTCATGAAGTTTATCGTGCTTACACCGGGTATTTCTACCGGGTATTGAAATGCCATGAAGATGCCTTCCCGCGCGCGTTCGTCAGGCGACATTTCAAGCAGGTCTTTGCCCAGAAATTCAACGGTACCTTCTGTAACCTCGAATTCTTCGCGGCCAGCCAGGACGGATGCCAGCGTGCTCTTACCGGAGCCGTTAGGTCCCATAATGGCGTGTATCTCACCGGCTTTTACTTCGAGGTCGATCCCGTTCAGGATCTGGTTATCTCCGATTTTCGCGTGAAGGTTTTTGATGGATAGCATTTCGCAATTTGAATGATTACGGTTCAACAAACGGTTGTCGCCAGAGGGGCTTCTTCGCGGATCTACCCGACACTTCCCTCAAGCGTGAGTGCCAGGAGCTTCTGCGCCTCTACGGCAAACTCCATCGGCAGTTGCTTGAGCACTTCGCGTGCATAGCCATTGACGATAAGCGCGACAGCCGATTCCTCGTCGATACCGCGCTGCTGGCAATAAAATATCTGGTCCTCTCCGATCTTGGAGGTGGTGGCTTCGTGTTCGATGTGCGCAGTGTTGTTCTCTACATCGATGTAGGGGAACGTATGCGCGCCGCATTTGTCACCCATCAGCAGGGAGTCGCACTGTGAAAAGTTTCGTGCGCCTTCCGCCCGCTTGAGTACGTGCACCTGTCCGCGGTAGCTGTTCTGCGAATGACCCGCGGAGATACCTTTCGAAACGATTCTCGAACGCGTACCCTTTCCGATGTGGATCATCTTCGTGCCGGTGTCTGCTTGCTGATAGTTGTTGGTGACAGCTACAGAGTAGAATTCACCTGACGAGTAATCTCCTTTCAGGATACACGACGGGTATTTCCATGTGATGGCTGAACCGGTTTCTACCTGTGTCCAGGATATCTTGGAGTATTCGCCGGCACACAAGCCTCGTTTTGTTACGAAGTTGTAGATTCCGCCCTTACCTTCTTTGTCGCCGGGATACCAGTTTTGCACTGTCGAGTACTTTACGTGCGCATTTTTCATCGCGTAAATCTCGACCACTGCAGCGTGCAGTTGGTGTTCGTCGCGCATGGGTGCGGTACATCCTTCGAGATAGCTGACGTAAGATCCTTCATCAGCTACGATAAGCGTCCGTTCGAACTGCCCCGTGTTGGCCGCGTTGATGCGGAAGTATGTGGAAAGTTCCATAGGGCAGCGCACGCCCTTGGGGATATAACAGAACGATCCGTCGGTAAAGACTGCCGAGTTTAGTGCTGCAAAGTAGTTGTCGTTTATGGGTACCACGGAACCCATGTACTTGCGTACCAGGTCGGGGTGTTTCTGAACAGCCTCGCTAAACGAACAGAAGATAATGCCCAGTTCAGCCAGCGTCTCCTTAAATGTAGTAGCTACCGATACGCTGTCGATGACAGCGTCTACAGCCACGCCGGTAAGTCGCTTTTGCTCAACAAGGGAAATGCCCAGTTTCTCGAAGGTCTTTAGCAACTCAGGGTCTACATCTTCGAGGCTTTCCGGTCTCGCCTTTTGTTTGGGGGCTGCATAGTAGATGATGTCCTGATAGTCGATGGGCGGATACTTTACATTCGGCCAGGTGGGTTCCTTCATTTTGGTCCACTGCCTGTATGCCTTCAACCGCCATTCCAGCAGCCATTCCGGCTCATTCTTTTTGGCAGATATGAATCGGATAATTTCCTCATTCAGGCCCTTCGGGGCGGCGTCCACCTCTATGTTGGTTGTCCACCCGTGCTCATACTCCCGCGAGGTAAATTCCTCTATGATATCCTTACTCATGCAGCCTATTTAGACTAAGTTTAAATAACTCACAAATCTAAAACAAAATGCCCGAATTATAGTTCTGGCGCGGGTATTTTGTTTACGACTGCTCCTTGACGAGGTTCAGATTGCGGTCCAGGCTTTCCTCCAGGGAAATCATGGTTTCTGTGCGTTCTATGCCCTCTACTTGCTGGATTTTGTCGTGAAGGACTTCCTTAAGGTGGTTGGTATCCCGGCAGTGGATTTTGACGAACATGCTGTAATTTCCCGTGGTGTAGTGGATGTTCGTTACCTCGGGAATACTTTTCAATGCTGCCAGAACGGTATCGTATAGGGCACTTTTTTGAAGGAAAATCCCGATAAAGGCGGTGATGTCGTATCCAAGCTTGGAATAATTCACTTTCAGCGTGGTTTTCTCCACGATACCGGCGGCTTCCATCTTGTTCATCCGTACGTGCACCGTGCCGCCAGAGACGAAAACCTTCTTGGCAACCTCCGTATACGGTTTCTTGGCGTCCTGCATGAGGATCTCCAGTATCCTGAGATCCGTATTGTCAACTTTGTAATTTTCGGCCATGATGATTTACGTGATTACAAAAATATCAAATTGGGGCCAATCTTTTAAAAAGTGTATAAAATTTAATAGGATTTGTTGTTCCTGAGGGCTATCAGCCGTTGTTTTGTTAAGAAATTTCAATCACACAGCACACAAATTACATACTGTAGGGTGTTGGAATTGGCAGACAAGCCCTCCGGTCTCGAGGGTG
>Ga0207873_1001303_pt1 | contig 24478 bp, 20 predicted proteins | sample BGWIniCompost_FD_187373 | JGI IMG/M metagenome (GOLD analysis project Ga0207873, IMG submission 187373) | Cellulose adapted compost microbial communities from Newby Island Compost Facility, Milpitas, CA, USA - BGW Initial Compost (SPAdes)... ...
CTCCCGGCCAGAACCCTTCCCCTCATTTTATTTTTTTTAGTTGCTTCTTTCGTATCAAATGGTCAGGAAATCCCCAGTGAGCCTGCCGCTATTTCTGCTGGTGAAGCGTTGTTCAATAATAACTGCCGTTCCTGTCACCGCGTACACGAAAAACTTATAGGCCCCGCGCTTGCCGGTGTTACTGAGCGCGCACCTTCCGTTGAATGGATTCTGTCATTTGTAAAGAATCCTCCTGCTGTTATTGCCAGCGGAGACGAATATGCCACAGCGCTTTTTGATCAATATAAGCCAACGATGATGACGGCGTTCTCGACCTTCTCGGACGAGGACATTCTCAACATTCTGGCATACGTTCAGGCGGAAGCTGCAAAGGGACCTGCTACCGCTGAACAGACTCCGGTCGATGGGCAACAGCCGACAGGCCAGGAAGGCGCTCCTGCCGCATATTTAAATCTCATTCTTATCGGGATGGTCATCATCCTGGTATTACTCCTTATAATATTAGTGTTCCTCGTATCGGCCGTTAAACGGTTTTTGGATCAAAAAGACCTTACGCCGGAACAGCGGGAGCTGGTGCATGCACCCTTTACGCTGGGTACAATTCTGAGGAGCAGGGGCTTTATTTTCGTTGTGGTATTTGTTGTAGCCGCGCTGGGCTTCAAGGCTGTGATCAACGGCTTGTATTCCATTGGTATCCAGAAAGACTACGCACCGGCTCAGCCGATCGCTTTTTCACACAAGATTCACGCCGGACAGTATCAGATTGATTGCAATTACTGCCATACGGGTGTGATGACGAGCAAGAATGCCAATATCCCTTCGGCCAACATCTGTATGAATTGTCATAATCAGATCAAGCAGGGAACCCTCACCGGCGAGGCCGAGATCGCCAAGATTGTTAGAGCATACGAAACCAACACCCCGATTGAGTGGGTACGCGTCCACAACCTCCCTGACCTGGCTTACTTCAACCACGCGCAACACGTGAATGTCGGAGGTGTACAATGCCAGACTTGTCATGGTCCGATTGAAACTATGGACGTCGTTCGCCAGCATTCCCTCCTTACCATGGGTTGGTGTATCGATTGTCACCGACAAACAGAACTCAACACCAAGGGCAATGCCTACTATGATCGTCTGGTTGAAATCCACGAAAAGGAGTCTCCGAAGACTAAAATGAAGGTGGTGGACAATGGTGGATTGGAATGCAGCAAATGCCATTATTAATGAGTTTGAACGCCTGGCACGGGGCGGATATTTAGTCACCATATGAAAGAGACAAAAAAGGTTTACTGGAAGGGTCTTGAACAACTGCGGAACGATGCGTCCTTCGTGAAGCATGCGCAGAATGAATTCGCGCCCGCGCCGGAAGAAGATCCGGGCCATTCCAGGCGGGACTTTCTTCGGATGATGGGCTTCGGCATCAGCGCCGCTGCTCTTGCCGCGTGTGAAGCCCCCGTACGTCACGCGATTCCGTATGCGATCAAACCGGAGGATGTTGACCCCGGAATTGCAAACTATTACGCATCCACATACATCAACGGCGGCGACTACTGCAGCATCGTGGTAAAAACCCGTGAAGGCCGCCCGATAAAGATTGAAGGCAATACGTTTTCAGGCGTAACTGGAGGAGGAACCAGCGCCCAAGTAGAAGCTTCCGTACTTTCCCTGTACGACAACGCACGGTTAAGAGGACCCAAGAAAGGAAGCGAACGCATCACGTGGGAAGACCTCGACCGTGAAGTGATTGCCAAACTCCGTGAGATCAGCGCATCTGGTGGACAAATACGCATTGTAAGCCACTCCGTATTAAGTCCCAGCACGCGCCGTGTCATCGAACAATTCCGCGCAGCGTACCCCACGACTCAACATGTCGTGTACGATCAGCATTCTTTTTACGGAATGCTCAAGGCTAATGAAGAATCGATTGGCGCTGCAATAATTCCTTCGTACGACTTCAGCAAGGCGAATGTGATCGTCAGCATTGCAGCAGATTTCCTCTCGACCTGGCTGTCGCCTATAGAATTCTCCCGTCAATATGCGCGCACGCGTGCAGTAGGGGAGGACAAGAAGACAATGTCGCGCCACTACCAGTTTGAAAGCATTCTCTCGCTTACTGGAGCTAATGCTGACTATCGTGCGATGATCAAGCCTTCACAGGAAGGCGCTGTAGCAATTCAGCTCTACAATCTGATCGCTGCCAAAGCCGGGCAGCCAACGTTGCCCGGTGGCGCAGATGTGCCGCTCCTTCAAAAGGCAGCGGACGAACTTTGGGAAGCCCGTGGCAACGCGTTGGTCGTAGCCGGATCTAACGATAAGGCTATCCAGATTGTGGTCAACGGCATCAACAGCATGCTGGGTAGCTATGGTACTACAATCCTTACGCACATGCCGGTCAACTATCGTCAGGGCGACGATGTGGCCATGGTGAAATTTATAGACGAACTTCATTCAGGACGCATTGCCGGCGTCATCTTCTATAACTGCAATCCGGTGTACGACCATCCGATGGGAGAACAGCTTCAAGCCGGACTCAAGGGCGTGGCACTCTCCATTTCTACATCGTACAAGGAAGATGAGACAGCCACGGTTGCTACGTACAAAGCACCTGATCATCACTTCCTCGAAGCATGGAATGATGCTGAGCCGAAGCGCAATCATTACAGCGTCGGACAGCCAACGATCACTCCGATATTCCGATCTCGCGCTGCACAGGAAAGTTTCCTCACCTGGGCAGGTGTAGAGTCGCCCGATTACTACGAATACATTAAGGCTAACTGGAGGGAATGGTTTTATAGAGGACAAGCGGGAGGATTCCAGGCATTCTGGGATAAATGCGTGCACGATGGCGTCTACGAGCTTCCCGTCGAGCCTTCAACGGTAACCTTCTCCGGTGACGTTGCCGCTGCGGCACGTTCGATAGGCCAGAATTACACCGAGACTCCGATGGAGCTGGTGATCTATGAAAACGGCACCGTCGGAAATGGTTCACAAGCCAACAATCCCTTGTTGCAGGAACTTCCGGATCCCATCACAAAGGTGGTTTGGGATCACTATGTTACCATATCGCCGAAGGATTCCAACGGCCTTAAAACGCCGGAAAGCAAGACGATCTATGCTTCCATCAATGCCAACGGCAAAGTAGTGAAGCTCCCGGTGCTCGTCCAGCCTGGTCAGGCGCCTGGTACAATTGGTATTCCTCTGGGATACGGACGGACAAGAGCGGGAAAGGTGGCAGACAACATTGGTGTCAATGTCTATCCGCTGCTGTCTCTCGTGAACGGTTCGCTAAGCTATAATGTGGTGAACGTTAAGTTCGAATTCACGGACGAACGCTACCAGCTTGCGCAGACACAGACGCATGATACGTACATGGCGCGCAAGTCGGTCATCCGTGAGTACCCTCTGGAAACCTTCCGCAAGGATCCTGAATTTGTAAAGACTGATTTCAACCCGCAGATAGCAACATGGAAGTCGCCCGATCACAAAGTGAAGCCAGGCGAGCTTTCCATGTGGAAAGGTCACGAGTATCGCGATCACCATTGGGCGATGGCCATCGACCTGAACACTTGTATCGGTTGTGGCGCCTGCGTGGTGGCATGTAACGTAGAGAACAACATCGCACTCGTAGGCCGTGAAGAAGTGATCAATCGCCGTGAGATGCACTGGCTGCGCATCGATCGTTACTACGCCAGCGATGCTGATGTAGAGGATTGGCGCGGACTTGAAGATGCTGCAGAGAATCCCGAAGTGGTGTTCCAACCTATGCTCTGTCAGCATTGCAACAACGCTCCCTGCGAAACGGTATGTCCGGTTGCGGCTACAACGCACAGTTCGGAAGGGTTGAACCAGATGACGTACAACCGTTGCATCGGTACGCGGTATTGCGCGAACAACTGTCCGTACAAGGTACGCCGCTTCAACTGGTTTAAGTATCACGACAACCGTCAGTTCGAAAATGTTAACCCGGCCATGAACACCATGCTGGGCAAGATGGTGCTAAACCCTGATGTTACGGTTCGCTCGCGTGGTGTCATGGAAAAGTGCACCTTCTGCGTACAGCGCATTCAGCTGGGCAAGCTCGAAGCTAGGAAACAAAGAAGGCCCGTAAAGGATGGCGAAATCAAGACAGCATGCCAGGTGGCATGTTCGACCGGCGCCATTGTCTTTGGCGATATCAACGATCCGGAATCAGAGATCTCGAAGTTGCTGAAGATTCGTCCTGCGGATCCGAAACGGCCATATCGCGTAGACAAGATCGCCGACAATCCGAGGGCCTATAACGTACTTGAAGAAATTGGTGTGAAGCCGAACATCTGGTACCTCACCAAGATCAGGAACAAGGATGTAAGCCCTGCATGACGTGAGTGGCAGAACAGAATTTCTCGCAAAAAGATTAAAGAATAGCGCAAGATATGCATAAGCCTTCATCAGTACGCGATCCGCTGGTAACCGGGGGTAAGACCATAGCCGACGTTTCGCATGATATCAGCAGACATGTGGAGAACAAACCCGCTAAACTGTGGTATGCGGCGATGGCGGTTTCCCTTGCTTTGCTTGCGTTTGGTGTATACTGTATGTGCATGCTGCTTTGGCATGGCATCGGAGTGTGGGGTCTGAATAAAACAGTCGGGTGGGCCTGGGACATCACCAACTTCGTATGGTGGGTCGGTATTGGTCACGCTGGAACCCTCATCTCCGCAATTCTTCTCCTGTTCCGTCAGAAGTGGAGAATGTCCATCAACCGCGCAGCAGAAGCTATGACAATCTTCGCTGTGATTTGTGCTGCGTCGTTCCCTGCATTGCACATGGGTCGCCTCTGGGTAGGTTTCTACTGGGCACTCCCCCTTCCGAACGCGTTCGGTTCCCTGTGGGTGAACTTCAACTCACCGCTGCTGTGGGACGTGTTCGCGATCTCGACGTACTTCACCGTTTCGCTGGTCTTCTGGTACATGGGTCTGATTCCCGACTTCGCGACCATCCGCGACCGGGCAGTACGACAAGGTGCCAAGACCCGTGCAGCGATTTACAATGCACTGAGTTTTGGATGGAGCGGTGGAGCAAAAACGTGGATGCGATATGAATCTGTAGCGCTGATCCTGGCAGGTCTCTCAACACCGCTGGTGCTTTCAGTTCACACGATCGTGTCGTTCGACTTTGCTACGTCGGTCATCCCCGGATGGCACACCACGATCTTCCCTCCGTACTTCGTTTCTGGTGCTATCTTCAGCGGGTTTGCCATGGTGCTTACCTTGCTCCTCGTGACGCGCAAAGTATTCAAGCTTGAAGACTACATTACAATCTGGCACATCGAGCTGATGAACATCATTATCATCATCACCGGTTCGATTGTCGGTATTGCTTATATCACAGAGTTGTTCATTTCCTGGTACTCTCAGGTTGAATACGAAGGATACGCATTCTACAACCGTATCTCGGGACCTTATGCCTGGGCGTACTGGTCGATGATGACCTGTAACGTGATCTCGCCGCAATTGTTCTGGATCAAGAAGATCAGGACGAGCATTGCAGCAACGTTCATCCTCTCCATTATTGTGAATATCGGTATGTGGTTCGAGCGTTTCGTAATCATCGTGACCTCGCTGCACCGCGATTACATACCTTCGAGCTGGACGATGTTCCATCCTACATTGTACGATGTGGGTGAATTCATTCTCACGATCGGGTTCTTCTTCACTGCATTCCTGTTGTTCGCCAAGTTCTTCCCGGTGATCAACATGGCTGAAGTGAAGAGTATACTCAAGGCAAACTCCGAACAGGTGACCCATGCGGAAGCCACTGAAAAAGGGGTTCCTGTAACGACTGACAAATGACCATGAACGCAGACAAACACTTTATTCTTGGAGTCTTCAACGACGAAGACGTACTGATGGACGCAGTGAAGAAAGTGCGCGGAAATGGCGTCCGCATTCACGAAGTCTTTACACCCTTCCCCGTGCACGGTCTTGACGAAGCGCTGGGATATCGGAGAACGCGTCTGCCGATTGCTGCCTTTCTGTTCGGACTGACAGGAACAACGCTGGCGCTCGTGATGCAGATTTGGATGCTGGGTTACGACTGGCCGATGATCATCGGTGGAAAGAACTTCGCTTCGCTTCCGCCTTTCATCCCTGTGACATTTGAGTTGACCGTGCTGCTGTCGGCACTTGGAATGGTAGCAACGTTTCTCATTGTCAGTGACATGAAGCCCTACAAATGGCCGCGTCAGTTTGATGTACGCAGCACGGATGATAAGCACGTGATGGCGATCGATTTGGCCATGAACAGGGGAAAGAGCAAGGACGATCTGGCGCGACTGCTTCGCGAAGCGGGCGCTGAAGAGGTCCATGAAAAGAACTTTGAAGATTAACAGAATTATGCGCGTGATCAGAAGTTTGACCGTCGGAGCAACTTTGGCCATTGCGTTGGCTGGCTGCAAAGCCGGTGGCGACAATCCGGGACTGGAGTATGCACCGAACATGTATCACTCGGTGCCGTACGACCCGCTGACGCAGATAACCGATGAGGATGCCGGCTGGTGGCTGACTTCCATCGAGTATTCCGATGGCCACGCCGAATTCTATAACTCCAATAAGCTGAATCCCCATGCAATGAACATGAGGGTCCCGCCTGCCAATACGATCAAGCGCGGACGGATGCCTTATCGGATTCCGAAGGACAGCCTGGAATATGCCGATCGGTTGGTTAACCCGTTGGATTCGTCTGCAGCGATCATCGCTCAGGGAAAGGCGCTTTATATGAAGTACTGCAATCACTGTCACGGCCCTCAAGGCAAGGGCGATGGTCCGGTTGCTGAAAAGTATGCCGGCGTGGCGAACCTGACGAGCGACGCTTTGAAAGGGATTTCTGAAGGTCACATTTTCCACGTGATCACCCACGGAAAGGGTCTCATGTGGGCGCACGGTTCGCAGGTAAGTCCGGAAGACCGCTGGAAGATTGCAAAGTTTGTCAAGACATTGAAATGACACCGGCCACAAAGCCGGAAAAGAAATAACTAGAGAAATGGCGCACATAACCGTAGCAGAAGAACGATACCAATTCACGCCGGAGCACAAGAAGAAGATTTATATCTTCCTGGGCGCTGGGGTCGCTCTCTTTATCCTGGGCTTGATACTCGCCATGACTGGCGGAGGCCATGAGGAAGGGGGCCACCATGGAGCACTCTCTACTTCGCATGAGATGGTTGCTTCGCTGCAGGACCATGCTTCGGCTCCGCACGCTGAAGAGGCGGGCGAACACCATGGCGGTGCAGTCTGGCTGAAGCGCACGTGGGCAGCGTTGTGGACCAACAACATGTATTTTGTTGGCCTCGCCATTATCGGGTTGTTCTTTGTCGCAGTACAATATGCAGCACAAGCGGGTTGGTCAGCCGGCCTTCTTCGTGTACCGCTGGCAATGGCGCAGTGGCTGCCTATCGCTGGTATTCTTACACTCGTGCTTTGGTTCTTGATCCGGCACGACGTCTTCCACTGGACGCACTCTGATCTTTATGTTGAGGGTGGTGCCGGATTTGACAAGATCATCAACGGAAAGGCGCCATACTTCTTCTGGCCACTGGCAGCTGGCAGCTTCCCGCTCTTCTACATATTGCGGATGGTGCTGTTCTTCGGCCTCTGGTACTGGTTCTTCATCCAGATTCGCAAGAACATGCTGGCGGAAGACCTCGATCCTTCGACATCGTATTGGTTCCGCAACCGCTCGCTGTCGGCATGGTTCCTTGTGTTCTTTGCCGTAAGCTCTTCGGTAGCAGCGTGGGACTGGATCATGAGCATAGATACCCACTGGTTCAGCACGATGTTCGGATGGTATGTCTTCTCAAGCTGGTGGGTGACGGGTCTTGCTTTTATCACACTGATCGTCGCGAATCTAAAGAGTGCAGGCTACCTCAAGATCGTGAATGCTAACCACTTACACGATCTCGGTAAGTTCGTGTTTGCCTTCTCTATCTTCTGGACATACATTTGGTTCGGTCAGTTCCTGCTCATTTATTACGCCAATATTCCGGAAGAGACGGTGTACTTTATTGAACGGATGCGGACCAGCCCCTACGCCTGGATATTTTACGCAAACCTGATTCTGAACTTTGTTCTTCCGTTGCTGTTGTTCATGACGAGGGACTCGAAACGTCACTTGTCGACACTGAAACTCGTGTGCCCCATTGTATTGATCGGACACTGGTTCGATTTCTACAACATGGTAACGCCGGCGGTCATGCAGGAGCAGGGAGGTGTTGGATTCCTTGAAATTGGCGCCGCGATGATTTTCCTCGCCGCCTTTTTCCTGGTGATGTTCAACGCGCTTGCCAAAGTGCCGCTGATTGGAAGGAACCATCCCATGCTGGAAGAAAGTCTGCATCACCATATTTAAAAACCGGGAATAGAAATGATAACGCTTATTATTGGTCTTGGTGTCCTACTTCTGCTGGGAATTCTTTACCTGATATTCAGGCTCACCAGCCTGGTTGGCCTGGCCAAGGACACAAGCAAGGATGAAGATGAGGCTGTCACATCGGCAAACCCGATTAATGCGGCCTTGTTCCTCGTGTTTATGGTGGGTGGTCTCGGCCTGTTTTTCTGGTATTCCTTCACTCATTTCGATAGCTACAATCCGCCGGTTGCCTCAGAACACGGCGCTTGGACTGATACCCTCTTCTGGATTACGATGGGCGTGACGGTGGTGGCTTTTGTCATCATCAGTATTGTCATGTTCATCTTTACCTACAAGTTCCAATACAGGAAGGACCGGAAGGCGAAATTTTATCCCGACAATCACCACCTCGAGTTGGCGTGGACAATCATACCCGCCATCGTTCTCGCGGTTCTCATATTTACCGGACTCCGCGCCTGGAACCGGATCACTTCCCCGGCCAGCGAACAGGCTGAGGTGATTGAACTCATCGGTCAGCAGTTTGCCTGGACGGTGCGCTATCCCGGAGTTACCGACGGCAAGCTTGGTAAGTACGACTTCCGGAAAATCGACGGCATTAATGAGTTTGGTCTGGATCTCTCCGATAAAAATGCGTTTGACGACTTCAAAGCGCTGGAATTGCACCTGCCGAAGGGCAAAGAGGTGCTTCTGATGATCCGCGCGAAGGACGTATTGCACAGCGTGTATCTGCCGCATTTCCGGGTGAAGATGGATGCAGTGCCCGGCATGCCGACACAGTTCAAATTCATCCCTACGAAGACGACAGAGGAGATGCGGAAGGAAACGGGCGATCCCAACTTCAACTATGAGCTCGCTTGTGCTGAGATCTGTGGAAGAGGACACTTCTCCATGCGACTCCCGGTAGTTGTAGAGGAAGTCGCGGATTACGAGGCTTGGAAGGCGAAGCAGCAACCCTGGCTGAAGCAGAACCCTGACTACCTGAGCAAAGTCCCGGTGGAATTGCGCGAAACCGCAATTATCAAGGCCGGAATACCGGCAGAAACGGTAATGGATTTGCCCGCGGCGGCAACGACAACAATGGGCTCACACTAAGAATTTCAAGACATGGCAACTACAGATATTCACGCAGCGCAGCACGTTCATTCCCACGACGAACACGGGCATGACGAGCATCACGCTGGCAATTTCTGGACGAAGTATATCTTCAGTGAGGATCATAAAGTAATCGCGAAGCAGTACCTCATCACAGGTATGCTGTGGGCCCTGCTCGGCGGTATCCTGTCGGTGATCTTCCGTCTTCAACTTGGATTCCCTGATATGGATGTGAGCTGGCTCCGCCCGGTATTGGGTGGCTGGATCACTGACGATGGAAAAATCGACGCGGAATTCTATCTCGCCCTCGTGACCATGCACGGTACGATTATGGTCTTCTTCGTGTTGACGGCGGGATTGAGCGGAACATTCAGCAACTTCCTGATTCCACTCCAGATCGGAGCACGAGACATGGCCTCGGGCTTCATGAACATGCTCTCGTACTGGTTCTTCTTCGCTTCCAGCGTCGTGATGTTTTCGTCATTATTCCTGAGCACGGGACCCGCTGCAGGAGGGTGGACGATCTATCCGCCGCTGAGCGCCCTTCCACAAGCTATACAGGGGTCGGGACTCGGTATGACGCTGTGGCTCGTTGCTATGGCGCTCTTCATTGTGAGCACCTTGCTCGGAGGGATTAACTACATCACGACGGTTATCAACCTGCGTACCCGGGGAATGTCTTTCTCAAGGCTGCCGCTCACAATCTGGGCGTTCTTTTTCACGGCTATCGTAGGTTTGCTTTCGTTCCCTGTGCTGTTTGCTGCAGCCCTTCTGTTGATCTTCGACCGCAGCTTTGGAACGAGCTTCTACTTGTCAGACATTTTCATCGGAGGCGAGGCGCTGCCGAACGTGGGAGGGAGCCCGATCCTCTTCCAGCACTTGTTCTGGTTCCTCGGTCACCCGGAAGTGTACATCGTATTGCTTCCTGCTCTGGGGATCACTTCTGAAATTATTGCCACGAACAGCCGCAAGCCCATCTTCGGATATAAGGCAATGGTGGGATCGATGTTGTTCATTGCCATCCTCTCGTTTGTGGTATGGGCGCACCACATGTTCGTGACAGGGATGAATCCCTTCCTGGGATCCATCTTTATGCTGCTGACGCTGATCATTGCTGTTCCGTCGGCCGTTAAGATATTCAACTACGTCACCACGCTCTGGCAGGGTAACATCCGGTTCACACCCGCGATGTTGTTCTCGATTGGTATGGTGTCGTTCTTCCTTACGGGTGGTATTACAGGGATATTCCTCGGTAACTCTGCGATCGATATCCAGCTGCACGACACCTACTTTGTCGTGGCGCACTTCCACCTTGTGATGGGTAGCGCGTCATTCTTCGGCATGCTGGCGGGTATCTATCACTGGTTCCCGAAGATGTTCGGGCGCATGATGGACCGGAGACTCGGCTACATCCACTTCTGGATTACATTTGTAGGTGTATACCTGGTCTTCTTCCCGATGCACTACATTGGTATTGCTGGGTTCCCGAGAAGGTATTACTCCTTCACGAACTTCGACGCATTTAGCGGTTTTACCGATCTCAACCAGCTCGTAAGTATTGCGGCGATTATTACACTGGGTGCGCAGTTCATCTTCTTGTTCAATTTCGTCTACAGTATTTTCCGTGGTAAGCTGGCGCCGGCAAACCCGTGGAAGTCGAACACTCTCGAATGGACCACGCCGCGATTCCCTCAGCACGGAAACTGGCCAGGCGAAATACCCGCGGTATACCGCTGGCCGTACGATTACAGCAAGCCGGGCGCGAAGGAAGACTTCATTCCGCAGCACATACCTTACTCGGAAACACCTGAGTCTAACCTGCCGCACGAAAACGAGCTGATTAAACTGGAGACGGACCAGGCGTCCGGGCATGCGCAGGGCACACCGAGGCCCGCGCACTGAAACGCTATGGATACATAGCAAATGGTATGAGCAAGACCAGGCGATCGTTTTACAGATTGTCGCTGACAACACTGATCGCCGTATATGTATTGATTGCGGTAGGAGGAATTGTAAGGACTACCGGGTCCGGGATGGGGTGTCCCGACTGGCCGAAATGTTTTGGCCAATGGGTCCCGCCCACTGATGTGTCCGAGCTTCCCGAAGACTATAAGTCGTACTATTCCGAATACCGTCACAAAAAGAACCTGAGGTATGCGCGTTACCTCTCGGCCCTGGGCTTCGAGGAAACCGCGCAGCGTCTCATTACCGACGAGGCTGTCCGGGAAGAGACCGAGTTCAACGCCACGAAAACGTGGATTGAATACTTCAACCGGCTGACCGGAGCGACGATCGGCATCCTGATTTTTGCTGTAGCGGTCGCTTCCTGGCGGTACAGGAAAACAGAGCCACGATTGACGGTCGTGGCCGTGCTTACGCTGTTATTGGTTGGCTTTCAGGGGTGGATTGGTGCTGTTGTCGTGTCGTCCAACCTGACGCCGTGGACCATCACGCTGCACATGTTCCTGGCACTTGTCATCATCGGGCTGCTGGTCTACCTGGTGAGCAAAAGTCGCGACATGGATTCGTTCCTGTCGGTACCGGTAGCCAGGGGATTGGTGCTCTCCTGCCTGAGTGTACTGGTCATTCAGGTGCTGATGGGCACTAAGGTCAGAGAGGTAGTGGACCAGCTGGCGGTGCGGTTGGACCGGACCGAATGGATCGCCAACCTGGGCGCTGACTTTGTGATTCACCGCTCATTTTCGTGGGTGGTGTTGATCCTGATGGGCGCGCTGGTCGTGCGGCTGTGGCTTACACAAGCTAACAGAACGTTCGCTGCGGCGCTTGGTGCACTGGTGGTGATCACGATACTAAGCGGTGCTGGTATGGCGTACTGGAATATACCCGCGGCATTGCAGCCTACGCACCTGGTGCTGGCTTCTGTTATGTTCGGAATGCTGGTGCTGCTGCTGATGGAAACGAATAAGTTCAAGAGGGAAGGAACACTGAAACGATGAGCATGATAGCAGGTCAATTGGGAAACACACTGCCGGTAACTGCCCGGCTACGCGCTTTTTCAGAATTGCTGAAAATGCGCCTTTCCCTGCTCGTCGCGTTCTCTTGCGCCTTCGGTTTTGTCCTGGCGTCACGTGAAGTGAATCTCCTCACATTGCTGTGTGTGTTTGTCGGAGGTTTCCTGGTTTCCGGCGCATCGATTACACTCAATCAGATTTTTGAACGCGATCTCGATAAGGTGATGCGTCGCACGATGCGCAGGCCGCTTCCGACCAGTCGCGTGACCGTTCAGGAGGCTTGGATTTTTGCCGGATTATGCATGACGGCGGGAATTGCCTTGTTGATGGCTTATACGAATGTACTCACGGTCTGCCTGTCACTCGTGTCGATGGTGTTGTACAGCTTTGTGTACACACCGCTGAAACGGGTAGGACCAGTGGCCGTGTTTGTTGGTGCAATACCGGGTGCATTGCCGCCGCTGTTGGGATGGACCGCGGCGACGGGGTCAATCTCGTACGAGGCGTGGATCATTTTTGGAATTCAGTTTATCTGGCAGTTTCCTCACTTCTGGGCCATTGCCTGGGTCGCCGATGACGACTATAAGAAGGCTGGATTCAAGTTGCTTCCGTCAAATGGGAGAAAGGATCTGAATACAGCGATTCAGATCATGATCTATACGATGTTTCTTATTCCGCTGGGTTTGCTTCCGGCTACGTTCGGTATTACTGGTATCTACTCGGCAGTAGTGGCTACCGTATGCGGGGTTCTGTTTTTCGCGCAGACCTTTACACTGATGAGGGAAGTAAACCACAAATCAGCGCTGCGGATCATGTTCGGATCGTTCGTATATCTGCCAGTAGTGCAGATTGCATATTTATTGGATAAGGTGTAGAAGGGGGATTCTCATGGAGATCGATATGAAGATTGTGGAAGAAGCGAAGAAGCCGCTTTCGATGCATCCGAAGAAGTTCGCGCTCTGGCTGTTTATGGCCAGCGTGATGATGGTATTTGCAGCGTTAACGAGCGCTTATATCGTTCGCCAGGCAGAAGGAAACTGGATGGTGTTTGATCTGCCGTCGCTCTTCTGGATAAATACGGGCATCATCCTCGTGAGTAGCGTGACGCTGCACTGGGGCTACATTTCGGCGAAACGAGACGACCTCGCCACCGTGAAGCTGGCTGTGGGTATCACTACGATTCTCGGCGTTGGATTTCTTGTCGGGCAATGGTTTGCCTGGGAGCAGATGGTGGCAGCGAATGTATACCTCGTGGGTGACAGGCCCGCCGCCGTTTCCGGATCGTTTGTGTATGTGATTTCCGGATTGCACGGCCTGCACATTGTGAGCGGAATCGTTTTTCTGCTGATTGTGCTAGTAGCGGCATTCCGATATGAAATACATTCCAAAAACCTTACGAGGATGGAAATGTGCCTGACGTACTGGCACTTTTTGGATGGGCTTTGGCTATATTTGTTCCTGTTCATGCTGTTTAACCGGTAGCGAGAATAGCAGGCAGGACGCTTGATGATAACAATTAACTAACGAGTTAGAACTAACTATGGCAAGTACTACTGGTGTGAACGTGCCGGCGCCCGGCAGATCAGTTTGGGACGGCGGGGTCTCCCCGATGGGAGCCAGCTATGGCAAACTGATGATGTGGTTTTTCCTGCTGTCTGACGCGTTCACGTTCTCGGCGTTGCTGATTACCTACGGGCTGGTGCGCTCGTCACACCCCGCGTACACGGGCTCTCCCGAAGACTTTGTCTTCTCGCAGGAGTATTGGCCGATACCTGAAAAGGTGTTTGAAGCCGTGCCCTTCTTCCATGGCTGGGAGGCGCCCCTCGTGTTCGTGGGTATCATGACGTTCATCCTCATCATGAGTAGCGTTACCATGGTGCTCGCCGTAGAGGCTGGCCATCGCATGGACCGCGACGCAGTCGAAAAGTGGATGCTCTGGACAATCCTCGGTGGAATTACCTTCCTTAGCTGCCAGGCCTGGGAATGGACTCACTTCATCCACGGAACAGGAGTAGGAGCGTCGCTGAGCTTCAACGAGTACGGACCCCCTGATTTTGCCGCCTTTTTCTTCTTCATAACCGGTTTCCACGGCTTCCACGTGTTTAGTGGGGTTTGTCTCAACTTCATGGTGTATTACAACACTGTAACGGGCGTTTACCAGCGACGAGGACACTACGAAATGGTGGAAAAAGTCGGGTTGTACTGGCACTTTGTGGATCTCGTTTGGGTGTTCGTATTTACGTTCTTTTACCTGGTATAATTCGATAGACATTTAAGCACAAGAAATTACGCGACTTACTATGGAACACGCTGAAGATAATATACAAGTGATCCCGCCGAACAAGGAGAAGATCAAGAGACTCTGGACGGTGGCGGGTATCCTCGCGGCGGTGACTGCCGTGGAATTCCTCATCGCTTTCACGATGCATCATGGCCCGCTAAAGGTTTCGATCTTCGTGGGACTTACGATCGTCAAGGCAGCGTACATCGTCGGCGAGTTCATGCACTTGCGCTATGAGGTAAAGGTGTTGTTCTGGTCGATCCTGATCCCGATGATATTCGTGGTCTGGATGCTCGTGGCATTTGTCTATGAAGGAATGGCCATCGGAGAATTGAGATTCTGAGATGGAATTGTCGATATGTCGAGGCTTGAGTGACAACTTAAGCCTCTTTTTTTAGTTGCCATGAAGGGAGGGAAGGTTGTCGTCCTCATTGCCGCGCTCGCGGCCCCCGTCGCAGTCTTCCTGTTCCTCAAATTCTTTGGCAGAAACGAGTTTGCCGTTGAGCCGCTCTACACCGACTCCGTTCCGGCAACCAACTGCAATGTAGCGTACACGCTTCCTTATCGCATACCAGATTCTGTTCGTCATGCGCTTCCGTTCAACGAATCAACCACCCTTGTAGTTGTCAGTTTTCCCGACAGTACAGGAACTGCCGCACGAAATCTCCGCCGTTTAGAAGACACTTTCGCAAAGGACCCCGTGACGTTCGTCAGCCTTCCGATTGTGCGTAATGAGAGACTTCGCGAATGTGTGTACTTTCTGGATGGTGACTATTCTGCAGTGCTGGTGGATCAGAACGGGACGATACGCGGCAGGTATGCACTTTCTGATCTTAAGGAGGCCGATCGCCTGAGTGTTGAACTGAAAATCATTCTTCACAAATACCGATGACACGCACCAACGATCCGTATCGCAAACTGATCATAGCCCTATCCATACTCATTCCCATCGCCGTTGGCGCGCTGTTTCGGGTAAAGATCGAGGGTTATGACACGTCGTTTCTGCCACCCGTCTATGCAACAACTAACGGCATCACGGCGCTGCTTCTTGTGGCTGCCTGGCTGGCGATCAAGTCGAAGCGCGTAATCCTTCACCGCAGGCTAATGAAAACGTGTATTGCCCTCTCCGCATGCTTCCTGCTTATGTATGTCGTATATCACATGACGAGTGATTCAACTCCGTATGAAGGCACCGGCTGGATACGGAGCGTGTACTACTTCATATTGATCAGCCATATTATCCTCTCGGTTGGCGTTGTACCTCTTGTCCTTCTTGCTTTCTCCAGAGCCCTTTCGGGCGATTTTGAAAGGCACCGGGCTTTGGCTAGATTTGCATTCCCGGTATGGCTGTACGTCGCCGTAACAGGGGTCATTGTATACCTCATGATCAGCCCCTTCTATAAGTGAGAAATTTTGTCTGCGTTGCTGGAATTGATAGGGCGATGAGCTTGTTAGAGAAAAGACAATGAGACGTTTTTGGGTGACGATCCTACTCTTTCTGATAACCGGTGCGAGTTCGGTCTGGGCGCAATGCGCCATGTGCCGTACGCAGCTGGAGAATAATTTCAGTAACGGTAATCCCGGAATAGCTGCAGGTGTTAATACGGGCATTCTCTACCTGCTCGCAATGCCTTATCTCGCCGTCGCCCTCTTAGGATATTTCTGGTACAAATCAAGTAAGCATGGCGGCCTCAAGTCGGTCCGGCGCAATCTTGCGGGGTAAGTGTCCGCGGTGCCGCCAGGGCGATATTTTTAAATATCCCATTTCCAGGATCGCCAAGTTCAACGTGATGAATGAGCGTTGTCCCCACTGCGACGTTATGCTGCAGCCCGAGCCCGGATTCTACCAGGGGGCAATGTATGTTAGCTATGCATTTACGGTCGCGCTGATCGTCACCATCGGCATACTCCTGTACCTGCTCGGCGATCCATCGGAATGGGTGTACATCTCCGTTATCGTTGTCCTCACGCTGGTGCTCGCGCCGCTCAATTACAGAGCTTCCCGTGTGCTCTACCTCCACCTGTTCGGCGGCATCAAATTTGATGCATCGAAGTAAGAGCCCACTATTTGTTACCTTTGGAAAAGGGGGAAATCCTACAGCAACGTCGTGAGGTCCAGCCTATTGCTCATTGGTTCCATTATCGTCCTGCTTGCGGGCGTCGGGATTGGCTTGTTCGCGCTTCGACCCGCAGCCCCTCAGACGGTAGCCTCTCATATTGCTTCGCAACTGGAGGATGAACTCGATGCGCTCGATGCTGCAGCGCAACGGGTCATTGCAAGTCTCGAAGCAGGAGATTCCTCACTCATAGATTCTGATCGCCATCACTTCTATCTCCTCAGTGGTGATCGACTTCTGTTGTGGTCGGACAACGTACTTATTCCACCGGTACGACTTATGCGCGGGACACCGGATACGCGCCTCATAAAGATGTCCGGAGCAGATTACATCATCCGCCGATGGAATTTATCCAACGGTGTATTTCTGATCGGTCAAATACCTCTTGCACGGCAATACACCATACGGAATGACTATCTGAATCCTGAGTGGAACTATCGGATTTTTCCACGGGCCAATATCAGCATCCTTGAACCCAGTGCCTCAATAGGAACTCCTGTATGCATTGCTGATAATTGCTACTTCAGGATCAGCATACTGCCCGATGAACCGGGAGCGAATGAACATGCGCGTGCCCTCGCCATCACTGTTATCGCGATTGGCATTGCGGGATTGTTCTTCGTTTTGTGGCGACGTACGGAGCTGATTGGAAGCACGCGTCCGGACCTCGCCTTCGCAGTGCTGCTCGTGGGCACGTGGATAATACGATACGGGATGACGCAACTCGACTTTCCCGGGACGTTCATCCGATTCGACCTGTTCGATCCGCAGTACTTCGCGTCCTCCGACCTGAACCGTTCGCTGGGAGATCTGCTGCTGAATACCATCGCGCTGTTTTCCGTTTGTTACTACCTTTTCCGCAATTACGCCCGTTTTCGTTCGATCCGCTTCCTTGGATCGCGACCTGCGCTCCGGCCCGTGTTGGCTATGGGTTCTGCATTGCTCTTTTTCTTTAGCATACTTTTCCCCAGCATCCTCATTCAGACGGTCTACAACAACTCGAGTATTGTGCTCGACATCGCTCAGTCGCTTCGCTTCGACGCGCTGCGGGTAACAGCACAGGCGGCACTGATCCTTTCATGGGTATGCGCTTTTATGGTGGCGCATGTCTGTATGCGCCTTCTCATTGCGTCGTCTTCGCGGTATGTTGTGGCGATCTACCTTATCGCGGGGGCAGTGTTGTTCACGATAATCAATGAAATATCGGGACAAGCGTACCGGCCAACACTCGCGATCGGTTTGGCGTACTTCCTCGTCATTTATCTGACCGGTTTTTACCGGCGTCTCCGGCGCGTCAGCTACGCGACCTTCACATACTTGTTCACCGTGATCGTAACGCTGGCGATCGCGAGCACGGTCACCATTCACGATTTTACGCGTAAGGAAAAGATTGAAAACCAGTTCCGGTTTGCCAGCAACTACCTCATCGACCGCGATTATTTTGCCGAGTACCTTCTCCAGGATGTTGCCCGAAAGATTGCCACCGACGCCTTTATTCAATCGCGTTTAGCGAGCCCCTTCCTCAGCAAGGAGGCGATTCGTCAAAAGGTTCGCCAGGTGTTCTTGCCGAGTTATTTCAACAAGTATGATGTCGAAATTCTCCTGTTCGGACCCGGCGGAACGCCCATAAACAACCGCACGCCGGTAACATTCGACGAATTGCTGAGTGCGTACGACGCCAACGGATCAGCACCACGCGAAGGTGTGTACTATGCCAGCAATCCCGCATCTGACATTACGCAACGATACCTTGTTGTATCGGAAATTGTCCGATCCGGTGTGCCCGCCGGATACGTCGTGCTTGAACTCCTGCTAAAGAAAATCATACCGGAAAACGTATATCCCGAATTGCTGATCGACAACCGCTTCCAGCAGTACTATCGCATCCACGACATATCGTATGCGGTTTACGGTCGTGGTCTCCTGTACAGCTCCGGAACGTTCAATTACGAGCGCATGTTCCGCCGGGAGTACCTGGGCGATCCGGACATTCACCTGCGTGGCATTGTGTTGGGTGATCACGTCCACGTGGCAGTAGAAGACGGCAATAACCGCGTCGCGGTCGTGTCATCACCAGTCGCGCCCCCTCAGTTCATACTCGCGAACTTTTCGTTCCTGCTTGTGCTGGGTCTTTCCGTATTGCTGGTCTTTGTATTAATACAGGGCCTGATTACGCTGATCAGCGGAAGTACATTGTTCTTTTCTGCCAGGATACAGCTCATGCTTAATTTGGCATTCTTCGTCCCGCTGTTTGTGGTTAGCGCAACCACCCTGCGCCTGACGAGTCAGGCAAGTCAGGAACAGCTGAATTCAGAATACCTCGGCAAGTCGCGTTCCTTCGGCACCCAACTGGAAGTGATGTTAACGCAGTACACCGATCCGGAAGAACGAGGGGCCTTGAATTTCGAAAACCAGCTGGCGGACCTTGCCCGTATGTTCAATCTGGATGCGAATGTGTATGATCCCGAAGGTCATCTTCTGGCAAGCAGTCAGCCGGCGATTTTCACAAACGGACTCGCGTCGCCTTATTCCGATGGCGATGCGGTACGCCGCATAAGGGAAGGCGAAAATCAAATGATCATTACAGAGCGCGTGGGAAACCTTCAATACAATGTGTCGTACGTCTCACTGAAGTCGCCCGTTACAGGTACATTGATTGGCATACTCGGCGTTCCATTTTTTCAGTCTCAAGCGTCGCTGGAAAAAATTCAGATTCGCGCGCTGGCCAACATCCTCAATGTTTTTGCAGTGATGTTTATCGTTCTGCTTGTGTTGTCTTACGTCGTTTCAGAATGGCTGACTTTCCCGCTGCATTTCATTACGCGTTCATTGAGCCGTACAAGTCTCACGAAGACGAACCAGCCGTTGCGATGGGACGCGCGTGACGAAATCGGCATGATGGTGAAGGAATACAACCAGATGCTTTACAAGCTCGCTGAAAGTAAGGCGGAACTCGAACAGTCGCAGCGTGAACGCGCATGGCGTGAAATTGCCCAGCAGGTAGCTCATGAGATCAAGAACCCGTTGACACCAATGAAGCTGACGCTTCAGCAACTGGAACGCCAGCTGAAAAACGGCGGTGACGTTCGTGATAAAATTCCGAAGGCGCTGGATTCGCTGATGTCACAAGTAGACACGCTGAACGAGATTGCCTCGTCTTTCAGCACTTTCGCGAAGATGCCGGTTCCGGATATCCAGCGTGTAGAGTTGGTGGGCCTTCTGAAGCGCATCGTCGACCTTCACGGACAGTCTGGGGCGATCACTTTCCGTCACCCTCAAAGCGAGGTAGAAGTTCTCGCAGATCCACAGCTCCTGGGACGCGTTTTTTCGAACATTATTCTTAACGCCTTCCAGGCAGAACGGCCGGGTACGCCGATACGGGTGGATATATCGCTCGAAAGAGCAGACGATAAATGGCGAATCAGCTTTCGCGACAACGGGAAGGGCATTGATCCCGAGGTCGCAAACAGGGTATTTGTGCCCCATTTCAGCACGAAACGATCGGGATCGGGATTGGGGATGGCCATCTCACGCCAGGGTATTGAACAAATGAACGGCTCTATTTATTTCACCAGCAAACCCGGGGAAGGAACGACATTTTTTGTTGAGCTTCCGGCGATTAAGGACTGAATCGTTCTTTTCTGCAGGGATCATGCAACACCCGGCTCCCGGCCGCGTCTTTGGGGCGTTAATCCAGCCATCATGATCCGTAACTACCTTCTCATCGCCATACGGAATATTTTCCGTAACAAGCTTTTCTCGATAGTCAACCTTTTGGGACTGGCTTTCGGCATCACCAGCTCACTGTTCATCCTACTGTGGGTGGCGGATGAGATGAGCTACGACAAATTCCATGAGCACCATGAACGGCTATACCGTGTCATGGAGAATCAGCATTACGCCGATGGTCAGATTTACACCTTCACGGCGACACCGGGGCCTATGGCTCCATTTATCGAGCAAAAATATCCGGAGATAGAGCGGGCGTCGCGGTTCACGTGGCCGATCACCACCTTGTTCCAGTACGAAACCCTGTCTTTCTATGAAAGCGGCCATTACGTCGATCCCCAATTCCTTGAGATGTTTTCTTTTCCGCTCTCGGAGGGGAATCCTGCGACTGCGCTGAGTCAGAAGAACAACGTAGTCATCACGCGTGAGTTCGCGGAAAAGCTGTTCGGGGAGGAGAACCCCATGGGAAAAGTTCTTATGGTAAACAACACGACCCCTTTCACTGTCTCAGGGATTATTGAGAAAGTACCGAAAAATTCTTCGGTTCAGTTTTCGTACCTGCTTCCATTTCAGTTTTTCTGGGATGAGAACGCTTCCTGGATTCAAAGCTGGAAGAGTAACAATGTGCGGACGTTCATCCAGCTGACTGAGAATGCAGATCCCGCGGCGTTATCGGAGAAGCTGAGACATGAAGTAAAGGAGCACAATGAAAATACTGCCGTGCAGCTTTTTATTCAGCCGGTGGATGACATGTACTTGTACAGTCAGTTCGAAAACGGCGTGGTGACTGGAGGTCGCATCGAGCAGGTAAAGATATTCTCCATTGTGGCAATGTTCGTGTTATTGATAGCATGCATCAATTTCATGAACCTGTCTACTGCCCAAGCGATACGGCGTGCTAAGGAGGTAGGCCTTCGCAAGGTGATAGGAGCGGTGCCCGGCCAGTTGTTCCGTCAGTTTATGGGCGAATCGTTCCTGATGGTGCTTTTGGCGACAGCGATCGCTGCATTGTTGTGCTTCCTGTTAATTCCCGTCTATAATTCAGTTGCCGGAAAAGAACTTGAGTTCGGCTTGATCACCGGAAGGATCGCGCTGCTGATGGGCGGACTCATTCTCATCACTGGCTTTGTTGCGGGCAGCTATCCTGCGGTTTACATCTCGCGGTTCAGGCCCGTTATTATAATGCGCGGCCGCAGCGAGGCCGACTCTGGTGTGTTGCTGTTTCGAAGGTCGCTTGTTGTCGTGCAGTTTACACTTTCGATCATCCTTATGATTGGAACGATGGTCGTCTATCGGCAAATGAACTACCTGAAGACGACCGATATCGGCTTTAACCGCGAAAATGTTTTCTATGCGCGAATGCAAGGTGATGTGGAAAAGCGCTTCGACACTTTCCGTGAACGTCTCCTTCGTGAGCCGGGTATTGCAGCGGTTACGGCATCCAGTCAGTTGCCCATAGCGGTCGGCAATTCAACGTCAGGTGTTGATTGGGAAGGAAAAGATCCGGATCAGGATATTCTCTTTAGCGAGTTGGGTGTGGATCCCGGCTTCGTTGAAGCAATGCAAATGGAGATTGTAGAGGGCAGGGATTTCGACCGATCGCGTGTCGCAGACTCGATGAATTTCATTGTCAATGAAGTGGCAGCGGCCAAGTTCGGCTTTGCCGACGGGACAGCCGGAAAGACCATTACGTTTGGTGGTCGCGAAGGCACGATAGTAGGGGTGGTGAAAAACTTCAACTTCGGATCACTGCACGTTGGGGTTGATCCTCTTATTCTCCATCAGGACTACGTAAATATTTTGCTGGTAAGAACGCGTCCGGGTCAATCAGAGCGTGCCCTTCGGGCCTTTGATGAGTTGTGGAGAGAATATGCACCCGGATATCCGGTGAGTTATACGTTCCTCGACCAGGAATGGGATGGCTACTATCGCGCGGAAGCCCAGCGCGGACGCGTGTTTAACACTTTGGCGGCGTTGTCGGTATTCATTTCTTGTCTTGGCTTATTCGGATTGTCGTCGTACTCAGCACAACGCCGTACGAAGGAATTGGGCATCAGGAAAGTTCTCGGTGCGTCCGTACCCGGCTTGATCCGGCTTATGGGAAGGGAATTTAGCGTTCTGGTGATCATTGCCGCGTTGGTGGGTTGTCCTGCGGGCTGGTACCTGATTACGCGCTGGTTGGAACAGTACGCGTATCACATTGACGTCGGCACTGCTCCCTTGTTGGTGTCTGCAACCGTAAGTCTTGTCGTTGCTTTGATTACGGTGGCCTACCATTCGGTGAAGGTGGCGCTAAGCGACCCGGTGAAGTCGCTGCGGTACGAGTAGCATGGCTACTTTTCGCGGATTTTGCTCATCACCTTGTTGGCGAAGACAAAATCATCGAAGTCCTTCACGCCGGAATTCATAATATCCTTGTTGCTTCCTTCCCAGAGTTTTTGTCCCTGGTAGATGAAGAGGATATTTTCTCCGATACCCAGCACGGAGTTCATGTCGTGGGTCACGACGATCGTCGTCATGCTGTATTCCTGTGTGAGGTCGCCGATAAGATCGTCGATGCGTATGGCAGTTTGGGGGTCGAGACCCGAGTTGGGCTCATCGCAGAACAGGTAGCGGGGGTTGTTTACGATAGCGCGCGCGATGCCCACGCGTTTTTTCATCCCACCACTCAGTTCAGAGGGCATCTTCTTATTGACATTCTCCAAACCGACGCGGTGCAGTGCAAAGTTGACGCGGTCCAGCTTTTCGGCGGGCGTCATGTCGGTAAGAATATCGAGGGGGAACCTCACGTTTTCCTCGACGTTCTTGGAGTCGAACAATGCGCCGCCCTGGAACAGCATTCCGATCTCACGGCGGATTTCCGTTTTGAGATTTATGTCGGCGTCGGTGAAGTTTCGTCCATCGTAGTACACTTTCCCTGAGTCGGGTTTGATGAGGCCCACGATGCATTTCAGCAACACGCTCTTACCCGTACCGCTGGCGCCTATGATAAGGTTCGGCATGCCTTTGTGAAAGACACCGCTTATGTCTTTCAGCACCTCCTTGCCGTTAAATGATTTCGATATGTTTTTTATTTCGATCATTATCCACCGACGAGTAGTTGTGCCAGCAAGTAATCCGCAATTAGAATGGCGATAACACTGGAGGTCACGGCCTCCGTACTCGCAACACCAACTTCCAACGCTCCGCCGCGCGTGTAGTATCCTTTATAGGAAGAAATGGACGACACCAGGAATGCGAACACGACGGACTTGATCAGTGCGAAAAAGACCGAAAATTCCTGGAATACAAACCGAATTCCGTACACGTAGTCCGTTGGTGTGATATAATTGCCTACTGTGCCTACCAGGTATCCGCCAACCAGGGAACACACGCCAGCTACGATGACGAGCAGGGGATACATCAGCATGGAGGCGACGATTTTTGGGAGTACGAGATAGGAAATCGAATTAATTCCCATCACCTCCAGGGCGTCTATTTGTTCCGTAATGCGCATCGTGCCCAGTCCGCTGGCCATACTCGATCCCACTTTGCCAGCATAGATAATGGCGATAACGGTAGGTGCCAGCTCCAGCACCGTCATTTCCCGAACAACTTGTGCGATCACATAGTCGGGTATCAGCGGGCTGACCATGTTGTACGCAGTCTGCACCGTAGTCACAGCGCCCATGAAGGTTGAGACCAGTACAACGAGAAAAATGGAACCAATTCCGATCAGCACACACTCTTCCAGGACCAACTTGTAGTACGTAACGAATTTTTCCCGATTAGTAAAGAGCGCACCCAGAAAAATGAAGTAGCGGCCGATGGATTTGATGAGCATAATTCAGTGATTCCGGGTCAATTACTATCTTGCTAAAGATACCCAAAAATGGAAT